>Ga0207703_10001681_pt1 | contig 19903 bp, 21 predicted proteins | sample KBSSwiS12_FD_184304 | JGI IMG/M metagenome (GOLD analysis project Ga0207703, IMG submission 184304) | Switchgrass rhizosphere microbial communities from Kellogg Biological Station, Michigan, USA - KBS Switchgrass S1-2 (SPAdes) (version 2) | ecosystem: Host-associated > Plants > Roots >...
GATCCTCGGCGAGACGACCGAGGACGTCGACGACCCGAAGAAGCCGTACACGCCCGACATCCGCGGCGACGTCGAGTTCCGCGACGTCTGGTTCGAGTACAGCGAAGGCGTACCGGTGCTGAAGGGCGTCAGCTTCATGGCGGCGGCGGGGAAATCGACCGCGCTCGTCGGACCGTCGGGATCGGGAAAGAGCACGCTGATCGCGCTGGTCGCGGCGTTCAACCGTCCGACGTCGGGAGCGATCTTCGTCGACGGCCGCAATCTCGACGACCTTCGCCTGGCCGATTACCGCAGCCACATCGGCCTCGTGCCGCAGGAGTCGTTCCTCTTCGCCGATTCGATCTACGACAACATCGCCATGGGCAATCCGAAAGCGACGCGCGAGGAAGTGCTCACCGCGGCGCGCATCGCGCACGTCGACGATTTCGCCGAGACGTTCGCCGACAAATACAACACGGTCGTCGGCGAGCGGGGCGTGAAACTCTCCGGCGGCCAACGCCAGCGCGTGGCGATCGCGCGGGCGATCATCGCCGATCCGCGCATCCTCATCCTGGACGAGGCGACGTCATCGCTCGACAGCGAGAGCGAGGCGCTGATCCAGGACGGCCTCAACAAGTTGATGAAGGGCCGCACCACGTTCGTCATCGCCCATCGCCTCTCCACCATCCGCAACGCCGATCAGATCCTCTTCGTCGAGGACGGCCGGATCGTCGAGCGCGGCACACACAAGGAGCTGATCGCGCAAAGCGGCCGTTACCGCGCGCTGTACGAGAAGCAGTACGGGGTGGTGGTGAACCGGTTCGTGAATCCGGGCGAAGAGGTGGCGGATTTCGACGCGGTCGCAGGGACGTAGTTACCGGTGGGCTAGTTGCCGGTTGCCGGTAACAGGCAACCGGTAACCGGCAACTCAGTCCCCGCGCAGCTCGACGTTCCAGTACGCCTCGTCGAGGAAGTTCTTCCAGATCTCCGGGAACGCGCGTCCCTGGATCCGGTGCAGCGGGTGCCACTTCGGGCGGTGCGGGTGGCGGATGAGGTTCATGCCCGACTCGTGCAGGAGCTTGTTCCCCTTGCGCACGTTGCACGGGAGGCAGGCGCAGACGACGTTCTCCCACGTCGACTTCCCGCCGCGCGAGATCGGCACGACGTGATCGAGCGACAGCTCGGACGACGGGAACTTGCGGCCGCAGTACTGACAGCGGTTCTGGTCGCGCAGATAGATGTTGCCGCGCGAGAACTTCACTTCCTGCCGCGGCATGCGGTCGAAGGCCAGAAGCTGCACGACGTGCGGGATCAGGATGTTCCGGCTGGGGGTGGTGACGTAGTAGTCGGTCGGCTGGACCGGGATGTCCATCCAGTTTTCAAAATCGTACGTTCTGTACTCCGAGTCGACGGCGCGAACCTGCCCTTTGTAGAGCAGCGTGAGGGCGCGCCGGACCGAGGTCACCTGGATGGCCTGGAAGACTCGATTCAGAACCAGAACATGTCCATCGAGCATAGCCGTTCAACTCATGATACACCCCCCTAAACAGCGGACACCTTGCCAAGAACTCCCTATTTGAGGGATAGTTAGGCGCTAAGACGAACTCGAACCGGCTGGAGAAATACGCTTCGCGCGCGAGAACGCCGGGCGTTAACGGGTGTGGTTTTGGGAGGCTTGAATGCGCGTTTTTTCTCGATTCGCTCTGGTCGTCATCCTCGCGGTATGTCTCGTTCCCTCGCTGTCTGCCGATCATCTGACCGCTGATTGCCCGCTGACCCTGGTTGGCCAGTCGGCGCCTCCGGCCAACACGTTCGGGCTCTCACCACACGGCGTGTTCCGCTTCGGATCGCAGGTCTTCGTGCTCCGCGGGCAGACGCTTTCGACGCACACGGTCACCGACCTCGGCGATCTGCAGCTGGCGCGCGAAGACTTCATCGGATCGCAGGCGTCGCGTGAAGCGACCGGCGGGGCGGCGTTCAGCAACGGATTCCTCTTCCTCAGCAGCGAGGCCGGCCTGGAGATCTACGACCTCCGCGGCGTCCGCGCCGGCGGGAACTCGCCGGTGCTCGTCTCGCGCATGCCTGGCGTCCACTACCGCCGCCTGGCGGTAAACGGAAACCAGCTGGCGGCGCTCTTCCCGTCGACCGACCTGCCCTGCTATCCGACCGGCACGTCGTTCTGCTCGAATCAGGTCGACATCTACAACATCGCCAACCTGAACGCGCCGACCCGCGTCGGCTCGATCTCCTCGATCGGCAGCGGACTCCTCGGGTTCAACGACATCACTTTCAATTTCGGACTCCTCGTCATCACCGGCGAGGGCGGAACGCTCATCTACAACATCGCCAATCCGGCGCTGCCGGCGTTCGTGAACTCGCTCAACCAGCCGGGCAAGTTCCTCGTCAGCAACGGCGGCAACCTCCTCGGCATCGGCGACGACTTCGCCATCCTGATGATGACGGTGGCGACGAACGGCACGGTCTCGCCCTTCGCCTTCTACACGATCCCGTCGCTCACGGTGGAGAACTCGAATCCGATCGCCTTCCACTGGCAGGCCTGGATCGACGACCAGACCGGCCGCCTGATCACGCTGGTCGAGGAGCGCGATCCGCAGCAGATCTATCAGCCGGCGCGCAGCATCGCCTTCGACGTCTTCGACTTCAACACGCCGATGTACGAAGGCTCCGACCAACGCTTCTACGAGACGGTCTCGTACCTCGATGACGACGAAGTGAAGTGGAACCCGGTGGTGGTCGGTCCGCTCGTCTATGTCGTCGGCGAATTGTCCGGCCTGACGACGTACGGCATGTGCGGCCAGATGACCGGCAAGGTCGACTGGGACGGACTGACTGTGCTGAACTGCGGCGGCGCCGAACTGCACGGCTGGGTCACCGGCGTGCAGAAGATCGCCAACGTGGAAGTGTTCCTCGACAACGGATCGCTCGGCGCGGCGACGATCAACACCGCTCCGCGTCCCGACGTCTCGTCGCGGACGCCGGTCTCCAGCTGGCGCATCGGCGTGAACCTCGACCAGACGCCGCGCGGCGAGCACACCATCCGCGCGGTCGGCACGGACGCGTTCGGAAATCGCCGGCAGTTCGCCAGCGTGCGCGTGTTCTTCAACGGCCCGGGCGGCAACTGCAGCAACCGCCGCCGGACGTCAGGCTCGCGCTAACGACATCTCATCCACGATTCGAAGAGCCGCCTCACGGCGGCTCTTCGCGTTTGTGATGGGACGTCCGACGACGATGTAGTCGGCCCCCGCGCTGATCGCGTCGCGCGGCGTCATGGTGCGGCGCTGATCGCCTGCCGCCTCACCCGCCGGGCGAATGCCGGGCGTGAGGATCACGAAGCCTTCGCCGCAGGTTTCGCGGATCGCCTCGATCTCGTGCGGTGACGCGACGACGCCGCACAGTCCCGCGTCCTTCGCCAATTCCGCGAGACGCACCGCGCTCGCCATCGCCGAACCGTTGAATCCGATGCGCGCGACGTCCGCGTCGTCGAGGCTGGTGAGGATCGTCACGCCGAGGACGAGCGCGCCCGATTGCGAACAGGCGCGCAGCATCGCGTCGCCGCCCGACGCGTGCACCGTCACGATCGACGCGCCGAGCGCTTCCGCGTCCGCCACCGCGTGCTCGGCCGTGTTCGGGATGTCGTGGATCTTCAGGTCGAGGAAGACCTTCTCGCCGCCGCTCACGATCTCCCTCACGAGCTCGGGACCGTTGGCGATGAACGCCTGCAGTCCGATCTTGAACATGCCGACGGCGCCGCGGAGGTCGTCGACGAGACGGAGAATGTCCTCGCGCGCCGAGAGATCGAGAGCCAGAACGAGCCGGTCGCGTGCTTGCATGATTGAATGATAGCGATGGACAAGTACCAGGTGGCGCGAATGCTCGACGAGATCGCGCGTTACATCCAGCTCGGCGAGACCAACCCGTTCAAGTCGCGAGCGTTCGAGCGGGCCGCGCGGCGCATCGAGACCCTCGAGCGCGACATCACGGAGCTCGTGTCGTCGGGCGAGCTCTATTCGATCTCCGGCATCGGCAAAGGGATCGGCCCTGTCGTCACGGAGATCGTCACCACCGGCGGCGCGAGCTATCTCGAAGAGCTGCGCGAGCAATACCCGCCCGGCATCTTCGATCTGCTCCGCGTCCCGAACCTCGGCCTGAAGAAGATCGGCGTGCTGTACGAAAAGCTCGGCGTCACGAGCATCGACGAGCTGGAGAAAGCGGCGAAGGACAACCTCGTCGCCGATCTGCCCGGCTTCGGCAAAAAGACGCAGCAGAAGATCCTCGACGGCATCGGCTTCGCCCGCAAACGGGAGTCGCAGTTCCTCCTGCCGCGCGGTCTGGAAGTCGGCGAGCTGATTCGCGAGCAGCTGGCGACGATCGACGAAGTGGAGGACGCGGAGGTCGCCGGCAGCGTCCGCCGCCGCCTGGAGATCATCCGAAACGTGAACGTCGTCGTCTCGACGCGCGCACCGGAACGGGTGATCGAGCAGCTCCCGAAATTCGTCGCCGACCTCGAGGCGGTCGGCGAAACGACAGTCAAGGGAATCGCGCGCGGCGAGATGCCGGTGCTCTTCCATTTCACCTTTCCGGAAGACTTCGGTCTCGCGCTTTTGCGCGCGACCGGCAGCGAGGAATTCGTCACCGCCTTCGAGACGAAGGCCGGCCGCAAGCTGAAGGCGCGCAACGAGGAGCAGCTGTTCGAAAAGGCGGCCATTCCGTTCGTCGAGCCGGAGCGGCGCGAGAACGCCGACGATCTGAAGCGGAAGAAGCGGCCGTCGCTCGTGCATCCGTCGGACCTCCGCGGCACGTTCCACGTCCACACCACGCACTCCGACGGCCGCAACTCGGTCGCCGACATGCTCGCCGCCGCGCGCGATCGCGGCTTCGACTACTGCGGCATCACCGATCACTCCGTCGCCGCCTACTACGCCGGCGGCTTGTCGACCGAGCGGGTGAAAATTCAGCAGGCGGAGATCGCCCGCGAGGCGAAGAACGTCGCGCCGATGCGCGTGTTCAAAGGGACGGAGGCCGACATCCTCCCCGACGGGACGATGGACTACGGCGAAGACCTCGACATGTTCGATTTCGTCGTCGCCTCGATCCATTCGCGCTTCCAGATGACGGAAGAGGAGATGACGGAGCGCATCCTCCGCGCGCTCGACGATCCGCACGTGACGATCCTCGGGCACCTCAGCGGACGCCGCCTGCTCACGCGCGACGGCTATCGCGTCGATTACGACCGCATCTTCGACAAAGCCGCCGCACGCAATGTGCTGATCGAGATCAACGGCAATCCGCAGCGGCTCGACGTCGACTGGCGCTGGCTGCGCAACGCGGCCGATCGCGGCGTGATGTTCACCATCAATCCCGACGCGCACTCCATCCGCGAGATGAGCCACGTGATCAGCGGCACCTGGGTCGCTCGCAAGGCGGGGCTTACGGCAAAGGAGATCTTCAACACGAAGCCGGTGGAGGAAGTGGAGGAGTGGCTGGAGAAGAAGCGATTGAGCCGTTAAGCAATCGAGCTGTTGAGCAATGAGGCGGTAGGAGTCACCTCAAACGCTCAACAGCTCAAAAGCTCATCCGCTATCGCCTCGCTGTTACTACGATCATCAGCGCGCGCTGGCTGTTCGCAACCTTCGTCGCGCCAAGAATTACGGTCTGGTTCAGTTTCAGGTTCATCGACATCTTCAGGACCTGCGTCAGCTGATCGCCCGTCATCTTCGACACCTTGAAGTCGTTGACGCGGAGCGTGTCGGACGCGGGGTCGTAGTCGCCGATACGGAACTCGGCGCGGTAGCCGCTCTGCAGCGAGACCGTGCCGGGATCGCCTTCGCGGCCCGTCATGTCGGCGGCGCCGAGGCTCTCGACCGTGTTGAAGCGGAGGAGGGCGAGCTTGCCGGCGATGTCCTTCAGTTCAGCAGGGACGCTGCCTGAGCCGTCGCGCGAGGCGGCGACGATGCGGACGTCGAGGCGGAAGAGCTGCGGCGCCGCGTCGAACTTTACCAGCGCGGCCGCGATCTCTTTGAGATTCTCGGGCCGGTCGGTGACGACCAGCGCGTTCGAGCCGGCCGGGATCGAGATCGAGCCCTCGGGGCTGAGCATCGGTTTGATGACAGCCGTCGCCTTCTCCGCGTCCTTGTACTTGAACTGGAAGGTGCGAACGGTGAGCGCCTTCTCGCCATCGCGCGGCTCGGCGAAGGCCGTCCCGCAGGCGATGAGAAGGGCGATGCAGATGAACGTAAAGCGCTTCAATTTCATAAATCCGCCGGAAGCTTGTCGTCGATGATCATCACGATCTGCGCGTCGTTCGCGCTTCCGGTCGGCATCTCGACGATGGTTGCTGAATCTGAATCGTACTTTTCGATCACCGGTTTGCTCGTCAGGGGAGCAATCCTGGCAACCGGACGTTGCTGAATGACAGGTGGTGCAATCCGTCCCCGCTCCCACACCAGCGCGCCGCCGGTGATTCCGGCCACGAGCGTGGCGGCGACGGCGAGACGCCGCGGCCAGGAGACGACGCGATGCGTCGCGCTCTCGGTGCTCCGAAGGCGGACTTCGCGCATGACGTCGCCGACGAAGGCATCGACGCCGCCCGGCGGCACGAGCTCATCGCCGCCGATCGCCCGGAACATGATGTCGGGATCGACCGACACGGCGAAGTCGAGGCACAGGTCGCACGTGCGGATGTGCTCGAGCAGGTCGGCGCTTTCGGTCGCCGGCTCGAACGAGGCGCGGAAATTCGTGCAGGTGATCATCGATCCCTCCACAGCCGCGCGTACTCGGGGAAGCGCTTGCTGAGCTGCTGCTGCATGAGTTTGCGGGCGTTGAACAGGTGATTGCGGACGGTCGACTCGCGGCATCCGAGGACTTTCGCGATGTCGGCCGAGGCCATGTCTTCCATCTCGCGCATGACGAAAATCGCCTTCTGCTTCGGCGAGAGGACGGAAGAAACGGCGTTGAAGACGGTCTCGATCTCTTTCCGCTGGACGGCCACACCCTGATCGGCGTCGGCCGAGGTCTTGACCAGGCGGAGGTTCGAGTTCACTGCGTTGTCGCGGGACTGCTTGTTGCGCATGAAGTCGATGGCGACGTTCGTGACCATGCGGTAGAGCCAGGTGTCGAAGGCGTACTGCGGGTCGTACTTCTCGAGGTTCTCCCAGAGCTTGATGAAGACGAGCTGGGAGATGTCCTTGGCGTCCTCGGCATTACCAATAACTCGGTAGCAAAGGGCGTAAACCTTTGACGTCTTTCGCCGAACGAGCGTCTCGAACGCGTCTGTGTCGCCCTGCCGGATGGTCTGAACCAACTGCCGGTCATCGGGCTCGACTGCGTCTTTTGTCGGGATCATCAAGCGGAGTTCCGCGGCCATCGTGTCACAAATACGTGTGCTGTCCGGGAAACGTCTAGGGCCGCGTTTGTCATCCCGAGCGAAGTCGAGGGACCCGGGTGGGTGGCGGCACCCCGACCGCCCCCTCCCACCCGGGTCCCTCGACTACGCTCGGGATGACGGGAAGCCCTCTGTTAGAATCCTCAACCACATGCGGGTTCTCGTCGTGGGTCAGGGGGGGCGCGAGCATGCGATCTGCTGGAAGCTCAGGCAGTCGCCGCTCGTCAAAGAGATTTACGCGGCCCCCGGAAACGCCGGCATCGCCCAGGTCGCGGACTGCGTCCCGATTGGCGTGGCGGACATCATCGAGCTCGCCGATTTCGCCGAAAAGCTCAAGATCGACCTGACGATCGTCGGACCCGAGCTGCCGCTGACGCTCGGGATCGTCGACGAGTTCCAGAAGCGCGGCCTGCCGATCTTCGGCCCCACCCGCCTCGCCGCCGAGCTCGAGGGCTCCAAGGTCTTTTCCAAGGAGTTCATGCGGAAGTACAACATCCCGACCGCCGAGGCGACCGCCTGTAACTCGCCCGACGAGGCGCGGGACGCGCTGAAAAAGACGAAATACCCGGCCGTCCTGAAGATCGACGGCCTGGCCGCCGGCAAGGGCGTCGTGATCGTCAACTCCCGCGAGGAAGCGGAGGACTACCTCACCCTCGTCTTCGATGAGAAGAAATTCGGCAACGCGGCGACGCGCATCCTGGTCGAGGAGTTCCTGACCGGCGAAGAGGTGTCGTTCCTCGCCATCACCGACGGCAAGAAGTGCCTGCCGCTGGCGCCGGCGAAGGACTACAAGAAGGCGTTCGACGGCGACACCGGCCCGAACACCGGCGGCATGGGGTCGCACTCACCGGCGGTCGTGCTGAGCGGCGAGACGGCGGCGGAGGTGATGAAGACGATCATCCTGCCGACGATCAACGGGATGGCGGAAGAGGGCCGGCCGTACACCGGCGTCCTGTACGCGGGCCTGATGCTGACGCCGAACGGTCCGAAGTGCCTCGAGTACAACTGCCGCTTCGGCGATCCGGAGACGCAGGTGCAGATGATGCGGCTGGAGGACGACCTGGCCGACATCTGTCTCAAAGTCGCCCAGGGCAACCTCGGCGACACGAAGCTGAGCTGGAAGAAGGAAGCGGCGGCGTGCATCGTTCTCGCCGTCGACGGCTATCCCGACGATTTCATGAAGGGTCAGGAAGTGGCGATCGATCCGATCGATGATGATTCGGTCATCGTCTTCCACGCCGGCATCATCAAGAAAGACACGAAACTCGTGAATGTCGCCGGCCGGGTGGCCAACGTCTGCGCGCGCGCCGGCTCGCTGACCGAGGCGCTGCAGCATGCGTACGCGGCGGTGCCGAAGGTGCGGTTTCAGGGAGCGCGTTACCGCACCGACATCGGCCTGCGGGCGCTGCATCAGAAGCGGATGGACAGCGGGTTTTACCCCACCTTCAACGGATAGCCGGTGCTCATGTGTCATCCTGAGGCGCGGAGACGCCGAAGGACCCGTTGATTCAGGCGACGCGCAACATGCTACGGATCCTTCGCCGTCTCCGCGGCTCAGGAAGACACGACAACGATGACAAACAACAAACCCTGGGTCCTCATCATCATGGGATCCGACTCCGACGCGGAGACGATGTCCCAGGCCGCGGCCGCGCTCGATGAAGCGGGCGTGCCGTACACGATGACCGTCGCCTCGGCGCATCGCTCGCCGGAACGGACGAAACAGATCATCACCGACTCCGAGCGCGACGGCTGCGCGGTGTTCATCGCCGGCGCCGGCATGGCCGCGCACCTGCCGGGCGTCGTCGCCTCGTTCACCACGAAGCCGGTGATCGGCGTGCCGCTCTCCGGCAGCGCGTTGCAGGGGGTCGATGCGCTGTATGCCGTGGTGCAGATGCCGCCCGGGATTCCGGTGGCCACCGTCGCCATCGGCGGCGCGCGCAACGCCGGCGTCCTCGCGGCGCAGATCATCGCCACCTCCGACGCCGCGCTGGCCGAGCGTTTGAAACAGCAGCGCGCGGCGATGGCCGAAGCTGTCGCGCAGAAGTCGAAGAAAGTGGAGAAGTCCACACGAGTGTAGGACAGGCGCCCCCGCCTGTCGCACACAACATGCACCACCATCACCACGCGCAGCCGCGAGCGGTGACGCGCAAGCTCGTCATCGCTTCGATCGCCACGATGTTGTTCGTGCTGATCGAGCTCGGCGCCGGCGTCCACGCGAGCTCGCTGGCCCTCATCGGCGACGCGCTTCACAACTTCACCGACACGCTCGCGCTGCTGATCGCCCTCATCGCCGTGAAACTGGAGCGCCGTCCGCCGACGGTCGAGAAATCGTTCGGCTACCAGCGCGCCGGCATCCTCGCCGCGTTCGTCAACTCAGGCACTCTCGTCGCCTTCACGATCTTCATCTTCTTCGAGGCTTTTCAGCGTTTCCGCGTCCCGCATGCCGTCGACAGCGGCTGGATGATCGGCACGGCGGCGATCGCCATCGCCCTCAACAGCGCCATCACCGTCTCGCTCGTCCGCGAAGGGCGCGACGACATGAACATCCGCAGCGCCGTGCTGCACATGTTCGGCGACGCGCTTTCCGGAGCGGGCATCATCGTCGCCGCGATCCTGATCCGCGTCACCGGCTCGACGTCGTGGGATCCGGCCGTGTCGGTGGTCATCGGAATCCTGATCCTCTGGTCGAGCTGGGGGATCTTCCGCGAGGCCGCGAATCTACTGCTGGAAGGAACGCCCGCCGGCATCGATCCGGACGAGGTGCAGCGCTCGCTCGCTTCGATCGAAGGGATCTCCGGCGTCCATCACCTGCACATCTGGGCCATCGGTCCGGCGCGGCCGGCGATGTCGTGTCACCTGATGGTGGGCGACGTTCCGCTGCGGACCACGGCGTCGATGCTGGCCAGCGTCAACGAGATGCTGGCGCACGAATTCGGCATCGCGCACGTGACGGTGCAGTTCGAGTTTTCCGGATGCACGGAGGACGATCCCTATTGCCTTCCGTACAGCAACCCGGTGTAGGATATTTGCTCCAACCCAACCCGCGAGGTATCAACACATGAGGCATGTAGTCGCTATCGGTGTCTTCATTTCATTCATCGTTCCCGCCGCCGCTTTCTGCGGAGGGGCCTGGGTCCCTGCGCCCGGCAAGGGCGATCTCCAGCTCGGCTTCAGCCGCAAAACGGCGAGCAGCTCGTGGGACGCGAACGGAAACTCGTTTCCGAACCTGACCACCGTCGCCGGCCAGCGCGTGCCGGCGTACCACGATTTCCGTTACGGCTATCTCTCGGGAGAGCTCGGCATCTTCCGCCACCTCTCGGCGCGAGCGCTGATCACGTACCTGCACGGCCTCGAGGGGCCGCACACGGACCTCGAGCGCAACGTCGGCTTCTCCGACGCCTGGCTCGGCCTGAAGTACGGCGTGCGCGAAGGAAGCTGGCCGATGGCCATCGCGGCGACGATGCGTACACCCGCGCTCTACGATCGCTCCGGCGTCTACAACCGGCACACGTTCGACTCCAGCGGCAAGGTCAACGGGGTCAGCTCGGAGTGGCGCGGCGTTCTGAAACATGACTACACGCTGTCCTACCTCGTCAGCCACTCGATCCGCGACGGTCAGGGCTGGATGCAGCTCGAGACCGGCTACACGTGGCGGGAAGGGGCGCCGGCGAATCAGCTGCCGTTGACGGCCGAAATCGGCTGGCCGCTCGGCTGGCGCGGCACGACGATCAAGGGCACGATGACCGCGGTCCGCAGCCTCGGCAACGACTCGCCCGCGCAGCCGGACGATCGCTTCCGCGCCAACGCCACGTTCAATTTCAACGACGCGTCGATGGCGCGCGCCGGCGTGGCGATCGTGATTCCGGTCGCCCGCGCCACGAGCGTCGAGGCGGGCTACAACCAATGGATCTGGGGGAAGTCGGCGCGCCGTTATCGCGAGCCGTATGTCTCGGTGGGTCGTACCTTTTAATGCTGCGCGTAGACGCAGCATCTCCGGTTACACCGCGCTGCACTGACCCACGTACGACGACCGAACACCACTCATCGCGGTGCCGCCGGAGATGCTGCGTCTGCGCGCAGCATTGACCGGGGCGGAAGAACGTACGAATCGGGATAGGTGAACGTCACCACCGCGCGCATCACGCCGTACGGGAAGAGCCAGCCCAGCGCGGGCCCCATCGCGTAGAACGGGCGGAGGTCGACGGCGTTGCCGAGGAGCAGCGTGCCGTTCGTGGCGCAGAAATCGCCGCGATTGATCCCTTCGACCGGACGCTTCGTGCGCATCGACGGATACATGCGCGAGACCTCGTCGCGGATCGCGCCGACCGGCCGCTGCGCGTACGTCTTCTGCAGCGACGTCACCGCCAGCTCTTCCTTCGCCACACGTCCCTTATCGTCGTACGAGATCGCCACGTTCGCCTGCCAGTCGGTCTTCGGCAAGCCTTCGGCGACGTAGCCTTCGTATCCACCCTTGATGGCCACGGCCGTCAGCGCGTCGTTCGCGTAGGCGTAGTCGGCGTTCATCGACACGAGGTGATTGCAGGCCGCGGCGTTCTGATAGTCAACCTGTTGATGAACGATGTGGCTCGCGCCGTCGAATGTGTAGCGGACGGAGTATTTCTGCCCCTCGATGATCACGTCCTCGCGATCGAGCAGCCACGCCTCGCCGGCCTTGTGCGCGGCGTAGTTCAGCACCTCGCCGCTGTTCGTCGCCAGCACCCGCTCCAGCGACTCGCTCCCCTGCACGAACTTCACGTCAGGACGCCCCTGAATGATCTCGCCGTTGTAGGTCCAGCCTTCCGCCTTGCGTGCGTCCTGAATGGCCTTCTGTTTCACCGGCGAGTAGCGCAGGGAGTCGAGCATCGTGCCGGGGAAGAGGCACGGCAGCGAATCGTTGCGATTGAAGCGATCCTCGGCGAAATAGGTCGCGCGCGTGGCGGACGCGCCGTCGACGCACGGCAGCGAGCTCCAGACCGGTGACGACGTGAGGTACGGACCGTGCCAGCAGCGCGGACACCAGCCGGCGCCGATCGGCAGGCGAAGTCCGCAGAACGAGCAGACGATCTTCGTCTTCATGTCGTCGATCTCGCTGTCGAGGGCGAAGACGCGCTGATCGACCGCCGCCTTCGCGTCGGCGTCGGACTCGAGCTCGGAGTAGCGATGGAAACGCTCGACCGCCCTCACCAGCTCGCCCTGCTTCTCGTAGATTACGGCCTGGTTGTAGACGGCGGCGGGATCGGTCGGACGCTGCTGCTCCGCCTTCTGCGCGAGCTTCAGCGCCGCGTCGAGATCGCCCTTGCCGTAGAGAAAGCGCGCGTGGTTGAAAAGCTCGACGTATTCGTCGTCCGACTGACGCTTCTTCTGCAGCTCGCGCTGAAACTCGAGCTCCAGCTGCAGCTTCGACACGAGCGGCTTCTCCGCGCCGTTCGGATAGAGCTGCAGGTAGCGATCGACCTTCCGCTGGGCCTCGGACCACCGTCCCGATTTCGCCAGCAGCACCGCCATGTTGTAGAGCACGCCGGGGTTGTCGGGCTGCAGCGCCTCCGCCTTCGCGAACTGGTCGTAGGCGGCGGCGTAGTCGTTCATGTCGGCGAACTTGCGGCCGAAGAAGACTGCTTTCTGGAAGTCGTCGGCGTTCGTCTGCGGTGATGTCGTTTCCTGCGCGAATGACGGGAACGCCAGATAGCAGATAGCGGATAGCAGATAGCAAACAACCCATCGCGCTGACCGCTTGCTATCTGCTGCGTGCTTTCTGCTATCTCTCATTGCAGTAACCCGTCGATGAGCGTCGACAACCACAGTTGCTGTTCCTCCGTCGGCTGCGAGCGCGCGAGGAGGAAGTACAACGCGCGGCGCTTCTGCTGATCGTCGGCCTGGTGATCGCGCAGCACTTTCTCCGGATCCTCCGGCGCGCCTTCGATGATCACATCCGTCGCTTCTTTCGCCGCCCAATGCGGCGCGATCGCGTTGCCGAACAGCTTCGAGACGAACGCCACGCGCTCCGACTCGCTCTTCGCCGCGCCGGCGTCTGCGGCGAGACGGCTGCGCGTGCCGGCGCCGAGGATCAATGCGCGGAGGTTCGAGAGGAGCTGCGTGCGCTGCAGGCAGGCGTCGAAGATCTTCGACTTCACCGCTTCGTCGTTGATCGTCCCGGCGGCCTTGAGCACGTTCTGAATGCGCTGCGTTTCGTAGCCGATGAAGTTGTCGGCGGCGTCCTCGGCCGAGGTGTCGGGAATCTGCGGCTCCGGCGTCGACTGCGTCACCGCGGGCGGAGGTTCCACCGTCACCGTCGGCATATCGGGCGGCTTCTCCGGTGCGGGCGCAGGCGCCCCCGCCTGCGCGGCCTGGACAGGCGAGGGCGCCTGTCCCCCCACAGGAGGAGAAGAGCCCGGAGGCATCACGTCGACGAGCGGCAGGTCGACGTTTGCCACCGACGGCTTCGACGCGTCGATCGCCTTCGTGATGCGCAGGTCGGCGGGCGCGCCGAGCGACGCGACCGGCGCGCTCTGCGGCGGAGGAACGACGCGCGGTCCGCCGATCAGCGGATTGGGAACGGGCGGCGGATAAAGGCTGCGCACCAGCTCCGAGTCGCTGGTCAGGTTCGAATCGAGCAGCCGCTCGCGGACGCGCTGGCGGACCTCTTCCATCGTCCGCATCTGCGCCAGGCGCTGCGCGTCGTTGAGAAACGTCGGCATCGACGGCTCGACGCTGCCGTCGCAATGACACGGACCGAAGCGGTCGGGCTCGAAGTTGTTGTCGCCGGCGACGCGCTTCATGTGATCGACGACGGCGAGGTTGCGCTTCATCGCGGCGTCGCGCGCGCGATCGCATGCGGCCTGTGACGCGAATTGATTCGTTCCCCACACCTCGGCGAAGCCGCGCGGGTCGGGACGGAACAACGCCACGTGGTAATGGAAGAGCTCACAGGCGCGGGTGGCCTGCGACGAAGGCGGCGGACACGTCAGCAGTTGAGCTGCGGCCTGCATCGCGAAGGCGATCAACGCAGCGGAAACGAGCGATCTCATGCCGATAGACGAAGCGTGCCGATTATACGCATTCAACGAAAGCGGCCGGCGGTCGTACCCGCTACAGACGCACGAAAGGAGAAATGCAATGAACAAACGCAATGCAATCGTCATCGCGATCCTGGCCCTGATCATGGTGGCCGGCGTGCCGTTCCTCTATGCGCAGCATCAGCACGGAATGCACGGCGGCATGCACGGAATGCACGGAGGCGCCTTCGCCGACTTCGGCCTCGGACACCTGCAGCGCGCGAAGGAGTACCTCGACCTCACCGACGCGCAGGTCGATCAGCTCAAGGCCATCGGCAAGGAGCTCCACGAGCAGAACGCGCCGTATCGCAAGCAGCTCCACGGTGGACTGGTGCAGGTGGCGCAGACGCTGATCAGCAATCCGAACGACGTCGCCGCCGCACAGGCGCAGCTCGACCAGCAGAACGCGGTCGAAGCGACGCTGAAGACGAACACGCTGGCCGCGGCCGCCAGGGCTCTCAACGTCCTGACGCCGGATCAGCGCGCGAAAGTCGGCGAGTTCCTGAGCAAGCGCGCCGCGATGCACCTCAACCAGTAAGGCCATGAGTCTGTCGATGACATGGGGGCGGGTTATCGAACCCGCCCCACGTGTTTCACAATGGGAGCGCTTGACACAGGACGATCCGTTCGAGGGCCGCGCGATCGAGGCAGTGAGGAGTGGCGATGCCGGCTCGTACGACTACCTCGTGTCAAAATATTCGAAACGGGTCGCATCGATCGCCTGGGGCATCGTGCGCAACGCGCATGACGCCGAAGACCTGGCGCAGGAAGCGTTCGTGAAAGCGTTCCAGAGCATCGGACGCTTCAAGGAAGGCGAACCGTTCGGACCGTGGATCTATCGCATCGTGACCAACCTCGCACTCGACGTCGTCAAGCACCGCTCCCGGTTCCGGCACGAAGAGCTGACGGAGACGGAGCCGGCGGCGCGCCGCGACAACGCGGAGCTGGGCGCCGTATCGAACGAGCTGGCGTCGCGCATCGACCGCGCGCTCGAGTCGCTGCCGGAGAACCAGCGCGTGGTGGCGCGGCTCTACCTCGTCGAGCAGTTCGACCACGGGGAGATCGCGTCGATGATGGGCCTCAGCGAGGGAACGGTCCGCTCGCATCTCTCGCTGGCGCGAAAGAAGCTGAAGGAACAACTGGCGGACCTGTACGGAGGTTCCGATGACTGAGGACAAATTCTTCGAACGCCTGCGCGACGACGCGCGGCCGCTGCGCTACGAAGGGGACGACTTCATCTCCGCGCGCATCGCCGCCCGCGTGCGGGAGCGGATCACGCGTCCGCCGACGGTGGCGCAGCTGCTCGCCGCCTGGATGCGCCCGCTCGCGGCGTCGCTGGCCGCGCTCGTGCTCACCGTGACGATCGGCCTCACCTGGACGCAGCGCCATCAGGAGTCGACGGACACCATCGCCACGAATCCGATCGAGATCGCCATGGCGGGAGAGCTCTACGGTGTCGGTGACTGATCCGATCACGCCGGCGCCGCCGCCGAGTCGCGACTCGAGCACGAAGATCGTCGCCACGATCGTCGTCCTCATCGCCTTCGCCTGCGGCGTGGCGGTCGGCGTGTTCGGCGACCACGTCTGGATGATGCACCACGGCGGCCGCGCGCGGCGCGAAGCGATCCACGTGATCACGTCGCGCGTGCTCAGCCGGCTCGACCGCGAGCTCGACCTCACGCCGCAGCAGCACACGCAGGTGAAGGCTATCCTCGACCTGCACGCGAAACGCGTTCAGAACGTCTTCGACGCCGTGCACCCGGAGATCCGCCGCGAGATCGAACTGGGGAACGATGAGATCCGCCGCGTGCTGACGCCGGAGCAGCGCGCCAAGTACGAGAAGCTCAGGATGCACCTGATGCCGTTGCACCGTGGGCCTGGATTGCACTGAGCAATTCCTCGCCGTCGATCGCCCGCGACGGCGGCATCACTCCCGCCAACCGCATCCCCTCGATCAAACGATTGGCCACGATGGCGATCGGCAGGATCGCCAATCGCTGGCCCCGCGCATCGACGCGCGCCGTGGCGTTCTTCGTCTTCGCTTCGATGTAGCTCGCATCGCTGCCCAGGCGGCTGATCGGCGTCGCGATGCGGCTGAGTGTTTTCGGTGACACATTGAATCGCTTCGCCAGCCTGAACATCAGCGCCGCGCCGGGAAGCTGGAACTTCACGAACGTCCGCGCGTCGATGCCGAGCTCGCGGCGGAGCAATTCGCGATCGGGCGTGATGATCGCGCGCCCATCGCCGCCGAGCGCGCTGGCGATCGAGCCCGCCCCCTTCGCGTTCCTGTTCCCAATGCCCAGCGTGATGTCGACAGAGAGGAGTGCGGACGTCTCGTCCGCACCGCGGCGGTCGAGCGGACGAGACGTCCGCTCCCCTCTTGTGAGCCGCCGCACCAACGCCCCCGAAATCGCCGGAAGCGTCGAAAGTCCCGGAACAACCGCAACCCCTCTCGTCCTCGCCCGCTCATCGAGCTCCGGATCGTCGATCAATCCGAAGAACCATCCCGGATCATCCGCGATATCAAGCCAATGCGCTCCTTCCTCCACCACCGCCCGCACACATCGCCGATCGAACGACTGAAACGGCCCGGCCGCGCAGAGCACGGCGAACGCGCCGCGCGCCAGCCGGGCGATCGAATCAGGATCGCGGAGATCGGCACCGGTGGCGCGGCTCGCCGCGACGACATCGCCGTGCAGCTCGCGCACGAGCAGGCGGCCGAAGACGCCGGTCGCGCCGAGGACTACGACTCGCATCGTCCCGCCAGGAAGGCCCAGACGATGAACGAGGGAAAGAGAATCGCCGTCGCCGCGATCTCGACCTGTTGATTGCCGATGAACGATCCGGCGCTGAGCGCGAATCCGACGATCACCACGAACGCGCCGAGCCAGCGCAGCACGCGCGGCAGATCGCGGCGCGTCAGCAGCAACACGAGCAGACCGAGCGAGTAGAAGCCGTTCGCGAATCCGCCGATGGCGACGTCGAGCGTGCGCGACGGCCCGTCGAGGATGTAGCGCCATTCGCTCGTGATGTCGATGCAGGCGCCGACGGCGCCGATGATCGCGGCGCTTCGCGAAAACGTCGCGTAAAGCGCGACCAGCGTGATGGCCGCGACCTGCCAGACCAGCCACGACGCCGTCCACGAAGCGCGATGCGCCGCGATGTAGGCGAGGCGATCGGCGCCGGTGAGTCCCGGCGCCAGCAGCGTCGCCATGAGCAGAGTGGCGATCGCGTGCACGAGTGCGCACGTGTACGCGATCGCCCGTTGGCGCGGCACTGCTACGTCGTCGCCGACGCGGCAGCAGCCTGGCGCTCGGCCAGCATCTGCGGGGTCGTCGTCGGCTGGTTCACCAGGTCGGTGTACTCGAAGAGCGCGGTCGAGAGGTAACGCTCGCCGGTGTCAGGCAACACCACGACGACGCGTTTGCCCGGTCCGAGCTGCTTCGCAACCTGCAGCGCGGCCCACGCGATGGCGCCGGAGGAGATGCCGACGAAAATCCCTTCTTCTCTTGCCAGGCGGCGCGCGGTCGCCGCCGCGTCGTCGAACGTCACGTCGATCACGTCATCGACGACGTTCGCGTCGTAGATCGACGGGATGATGCCGGCGCCGATGCCCTGCAGCTTGTGCGGGCTGTGCGTTCCGCCTTTGAGCACCGTCGACTCGACCGGCTCGACGGCGACGATCTTCACGTTCGGCTTCTCCTTCTTGAACACCTGACCGACGCCGGTCACCGTGCCGCCGGTGCCGACGCCCGCGACGATTGCGTCGACGTTGCCGCCGGTGTCGCGCAGGATCTCCTGCGCCGTCGTCTCGCGATGGATCTTCGTGTTCGCGGGGTTGTCGAACTGCCGCGAGAGCCACGCTCCCGGCGTTTTCTCCGCGTACTCCGCGGCGACGCGCTGCGCTTCCTTGATCCCGAGCGGCGCGGGGGTGAGGATCAGCTCCGCGCCGAGGGCCTGCAGCAGCTTGCGGCGCTCGACGGAGAAACTGTCGGGCATGATCAGCGTGCACTTGTAGCCCTTCGCCGCGGCGACGAACGCCAGGCCGATCCCGGTGTTGCCGCTGGTCGCCTCCACGATCGTGTCGCCCGGTTTGATCTCCCCCGCCTTCTCCGCCTCGGCGACCATGGAGATGGCGATCCGGTCTTTGACGGACGAGAGCGGGTTGAAGGCCTCGAGCTTGGCCACCACTTCGGCCGAGCCTTCGTCGGGGACGTTCCGCAGCCGCACCAGCGGCGTGTTTCCGATCAGCTCCGTGATGTTGTCGTAGATCCTGCCGTGCATATCGTTCTCCTTCTTGCGCCAGGGGGTCGCATCTGGAAAATCAACTTAACGACCGTTAAGTTGATTTTCCAGATGCGACCCCAACTTCACGCGGTGGCCTGGCCGAGGTAACGGTAGCCGATCTTGGCTACGGCGACGATCACGGCCGCGTCCGTGCCGACCGCCTTCTGCAGCTTGCGGCGGAGGCGCGTGACGTGCGTGTCGACGGTGCGGCTGTTGAGATTGAGGTCGACGCGGTAGTTCCAGACGCGCGAGAGGAGCTCGTCGCGCGGCACGACCCGCTCGCGGTTCTTGAAGAGGTACATCAGCAGGTCGAACTCTTTCGGGGAGAGCTTCAGTTTCTGGTTGTTGGCCATCGCCTCGCGCGTGGCGGGGTCGAGGCGGATCAGGTGGTCCTCGCAGACCGCCTTGGCCGCCGTCGCGCCGGCGTCGCTGCGGCGCATGACCGCGTCGATGCGGGCGAAGAGCTCCTGCACGCCGAACGGCTTGGTGACGTAGTCGTCGGCGCCGCCGCGCAGCCCGCGCACCTTGTCCGTCTCCTGGCCGCGCGCCGTCAGCAGAATCACCGGGATCTTCGAGATCTTGCGGATGTGGTCGAGGACCTCGAACCCGCTTTTCTTCGGCAGCATCAGATCGAGCAGCACGAGGTCGGGACTCTCGGAGTGGAACAGCCGGATGGCCTCCTCCCCGTCGCCCGCCGTGACGGTCTCGTAGTTCTCGTGCCGCAGATTGATCTCGAGTCCCTGCCGCAGACCCGCCTCATCCTCGACGATCAGAATCCTGGTCATTCACCCCTCCAAAAAGCTGTTGAGCGGTTCAGCTGTTGAGCGGTTGAGCCGTTCCCCTGAACAGCTCAATCGCTAAACAGCTCAAAAGCTCGATAACTCAATAGCTACTCTACGTCCGCTGGATGTCCAGGTTTTCTCAAAACGCTTCCGGCGCATGCACCAGTCCCGACATCGCCCCCGCCTCTTCCGGCTTCAGCCTCGGGAAGAGTAGCCGGAACGTGGAGCCTTTCCCCAGCTCCGACTCGACCTCCACCCTCCCCCCGTGCGCAGCCACGATCTGCTGCACGAGCGTCAGACCGAGCCCCGCGCCGCGGCGCGTCTGCGTGTCGCTGAACTGCGCGCGGAAATAGGGATCGAAGATGCGCGCGAGATCGTTCGGGGCGATGCCGATGCCG
>Ga0207703_10001683_pt1 | contig 19881 bp, 18 predicted proteins | sample KBSSwiS12_FD_184304 | JGI IMG/M metagenome (GOLD analysis project Ga0207703, IMG submission 184304) | Switchgrass rhizosphere microbial communities from Kellogg Biological Station, Michigan, USA - KBS Switchgrass S1-2 (SPAdes) (version 2) | ecosystem: Host-associated > Plants > Roots >...
CAGAATGCGCCGGGCCGTGTCGGAGGTGTCCGCGCCGCCGTCCTTGTTGAGCACCTGCACCTGGCTGGTGTCCTTGGCGTCGCGCACCAGGATGCGGTATTGCTCCGCCGACTTTTTGGGATCGCTGCGCCAGAAAGCCAGCTTGGCAAACAGGCCGGTGTCTTTCTTGCTGGCGGCATCCGCGTCGGGATCCACGTAGCGCACGAAATAGTAGCCCTTGGAGCGGTCGCGGTCCTCGACGGTGAAGCCGACGCGGTCCAGCGCCAGGCCCACGCGGCGCCAGGCGCGGTCGAAGGGCTCCTGCACCTCCACGGCGCTGCCGCCGTCGGGCGCCTTCACCAGCTTGGCGCGGTCGATGCGCGTGGCCTTGCTGAGCACGGTCTGCGCGCGGTCGTTGTCCAGGCCGAGGTGGGTCATGAGGCGGCCGAGGAACTCGGCTTCCAACTCGGGATCGGAGGGCCGCGTCTGCCAGATGGAGCTGCCTATGGTGTTGGCGTTGTTGGACACCACCTCCACCAGCCCGCGATGGCTGATGTAGACCTCGGTGGTGCCGGGCTGGGCGCCGCGCTCGAGACGGGTGCGGTACTTGTCGCGCTCGCCGGTGGAAAACGCCTGGTCGAGGAACTTGCCCAGGGTATTGCGCACGAAGTCCTGCGACACCTTGGCGCGATTCTCCGCCCAATCCGTTTCCATCAAGCCGGTGTCGGGCTGCTCGACGGCCAGCAGGAAACCCGACTCCTGCCAGAAATCCTTGACCAGCGGCCAGAGCTTGTCCGGCGGCACGTTGACCACCAGCCAGCGCTGCGAGCCGGCGCGTTCCATGCGCACGTCGGGCACCGCGGGCAGCACGTCCGACGAAGAGGAAGCCGCGGCGCCCGCGCCCGGCCGGCTGGCGTTGTAGGCCGACAGCGTGGCCGAGCCCGCAGTGCCACCCGGCGCGTTGGGCAGCGCGAAGCGGTCATCGCGGCTGGGCTGCTTCAGGTCGGGCGGAATTTCCAGCGGGGGGAGCTGCTTCTGCTTGCCCTCGGACTTGTAGTCGATCTGCCCCAGGGCGTTGATCTTGTCGGTGGTGCCGCAGCCGGCCAACGCGGCGCAGACCGCGGCGGCCACGGCCAGGCCGCGCAGCGCGGGAACGTCCGCCAAGAACCGGGACGCGATGTGCTTCGGCGCGGTGAATTTCGCGGTGAATTTCATTGTGGGCATCAGGCTTTTCCTTCGACGACGCGCAGGCCGCTCGGGAGGGTGATTCCGGCGTCGCGCAGAGCCTCCCTGACGGTGTCGTGATACTGGGCGGCGAGCGGCGTGAGCGGCAGGCGGATGCCGCCGCCGGCCAGGCCCATCTGGGCCGCGGCCCACTTCACCGGAATGGGGTTGGCCTCCACGAACAGCTTGCGGTGCAGGCCGAGCAGCTTGAAATTGATGTCGCGCGCGCGCGCCACTTCACCGGCCAGCGCGGCCGCGCACATGTCGTGCATGAGCCGGGGCGCGACGTTGGCGGTCACGGAAATCACGCCCCGCGCGCCGAGCAGCATGAGCGCGAGCGCCGTCACGTCGTCGCCGCTGTAGCAGGCGAACTTGGACGGAGCGCGTGCCAGCAGCTCGCTGCCGCGCTCGATGTTGGCGGTGGCGTCCTTGATGCCCACGATGTTGGGGATTTCGGCCAGGCGCAGCACCGTGTCATTGGACATGTCCGCGACGGTGCGGCCGGGCACGTTGTACAGGATGACGGGGATGTCCACCGCCTCGGCGATGGTGCGGAAATGCCGGTACAGGCCTTCCTGCGAAGGCTTGTTGTAGTAGGGAACCACCGACAGCGAGGCCGCGGCGCCGGCCTTCTTGGCCGAGGCCGTCAGTTCGATGGCTTCGGCGGTGGAGTTGGCGCCGGTGCCGGCGATGACGGGAATGCGCCCGGCGGCGTGTTCCACCGCCACGCGGATCAATTCCTTGTGCTCGTCGACATTCACCGTGGGCGACTCGCCCGTGGTGCCGACCACCACGATGCCGTCGGTGCCTTCGGCGACGTGGAAGTCGATCAGGGCGCGAAAGCGCGCGTAATCGAGCCGGCCGTCATCGAACATCGGCGTGATGATCGCGACCAGACTGCCTGTCAGCATAGGGTTCCGGGTCCTGAGAATCCGCCCAAGGAGAGCGCGGAAAGGCCGTTATTTTACCCGAGTGCGGCCTTCAAGTCTTCGTAGAAAATTGTAAATCCCACAATGAGTTGTGACTGCGGGTTGGGCCGGAATCCGCGCCTATCTGATATGGCCGGCCGCCCAGTCGATGACCTGGTCCATGGCCTGTTCCGACGCCGCCGTCAGGGCGCGCACCCCGCTATCGGCGTCGGGCCGGGCGGCGGACACATCGACGCTGAAGCTCTTCTGGGCCACCAGGCTGCGGCTGTTCAGCACCGAAGCGCGCAACCGCAGCGCGGCGTGGCTTTTCGATTCGCTCTCGAACACCTGCGAGAAATCCTCTATTTCGAGGCGCAGCGTGTACGGGGCGCGAATGCCGTCGGACGGCGCCACCACGCCCCCGGAACTGGCCGCGGCCACTTTCTGCCGCAGCCGGTTGGTGAACAGGATGGCCGGGGGCATGACCCAGCGGCTGCCCGAGTAGGCCTGGGGACGGGCCGCGTCACGGTAGGCCAGGCGGTAGAAAATCGCCGGCGTGTCCATCCAGATGGGCCCGACAACGTCGGGCACCAGCACCGCCTGGCGCATCTTGGCTTCGCCCGCCTTGGCGGGCGCCGGCTTGAAGTCGTAGCCCACGGGGTCGCTGGCCGTGGGGCCCAGCGCGCAGCCGGCCAGGCCCGCCAGCATCAGCGTGGCGAGCGCCATGGTGTGGATCGCCGTCCTGGCCGAGGCGCTTAGGGCCGACGCCATCGAATGCGGCGCGCGGCTCATCGCACCGCTCCATAGCCCGGCTCGCCCGGCCCCGGCTGCCGCGGCGGGGCGCCGAACACGATGCTCTGCGGATGCTCGCCAAGCGTGTTGAGCAGCCGGTCGAGCGCCCGCGTTTCGTGGCTCAGCTCGTCCACCAGGGCATTCAGCCGCGGCAGCGTTTCATCGTTGAAAGCGCGCGCCGTGCCGCCCACGTCGTCCACGGTGCTGCCCACCTTGCCCAGCACCTCGATGCGCTCGTCCACCCGCGTGGACAGCGCGTTCAGGCTGGCGAGCAGCGTGTCGGCCTTGGCGGCCGTGGCGCGCGCGTCGCGGATGGCGGCGCGCGCGTCGGCCACCAGCGCCGGCACGCCGCCCGCCTCGGAGCCCAGGCGCTCCGCCAATTGCGAAGTGCTGCGGCTCACTTTCTCCAGGCCGGCCAGGGTGCGCTTCACCATGGCCTGGTTGTCGTCGTCGAGCAGGGCGTTGAGGCGGTCGGCGATCTCGGACACCGATCCAAGCAGGTCCTCGCCATCGTCCAGCAGCGACGCGCGCAGCGGCAGTTGCGCCACCTGCTTGCCCTGGGAACGCAGCGGCTGGGGCGAGGCGCCGTTGTCGTTGAGGGTGACCAGGGCGAGGCCGGTGACGCCCTGGTAGCCAAGCTGGGCGTAGGTGCCCTTGGTCACCGGGGTGTCGGGCCGCACGCCGATCTGGATGCGGATGCGGCCGCCCGGCCCCGGCTCGATGCGGATGTCGGACACGCGGCCCACCTCCACGCCGCGGTAGCGCACCGGCGCGTCCACCTTGAGGCCGGAGACGGATTGCGTGGTCACGATGTCGTAGCGCTCCAGCACCACGTCGTCCTTGTTGAACCACATGGCGGTGAGAATCAGCGCCGCGCCGAGCAGGATGGTGAATAATCCTGCGGCGAGGGCATGGGCCCGGTTTTCCATTGTGTTTGCTCCCCTATTCCCTGTTTCCCTTGGTCCCTAACCGATCAGCGCCTGCGCCGCGGGCGCCGCCATGGCGCGCTTGCCGCGCTCGCCGTGAAAGAAATTACGCACGAACGGATGGTCGACCGCCGTCACCTCGTGCAGCGTGCCGTAGGCGAGGATGCGCTGCTCGGCCAGCACCGCGATGCGCGACGACAGCGACACCAGCGTGTCCAGGTCGTGCGTGACCATGACCACGGTGAAATTCAGGCTGCGCTGCAGCGACTGGATGAGCGAGACGAAGCTCTCGCTGCGGTCGGGGTCGAGGCCGGCCGTGGGCTCGTCCAGGAACACCAGCTCGGGCTCCAGCACCAGGGCGCGCGCCAGCGCGATGCGCTTGATCATGCCGCCCGACAGGTCCGAGGGCATTTTCCAGGCGTGGCGGCGCTCGATATCCACCATGTCGAGCTTGAGCATCACCATGTCGTGGATGAAATCCTCGTCGAAGGCGCGCAGCTCGCGCAGCGGCAGGGCGATGTTGTCGAACACCGGCAGCGCGCTGTACAGGGCCCCTTCCTGGAACAGCACGCCCCAGCGGCGGCGGATTTTCTTCACCAGGTGCTTGGGCGTGCCGGCCAGTGGGATGCCGAACACGGCCACCGAGCCCTGGCGCGGGTGCTCGAGGCCCAGCATCTGGCGCATGAGCGTGGTCTTGCCGCTGCCCGAGCCGCCCACCAGCGACACCACCTCGCCGGCCTCGATGGCAATGGACAGGTCGCGGTGCACCACCTGCTCGCCGAACACCGTCCACAGGTTTTTCACCTCGATGACGGGCGCGCTGCGCGCAAAGTCGGCGGCGGTTTCGTCGGTAACAGGCACGGCGCTCATGTCAGGCTGATGCCCACGTCGGCAAAAATCACCGCGAACACCGCGTCGGCGAGGATGACCACGGTGATCGAGGTCACCACCGAGCGCGTGGTGCCGATGCCCAGGCTCTCGGTGTTGGGCTCGATGCGCATGCCGAAGTGGCAGGACACCAGCGCGATCAGAATGCCGAACACCACGCCCTTGCCCACGCCCAGCCACAGGTTGACGATGGGCACGGCCGAGGGCAGGCTGGAAACGAACTGGCTGATGGCCATGCCGAGCTGGATCTTGGCCGACAGCGCCCCGCCCAGCAGGGCGATGCTGGAGGTCCACAGGATGAGCAGCGGCACCACCACCGCCAGCGCGACCACCTTGGGCAGGATGAGGCGCACGGTGTAGGGAATGCCCATCACGGCCAGGGCGTCGAGTTCCTCGGTGACGCGCATCACGCCCAGTTGCGCGGTGATGGCCGAGCCCGAGCGGCCGGCCACCAGCACGGCGCAGATCATGGGCCCCAGCTCGCGCACCACGCCGATGCCGAGGATGTTGACGATGAAGGCGTCGGCGCCGAAGGTGCGCAATTGCTCGGAGGACAGGTAGGACAGGGTGATGCCGATCAGCGCGCCCACGGCCGCGGTGATGCCCACGGCCTGCGCGCCGGCGCGGTTGATGCCGGCCGATATCTCGCGCCACGGGCCGCGCGCGGGATGCGTGAGCAGCGACAGCGAGTCGAGCAGCATCTGGCCCAGCAGCCGCACCATGTCCACAGCGTGGTCCACCACCAGCAGCATGTTGGCGCCGAGGGCGCGCACCAGCCCCAGCCAGTCGAAGTCGCGCGGCGCGCCGACGCGCTCCTTGTCGCGGTCGAGGTTGGAGAAGAACACGGCATGCTCGGGCCGCAGCCCCAGCATGCCCGGCCGGCGCTTGCCCCAGGCCTGCCACAACAGCAGCGCGCCGACGTGGTCCAGGCGCTGCACTTCGGACAGGTCCCAGCCGGCGCCGCCCACCTCGCGCGTCACGTCGGCCAGGCGCCGGCGCAGCGCCCGCGCGCGCGATTCCAGCGCGCGGATGTCCCAGGCGCCCGAGATCCACACCCGAGCGCCGGCCTCGCCCTGCCTGATTTCGATGTCCGGATGGCGTACCGGCGCTTCGGAATTGCTTTTTGTCACTGCTCGCGCTCCCTGTCCACCGGCGGGAAGACCCGGCCGGTGCGCGGTACCGCGAAGCTATCAGCTTGCCCCCAGGAAATCAACGCGGGGCCATACCGGTGCGTCCGCGCAATGACAAGGGCATGCAGCGGCGGAAGGGCGGGCGCAGACGATATAATCGCGCTGCACCGCGCCCCGGTAGCTCAGTGGATAGAGCAGCCCCCTCCTAAGGGGCAGGTCGGACGTTCGATTCGTCTCCGGGGCGCCACGATTTTGTATCGAAACGTGACCTGGGAAAGGTCATGTAAAGCACTTGACAAGGGCCGCGGGAAGCTGGCGGATACCTAATGAGTATCCACCTTGTCTTTTGATACTTCCTTCCAAGGCTTGATCCTCGCTAAAACCTTCGCCAGCGCCGCCTTTGCAGTCTCGGTGTCGTAGTCGGCCTGAAGACGCAACCACCAGCCGTCCGACAGCCCGAAGAACCGGCACAACCGCAGATCAGTGTCCGCGGTGATTGCGCGCTTGCCCGCGATGATCTCGCCAACACGCTGCGCGGGCACGCCGATCTCCTGCGCCAGTCGATAATTGCTCATGCCCAGCGGCTTCAGGAATTCCTCAGCCAGCATCTCGCCGGGCGACACGGGTTTCAGCTTCCTACTCATGCCCATCTCCGTCAGTGATAATCCACGATCTCGACATCTTTGGCATCAGCGCCCGTCCAACGGAAGCAGATGCGGAACTGATCGTTCACGCAAATGCTCCATTGCCCCGCGCGATCACCCTTTAGTTGCTCTAACCGATTCGCAGGCGGCACGCGCAAATCCTCAATACGCCGCGCCAGGTCGAGCTGCTTGAGCTTACGGAGTGCAGGGCGTTCGATATTCGAAAATCGAGCAACACGCCGCAGTTCGAACAAGGCTTTCGTATCGACGCACTTGAATGTTCTGATTGGCACAAGTATAATACTAACGTGTTGCGTTATTAACGTCAAACGTAACTAATGGTATTCTGATTTTCTTTGGTGAGGTGCAATGCCACCGGATGCTAGTGAACTTTTCCGGCATGTCAGCGCGGAGAAGGCCTCCTTCTACCGAAGCATCATGGACGTTTTCGCAGCGGCAAAGCGCCAGTACCGCCTACAGCTGCGGCCGGACGAAGTGCTTGCGGAAGCGAACTGGGCGGGGGATCCTCCTCGGCTCAACGAGCGGCGCAGCGGCCGCAGTGATCGTTCGGCCGACTTTCGCCTGCTGGCATCCTGGTTCGCAGGCTGCGCCAGCGACGCCGAGGCGCATAGGCTCGCGCGGGCGGCTTTCGCGCTCAACCCAGCGCGGCACTGGGAGAAGCGATTGCCATCTCTAATAAAAAACAGTCTCTTGCCAGTGCCCAGATTCGTCCGCTTTGGCGCGCCATGGGCGCCCCAATGGGCGCCCCATCGGTCCGGCCCAGCCGCAACGATCAGTGGCCGAGCAGCCCCGCCACCATGCCCGCCGCGGAGCGCGCGCTGCCCGCGGACCCGCCCCACTGGCCTTCGGGTTCTTCCTCTTCGCGATCGATGGCGGCGTCGTATTCCGCGAGCTCGCCGCGCAGGGGCTTGACCGGCTTGGTGTCCATGGAGTGGCGGCGGCGGGCGTGCTTCTGCCCCGCAAGACTCTTGGCCGCGGCTTGCACGGTTTCGGGGGCCACCAGCAGCGCGAACGGGTTGGCCGCGCGCACGGCAACGGCGCCCGCACCTTCTTCTGCTTCAACTTCCTGGTCCTGCATTTCGGCCGCGTCCTGGAATGCATCGGCAACCGGCGTCCCGCTTGCGATGGATTCGGCCTCGACCTGATCAGCTTGAAGTTCGGTACAGGGCTCGCCGGGGACTTCGTTGCGGAGAAGCTCGTAGTCGAAGGCCTCTGGGCCGAGGGCTTCCTGGCTCAGCGCTTCCTCGTCCAGGGTTTCCTGGCCAGGCGTTTCGTGGACGTGGTTTTCGCCGTAGCTCTCGGACCCGGCGCTCAGGTTTTCCCAGATGTTGTTGCTGTCCATGGCGTTCCCTTGTTGTCGCGTTGTCGCGAAGTGCAGGCATTGTCGAATGCCGCATTGGAACGCAATGAGACGGCGGGATCAGGGTACACGGGTCCGCATGGACCATGCGCGCGGCGCAGGCCGTCATGAAGAGCCGAGGCCACCCTGCGACTGCGATGCACGGCCGCAGGGGATGTGACTTATGCACGTCTTGCTGTCAGCGCTTTCCCGTCACGCTGTGGCGGGCAAGTGACTTTGCTGAAGGCGTTGTGACCGGGGTTACAACGCCTGCTCGATGGCCGCGTCCAGGCGTTCCGGCGTGGTGATGGGGGCGAAGCGCGACTTCACCGCGCCGTCGCGGTTGACCAGGAATTTGGTGAAGTTCCACTTGATGGAACGCAGCCCGAGCAACCCCGGCTTTTGGTCCTTGAGCCAGGTGAACAGCGGATGCGCGCCGCGCCCATTGACCTGGATTTTCGCGAACATGGGAAAGCTGACGCCGTAGTTCCGGCTGCAAAAACTAGCGATTTCCTGCTCGTCGCCTGGCTCCTGGCTGCCGAACTGGTTGCAGGGAAAGCCCAGCACCGCAAAGCCACGCTCTGTGTATTTGCGGTACAGAGCTTCCAGGCCGGCGTATTGCGGGGTGAATCCGCACTGGCTGGCGGTGTTCACGATCAGCAGCAACTGGCCGCGGTAATCGGCCATGGATCGCTCTTTGCCGTTCAGAGTGCGGGCCGAAAAATCGTAAACGCCTGGCATCGGGGTCTCCTGATCATGGCTGATCGCCAAAGGCACGCAATCGGCAGAGTTTAGCGCGCGGCGGTTTGGGTTATAAAGCACCCGTGTTCCTGCTCAAAAAAGTGCTCGCCTCGCTCATCCTGCCGCCCACGGCGCTGGTGCTGATCGCCTTCCTCGGCCTGGCGATTTCCTCCCGGCGCCGGCGGCTGGGACTGTGGGTGGCGTCGCTTGCGCTCCTGGCACTCGTGGCACTTTCGCTTCGACCGGTGGCCTACGTACTCAACCGCAGCCTCGATGACTCACCCCCCATTTCGCAGCAGGCGCTCGATCGGGCGCAGGCCATCGTCATCCTGGGCGGGGGCATTTACCCGGAGGCGCCGGAGTTCGGCGGCGACATGCTGAACGCTTTCTCGCTGGAACGGACGCATTACGGCGTGTTCCTGCAAAGGCGCTCGGGCCTGCCCATTCTCGTCACCGGCGGCTCGCCCTACGGCGGCAAGGCCGAGGCCGACCTCATGCAGGAAGTTATTGAGCGGGATTTTCGGGGCACAGTGAAATGGGTGGAAAACGGTTCTCGCGACACCTCGGAAAATGCGCGGTACTCGGCGGCGCTCCTGCGCCGTGCCCATGTCACCCGCATCGCCCTGGTCACGCATTCCTGGCACATGGCCCGCGCCTTGCGTTATTTCAGGCGGGAGGGCCTGGAAGTCTTTCCTGCCCCGACGGTGTTCGCCCAGCGCCCCAACGCGGATCTGCTGGACTCGCTGCCCTCATTCGAGGCCTTCAAGGACAGCAATGTGGCGGTGCGCGAATGGATCGGCCGGCTGGCCCAAAGCCTTGGCGCCGGCCGCATGGATTGAGCCCTAGCCCGCGACGCGCCTGCCGATCAGGTCGTCGATTTCAGCGCCGCTGAACCCGCCCGCGGCCAATACCTCGCGGGTATGCGCGCCAGCCTCGGGCGGCGGCGCGGGCATGGCTGATGGAGTGCGGCTGAAACGCGGCGCCGGCGCGGGCTGCGGCACGCCTTCCTGCGCGGTAAAGGCTCCGCGCGCGGCGGCGTGCGGATGCCGCGGCGCCTCGGCAATGTCGATCACGCCGGTGACGCAGGCGTCGCTGCCCTCGAGGAGCGCCACCCATTCATCGCGGGTGCGGCTGCGGAATATGGCTTCCAGGCGCCGTTGCATTTCAGGCCAGGCGCTCTTGTCGTTCTGCCGGGAGACAAAGCTCTCGTCCAGGCCGACAACGCGCGCCATTTCGGCGAAGAACTTGGGCTCGAGACAGCCCACGGCCACGGCCTTGCCGTCGCGGGTCTCGTAGCAGCGGTAGTAAGGCGCGCTGCCGTCGAGCAGGTTGGTCCCGCGATCGGCGGACCACACTCCCGCCGCGTGCATGCCGAAAAAAGTCGCCATCAGGTAGGCGGCGCCGTCCACCATGGCGGCGTCGATGATCTGGCCCTTGCCCGAGCGCTCGCGCTCGTAGAAGGCACTCGCCATGCCGAGCGCCAGGAACAGCGCCCCGCCGCCGTAGTCGCCCACCAGGTTGAGCGGGGGCACGGGCGGCTCGCCGGCGCGGCCGATGCCGTGCAGCGCGCCGGTCAGGGAAATGTAGTTGATGTCGTGGCCGGCCGTTTTGGCGAGCGGCCCCTCCTGTCCCCATCCGGTCATGCGGCCGTACACCAGGCGCGGGTTGCGCGCCAGGCACACCTCGGGTCCGAAACCCAGCCGCTCGGTGACGCCCGGGCGAAAGCCCTCGATCAATCCGTCGGCGCGGTCGATGAGCCGCAGAAGCACCGGCAGGCCCTCGGCGTGTTTGAGGTCGAGCGCGATCGAGCGCCGCCCCCGCCCCGCCACTTCAAATCGGGCATCCATGGGAAAAATCGACGCGCCGGGGTCCAGCCGCTCGACGCGGATCACATCCGCGCCCATGTCGGCCAGCAGCATGGCCGCCATGGGGCCGGGGCCGATGCCCGCCATTTCGATGATGCGCAATCCCGCCAGGGGTCCCATGCTTGCTCCCGAAGGTTGTTACGAAGAATCAGTTTCCCGCTCAGTTTCCTGGCCAAGCGCTGCTGATCAGATGCGGCAGCACCAAGGCCGCGGGCCCGCGCAGCGCGGCGTGTGAGACCGCCGACAGCGGCGTGGCGTCGCGGTTGATTTCCACCAGCACCGCGCCCGCTTCCAGCGCCGCGCGCGGGAAGTGCGCCGCCGGCATCACCGCCGCGGACGTGCCGATGACCAGGAACAGTTCGCATTCCCTGGCCGCCTTATGCGCCATGGCCAGGTGTTCCTCCACCAGCGCTTCGCCGAACCACACCACGTCGGGCCGCAGCGGCCCGCCGCAACGCGGGCACTTGGGCGGGGGCTCGCCGTCGTCCACGCCCTGCTCCACCACCGTGCCCTCGGCGAAGCACTTGTTGCGCATGATGTTGCCGTGCAGCTCGACCAGCTTGCGCGAACCGGCGCGCGCGTGCAGGCCGTCCACGTTCTGTGTGATGAGCGTGAACTCGGGCACGCGCTGTTCCAGGGTGGCCAGGGCGAGGTGCGCGGGATTGGGCTCGGCAGCCCGCACCGCCTCGCGCCGCCATTCGTACCAGCCCCACACCAGCGCGGGATCGCGCTTGAAGGCTGCGGCGTTGGCCAGGTCCTCGGGCCGGAACCGCGACCACAGCCCATGCTGCGGATCGCGAAAAGTGGGAATGCCGCTGTCGGCCGAAATGCCCGCGCCCGTGAGCACGGTCACGCGCGAGGCCTTGCGCAGGATGTCCAGGAGTTGCGGGGGGATTTGCATGACGGCATCCGTGGGTCCGTCATTGTATACAGGTCCATCAGGCTGTTGAAAAACGCCTTCCAGGCACGCGAAATTCAAATGACGCGAAGACTTTCCAGAGGGAAGGCGCTTTTCAACAGACCCCAATTTAGGGGGTCAAAGGGGGATGTATCCCCCTTTTTCAACATCCTGTCATGGGCGCGGCAGGCGGGAAGCCGCCGCGCCGACTACGGCTGCAACTGCGCCAGGCGCTGCTCCACGAAAGCGGACACGTCGCGGCTCAGCGCGCCGCTGGCGCGCGCGCGCTGGAAGGCGTCGCGCGCCTCGGCCTTGCGGCCCAGCGCCTCCTGCGAAATGCCCAGGCCCACCCACCACACGGCGGCCTGCGCCGCGCCCGCAGTCTGTCCCGTGCCCTGCTGCGGCAGGCTGAGCGCCGCCTGGTACTCGGCCACGGCTTCGGCGTGGCGCTCGAGCCGCTGCAGCACCGCCGCGGTGAAGGCGCGGTAATCGGGATTGCCGGCCGCCGCGCCCGCGTGCTTCTGCAGCACGGCCAGGGCCGCGGCGTTGTCGCGGCGGTCCACCATGAGGCGCGCGAGCAGCATGGCAAAACTTTTTTGCGCGGGGTTTAGGGCAAGGCCCTGGGTGAGCGCGGCCTCGGCTTCGTCGGGCCGCTTCTGCTCCAATAAGAGCGCAACCATGGTTTGCCGCGCCGACTCCATGCGCGGCGCGGCCGCCAGCACCGAGCGCAGCTCGTCCATGCCCTCGGAGACCCGGCCCTGGTTGATGAGCGCCACGGCATGCGCGTATTGGGCGTCGGCCGCGGCCGGACCGCCGGCGTTCTGGCGTTCGATGCGCGGCTCGCGCGCGGCCTGGGGGGGCGCCGCGGGTGGCGCGACCGTTGGCGCAGCGGGCAAACCGGGCGCAGGCGCGGAAGCTGCCGGCGCGGCGGTCGCGGGCCGCGTTGCCGGTGCCGCGGGCGCACGCGGCGCGGCGACAGCGGCAGGCTTGCGCGCCGGAATGGGCGTGGCGATTTCCGTGGCGAGCTTCAGCATGTCCACGCTGGGGGCCGGCTTGGGGGCGCCGGGCCGTGGCGACGCGTTGCCCGCTGGAGCGGAGGGTTGATTCGGCGTGCCTGGCTGCACAGCGACCTGGGACGATGCCGCCGCGGGCGGGGGCGCGCTGCTCGCGGCCGTGGGCGCATTCGCCGCGGCCGCTGGCGCATTCGCCCCGGCGTCGGGTGCCGGCGCGCCACGTGCGGCATCGTTCGCCACGACGCTGCGCGCGGCGTCGATCACGGGGGCGCCGCGGGCGGCGCGCTCGACCTGCGCGAGGGGCACCTGCTCGGTGATGACGCTGTGGGGCATGAGCTGCCACATCACCCAGCCCAGCCAGCCCACCATGATGAGCATCAGCCCCGACATCACCCACCAGAAGAGCTCCGAGCCCACGAGGCGGCGCGGGCCGCGGGACTTGGGCACGGGATGGACGCCCGCCTCCAGGCCCTTGGGCGGCGCGTCGGCGCCCGTGCCGAGCGCATGGCGCCGGTCGAGGTCCTGCAGCATTTTGTTGATCAGGCTCATCGCACCAGCATCCAGCCGATGCCCGCGACGGCGCAGGCGAGGCCCACGCCGAGCGCGACCCAGCGCTCGGCGCGCACCGCCGAGGCGGACGGCGTGTCGGCCACGGCCGCGCCGACGTGGCGCCGGCGCACCGCGGGCGTGCCTTCGCCGAAGGCCAGCATGAGCGACTTGTTGGCCAGGATGTTCACCAGGCGCGGCGTGCCGCGCGCGGCGGTGTGCAGCGCGCTCGCCGCCGCGGGCGAGAAAACGGCACCGTCGGGATGGCCGGCCACGCGCATGCGGTGAGCGAGGTAGTGCGCCGTCTCGGCGCGCGTGAACGTGCCCATGTGATGGTGGAAGGTGATGCGCTGGCGCAACTGGCGGATGGTGGGGTCGGCCAGCTTGTGGTCGAGTTCGGGCTGGCCAAACAGGATGACCTGCAGCAGCTTGCGTTTCTCGGTCTCCAGGTTGGTGAGCAGGCGCAGGGTCTCCATGGACTCGATGGGCATGGCCTGCGCCTCGTCCAGGCACACCACGGCGCGCTTCTTGTTGCGCGCCAGGTCGAGCAGCGCATGGTTGATGGACTTGATGAGCAGGTGCTGGTCGTCGCTGCCGGGGCGCACGCCCAGCTCCTCGGCCAGGGCGAGCAGCAGCGTCTTCGGGTCCAGCGCCGGGTTGGGAATGTACAGGCTCACCCAACCGTCATCCAGCGAGCCGAGGAACTTGCGGCACAGCAGGGTCTTGCCCGTCCCCACCTCGCCGGTGACCTTGATGAAGCCCTCGCCATTGCCGGCCGCCACCAGCAGCGTGTTCAGCGCATCCTGGATGCTGGAGCAGGCATAGAAAAAACTCGTGTCCGGCGTGATGCCGAACGGCGGCTCGCGCAGCTTGAAATGCTGGAGGTAGATCACTTGGCCTCGGAAGGAGCCGGTGTGCCGTAGCCCATCAGCCGGTCGCGCGTTTCCTGGATTTCTTTTACCTGCTCGCGGTCGCCCTGGATGATGGTGGGCTTGATCAGGATGATCAGCTCGCGCTTCACCCGGCTGCGGTCGGTGTTGCGGAAGGCGGCGCCGATGCCGGGTGCGTCCGCCAGCCCGGGAACGCCCCCCCGGGCGTCGGCCACGTCCAGGCGCATCAGCCCGCCCAGCGCCACGATGTTGCCGTCGGTGGTGCGCACAATGGTGTCGGACTCGCTGATGTTGATCACGGGCGTGTCGATCGGCTGGGGGCCTGTGCCCAGGTTGAGGCTGATGGTCTTGGTCGTGACCCGGCTGAACAGCGGATGTACATGCAGGGTGATGTTGCCGTCGACATCGATCTGGGGCGTGATATCGAGCGATATGCCCGAGAAAATGGAGCCGAGGGTGGGCGTGACGGAGGCAAACGAGCTGGTATTGCCTGTGTTGAGGTTGGTCACCGACGTGGTGCTGGGCGTGAGGTTGGTGACGAACAGCTCGTCCAGGCCGACCTTGAGCACCGCCTTTTGATTGTTCAGCGTGGCCACCCGCGGGCTGGACAGCACCTGCACGGTTCCCTGGGACTGCAGGAAGTCGATAAGCGCGGCGAAATTGCGCGTCTGGAAGGCAAGGCCCACGACACCGCCTGGGCCCGCCGCCGAAGCCAGCCCTGCTCCAAAAGCCGCAATGATTTTGTCCGACGGGCTGCTGCCGAAGTTGTTGTCCTGCGGCCGCACCGTCCGCGGCCCGAACGAACCGCTGCCGCCGTCCACGTTGGTGAAGCCGCCGCCGATGCCGTTGGTGGGAAAAACCGACCAGTTGACCCCGGCCTGGTAGGCATCGCTCAAGGTCACGTCGACAATCTTGGCCTCCAGCATGACCTGCCGTTCGACCGAGATCTGCGCGGCCTTGAGGTAGTTTGCGATGCTGCGCAGTTCGTCGGGCATGGCGCGCACCACGATGACGCCGGATTGCGGGCTGACCACCACGCTGCGACCCGGGCCGTCGCCGATCATGATGCGCAGCGACGCCGCCAGTTCGGCCCAAAAGTCCGTCAATTGCACTGTCGACATGCGCGTGGCGTCGGTGGTGAGTCCCGAAAGCGCCCCGGGGCCGGCGGGGTTGATGGAAGGCGCAGTGACCGCCAGCGACCCGGGCGTGGTGGGAGTGGCGGGGGTGACCTGCTGCTGGTTCGGCTGCGGCGTCTGCGCGGTTTGCGACTGTTGCTGGGTGTTCGTGGAGCCCAGCGCACCGGTGCCCGCGCCCGTGCTCACCCGCATGTCGCTGCGGCCCTGCCGGGCCCCGATGAGATAGTTGATCTGAAAAATTCGTGTCTGCAAACCTGCCGGCAGCACATAAATGCGGGTGCCGTCGATGCGGTATTCATAGCCGTACACCTCGCGGATGGACTCCATCGCCTCGGGCACGGTGACGTCCTTGAGGTTGACCGACAGCGAGCCCGTCACCGAAGGCGCGATCAGCATGCTGTAGCGCGTGCCCGACACGATGGACATGAACACCTGGTCGGCGGGCGCGTTGTTCACCACCAGGTCGAAGCGCGGCTCGATGGGCGCGGGCGTGCGCGGCAGTTCGGCGCGCAGCGGCGGCAGCAGCGCCTGCGACACGGCCTCGGGCTGGGGCGGAGGCCTGCGCTCCAGCGCGTTGTTCATTTCCGAGACGATGCGTTCGTCGACTTTCTGCGGCTGCTTGGGCTGCTCGGCGCAGGACGCGGCCAACAGGGCCATGAGCGCGATGGCCGCTGCCGTCAAAATGTGCTTCATTGCGGCCCTCCCCGGGCGGACTTGTCCGAACGCGCAGGCTGCCCGCGCATGTTCTTTTTGACCGATGCGTACAATCGTATTGTCTCTGCCGGGCCCTTGCCCTTGAGCACGACTTCATCCTCGGCAATGCTCACCAGCTTCGCGCCGCGGTAGCTTCCTCCGAGCGGCACCCGCTCCCCGTTTATGGTGGCGAATTTCCGGTCGGTGGAGATCACCAGGATTTGTCCGGCGGGATTCTGGGCGTCGCTTGCCGCTTGCGCGCCGAGGTAAGCCGCGGGCGGCCGGGTCGGATCCGCGGCTTGCGCCCGCGCCTCCGTGGCGGCCAGTGTCGCAACAGCGCACGCGCCCAGCGCGAAGGCGAAGATGATACCGTGAAGCGGCGCGCTCATATCTGCATCCACGGCTTGCCCGTGCCAAGCGTGTTCAGCACCAGCGTCAAGGTCAGCCTGGGGTAGGTGCTCGCATCCAGGTCGAGCCGCCCCCACGACACCTTGGCCGGCATGCGCTCGAGGTCGTGCAGGTAGGCCACCAGATCCTGGTAACCGCCGGACACGGTGATTTCCGTGCCGTGCCGGTACAGGCCGCTGCCCGCGGCCCCTGCCGTGATTTCGGTGGTGGGCAGGCTCTTCAGCGAAACGAGCTGGATGCCTTGATTGCGCCGCACCATGTCCGCCACGACGGCGTTCATGCGCTCCGGCGGCACCAACCCGACTTTGCGGCGCGCAAGGTCTTCGCCGAGCGCATCCAGCTTCGCGCGCAGTTCGGCCAGTTGCGCCGCCTTCCGGGCGGCCGCTTTGGCGGCTTCGGACTTGGCCTGGCGCTGCGCGGACATCTGGGCCTGCAGTGCGGAAATGCGCGCCTGCTGCTCATCCAGCCGCTTGACCAGGGCCGCCTGCCGGGTGAGCAGCGGATCGATGAACGCAGCGTTCAACGCCGCCACCAGCACTACCAGCACGGCGATGAAAATCAGCAGCCGCTCGCGCAACGTCATGGCGTCGATGCGTTCGGTGTATTGGACCAGTTTGGGCGGCAGTTTCACGATGGCTCGAGATCAACGTGTTTGAGAAGGCGGCGCTTGGGCCGCGGGCGCCGCACCCGGGCCGGGCGCGGCGGCCCCTGCCTGCGGCGCGGGAGCCTGCGCGCTCCCCTCGGCGGGGCCGGCAGACTGGGCTGCGCTGTTGGTGTCGAAATCGCGGAACTTGGACGCCAGGGTGAATTCAAGATAGGGCGGCATGACACGCACCGGGGCCGCCGCACTTGCCCCGGCCACACCCGCGCCGGCGTCGCCCGCACTCTTGGGCGCCTCGGGCACCACGCGCCGCATGCCCAGCGACTCCAGCGGGCGGCCGCGCAGCACGTCTTCGCGATTCAGGCGGCGCACCAGTTCGGGCACGAGGTCGGCCTGCGCCGCGCGGCCGGTGACCGCGAGGTCGTCATTCGTGTCGCCGATGTGCACGCCGGTCAGCCACAGGCCCTCGACGGCCTGGCGGGAAAAGGCACGCAGGTATTCGGAGTAGCCCGTTCGTGTGCCGTCTGCCGCGGGCAGGTGCCCAAGCAGGTTCTGCGCGGACTCCATGCCGGCCTGCGCGTCCTTGATCTGCTGGTCGAGCCCCGCCTCGGTCTGCGCCTGCGGAAGCGCGGCGGTGGCAGCCGCGAGCTGCTGGGTCTGCAGCTTGAAAGCGCCCTCGGTCTCGGCCAGTTGGCGCTCGAGCGCGCCCTGCTGCACATACTCGTAGGCGTAGAACACCGCCATGGCGCCGAACAGCAGCGCGAAGGCCTGCAGCATGGTGGCCGTGGAAAAATATTTCCGCTGCTTCATGAACAGCGGAGTGAACAGGTTGATCTGCTGCGTCACAGCGCCTTCTCCTCGACGCGCAGCGCCGCGCCGATGGTGAACAGCGACTCCCATTGCTCCGCGACGCCGGGCTTGCGCTCGCCGAATTCCATGACGTCCTGGAGGTCGATGGTTTTGATGGGCACGTACACGTTGCCGCGCAGGTATTCGTCGAACCCGGCCACGCCGGGAAAAGGCGCAATGAGCAGCGCGGATACGGCCAGGCCCCCGAATTGGCGCTCGAAATGGTCCAGGGAGCGCGACACCTCGGCCGCCACTCGCTCCCGATAGTAGTCCTCGTGCTCTTTCTGGCCGAGTTGCTCCGAGGTCACCTCCAGGCGGCGCGCCTGGATGAGGTCGCCGTGGAAGGAAAAGGTCAGCATGCCGCCCCAGACCGAGAAGGTGAGCAGCGCCACCGCGCCGTCGGCCTGCTCGAACAGGGATGCGATGTTCCGTTGCGCCATCTCGGGAATGTCGATCACCTGCAGCCGCGCGCCGGCGGATTCGAACAGGCCGACGCGCTTTTGCACCACCTCGTTCCTGGCCGCGACGGCGTACATGGAGCGCGCCTTGTCGGCCGCGGCCTTGTCGCCCATGGTCTTCAGCGCCGGAACTTCGATCACGTCCACGGTGGCGTCGTTGACGTGGTAATCCACCATATCCTTGATCTTCCAGCGGATGGCGGACTTGAGTTCTTCGCGCGGCACGCTGGGCGCCTCCACCAGCAGGAACTGGTAATCGGCGGGATCGAGCAACGTGGTGCAGTCGACGGTGGCCATGCCCTTTTCCCTGGCCAGCTTGGCGAACTGCGCCTCGAAATTACCCGAAGCGAATTCCACCCGCCCCCAGTCGACAATCATCGGCCGGCCGTCGGCGAGGTGCTGCGCATGGGCGAACCGGATCGCCCCGGCATCGATGGCGATGGCCAGGGTGCCGGATTGCCGCTTCGATCTGGAAAGCCATTTAAACAAAGGGGGGCTCGCGCATTCAGGCCCAAACGGGGCCGAGTTGAACGACCGGTTTCCAGTCGAGCATTTTAGTCAAATTACGCAATTAACTTATTGTTGTCAATGAGTTTTCTTTAATTCCATCCCTCTGGTCAGGGATAGATCTCCTGCATTTCGATCAGCGCCGCGCCCGCCGGGCGCACCGCCACGGCCACGCGCTCACCCGCGGGACTGGCAGCGCTGACGGTGGCCGTGAGCCGGCCGTTGAAGGCGCTGCCGCTCACTGGCGGGGCAAACCAGCCTTTGACGTCGTCGGTGTTGTAGGCATCACGGATAGCGCCCGTCCGCGTGTTGGTCCAAATGCCCGGAACAGCCGAGGTGCTGAGGGAATACAACCCGTCCAACAGGCGGCCGGAAATGGGATTGGCCCTGACCGCGGTGAAATTGACGGTGGGCGAGCCGGCCGCCACCGACACGCTCACGATGTTCGACCAGGTGGTGCCGCCTTCGAAGCGCCGCCGCGACACTCCACTCCCAGTGCCCCAGCTCAACCAGCCGTAACCTGGAGAGGTAGGATGGGCTTCGAAAGTGAAGTCGAAATTCTGTTCAAACTCCGATGCGGTGGGCGGGGGGCGGCCGGCCAGTCCGTCCTGGGCGTGCTGGGGATGAGCCCCGCTCCAGGACGAGCCGTTCCAAAGCAGCGTATCCAGGCGGGGACCGTTGGTGCAGTTCGAAGCCTGTTTCGCACTTTGCACAACCAACATGATGTTGTTGCTGTTCGGCGCGCTGGCGAGGCGGAGCCATTCACCAACGCAGGTGGTCGTGGTAAGGGTGGTCGAGCCCGACGGACCTGCCGTCGTAAACGAATAGAGGTTGTAATTGATCTTGCCGGCGGTGCCGCTGTCCAACCATGCGTACATGGCGCGGCCCGACGCAGTTTCGTAGGCGACCGCAACCGCCTTGCGCACGTTGCCGTCGGTGGGCGTGCCATACGAATTGCCGCTGTTCAGCGCGGTGAAGCTGGTGCCGTTCCACACGCTGGCGCGCATCGCCCTGGTATTTACATTAGCGGTTTTTGACTGCAGGGTGATCAGCGCCACCTCGTTGCTTAAGGAGGCGGGATTGGCCGCAAGCTCGATCCAGAGCGGAATATCGACGCCGGCGCCGGTGCCGATATTGCTCGCCCCCGCCGCGCTGAGGGCGGTTCCGTCCCACGTCCGGTAACTCGGGGATGCGGCTCCCCCGCCCACGTCATACACGATCATGGCGTTGTCGCTGGAGGTCTGGTAGACCACATCGAATCCGCGCGCATACACCTGATTGGGCGACATGCCGGTTCCGATGGTGCTGGTGGTCAGCGTCGTCGCCGGCGTGGCCGCGGAAAGCCCGCGCCAGGCCGCCCCGGTCCACGCCTGCCCATAAATGTTGCCGGCGGTGGTTTGCGCGACCAACACGGCGTCATTCTTG
>Ga0207703_10001687_pt1 | contig 19864 bp, 22 predicted proteins | sample KBSSwiS12_FD_184304 | JGI IMG/M metagenome (GOLD analysis project Ga0207703, IMG submission 184304) | Switchgrass rhizosphere microbial communities from Kellogg Biological Station, Michigan, USA - KBS Switchgrass S1-2 (SPAdes) (version 2) | ecosystem: Host-associated > Plants > Roots >...
TACATTGTGGTAAGAGGTTATCCACCACGCCCCTTTGTCTTTCACGAATACCTCCTGCAAACGCGTGTGAATGTGGCCGTCGGCCGCAGGCCTGATACCTGGCGGTGCGCCGCGCAAGTCACTCAACTCAGTATTGAGATCGACGATGGCGACATCCGCCTTCACAAAGCGGATCTTAGCCGGCGTCATAGCCAGCTTACTGCCCTTGAAGAACGTTTCAAAGATCTCGCGATGGCGATCTTCGAATGCCTGATGGCCATAGAAAACGGTTCCGCGGATGTTGGTGAAACCGCCGTCGGTCGCGAAGCTGGCAGAAAAAGCTTTGGCATCCATCGCATTCCACGCGAGCACCTGGTCGGAAATGATTTGGCGAATGCGCGCCTCATCAGTGCTGAACTTCACGCCGGGTTGAGTCGCAAACAGCCCGACGATGATCAGAGAAACAATCGCTCTTACCATTTCACCCTCCCATATTTCGACCTACTCCGAAGTGCCGCACAACGTTTGAGTTGACCGGGCCACTGCCCTCTAACACGAAAGATGATAGAACCGGATCAGTTTGATGAGAAGCTCGCTGGCGGTGGCTCTGGTCCAACGTTTTGTTAGGTTGCGTCCTGACGAAAGAATTCACCGACCTTGCGCGCGAAGGCCAGACGCACAATTAAAAGCAAGAACAGCCCATTCAATAGGATCTGAGCAATGACAGCGCCAGCCACCTGTGCAGCGTTGTCATATTCGAAGCGTTTGAAAGGTCCTTCCGACGGACGTACTTGGGCGAATATAATAAACGCCCAAACAAGGATTAGCGACGAGAGACCAAGCCACCTTCCATAAGGTTTTGCTTTCACCATCCCCCAGAATGAGCCCGCGAAGAAAATAGCAATTATCATCAGAACTGCTAGTACAATAAACGCCGGGAGCACCGATGACGTACCCAAGTGAATTATTACCAGTGCCAGATCGAACACAACCGTAAACAGAAGTAGTGCGGTAAAAACCGCAAGCAAGATTTGCGCGATCCAAACAACTGGTGGGCGTTTGACCGAGTTCATATTGTGAAGGAATCGAAAGCAACCCAACGTTTGAGTTGACCGGGCCACGGCGCTACCGAGTACTTAGCCGGATCCGCTTGATGCGAAAGTCGCTGCCCGTGGCTCCGGTCCAACGACTTGTTCGGCCCGCCTCCGGGTTAATGTTGCACCCTCGCAGGATTCGCCTCGTCGCGAATAACGTTATCTTCAATGCGAAAAGGAACAGAGGCAACAGCAGTATTCCAGTCGCCAGATTTGTCGAGTTTCGTGAACACGACAAACCGAGCCAGGTCGCCTTGGCGAAATGGGTCGCGTGCGCCGGTAGCTTCCCCTTCCATTACCTCGACCGACGTTCCCGGTGCGAGTGTCTTGTAAACGAGATGCGTTTCAATCCTGCCGAGAGGGTAGGGACGGCAGAACCATTCGCCGCTCGCATCGGTAACTGTGTGCCAGGTATTTGACGACGTGTCGAATCGTTGGACGGCATATGGATATCCGGATCCCCGGCCAAAGGCGTCAGTCACATAGTCGCACGCCGGCAACGTGACGGGTCGAGCAGAATAATTGGAAAGCTTGGCCGCGTACATTTTCGTTTGGCCCGGAATGCCAATGTAAGCATCCTCGTTCACCGGATCGACATGAAGCCCATAGGAAACAAAATGACCATACGTTCGATAGTGACTCAATTGAAAACCGCCAATCAGCACGCACAAAAACAGCACCATCACGATAACCGGCAGAATGACGTGCGCTTTTCTGAGTCTCATCGCGTGTAGGGCCGAACGCTTGAGTTGACGCGGCGGCGCGAATTCAGTCAATCCCGATAACATCGGGACGGACCAGTCATGATGCGAAACATCCCGATACATCGGGACTCGCGTCCAACGATTTGTTGTGCGCGCTCGCGAGTTATTGCTTGCAGCGAAAGAGTTCTTCGTCTTTTGCCGTTGGCGTGTAGAGTAGTTCGCGTACGACTTCCCCTTCAGCGGTCCCAGTATCAACGATCTCGATAGCAAAGCCGTCGGCTTTGTTCGTGTAATAGAAGTCCTGTGACAAGTCAGCGGCACCCCGCACGCGTTCAAACTTGCTCAGGTCAAAAGAAAGACTTGCCACGGAAATGGTTTTCATTCCGAAGGAAATGCCAATCGCTACCACAGTGTCGCGCGGAACATTCCAGCCTAGTGGCGCTTCGGGCCAGCCCGGTGGGTTCTTATGTCCGCAAGGAAATTGAGCGTATTCGATGTTTACGATTTGTTTGCCGTAGCGATAGTTGTTCCCGGAGCCCTTGCCTAGTAATCGTTCGACATCGGCGCGTGTGGATTTCAGCGGAACGATCCCTTTCCATTCCTTCGCCGAGGCGGTGCCAAGCGACAAGACCAAGGCGCCTAGAAACAAAATTGAGTTGGCGATAGTTCTCACGTTTAGGTTAAGCAACCCAACGGCGGAGTTGACGCGGCGGCGCGATTTCATTCAATCCCGATAACATCGGGACGGACCAGTCATGATGCGAAACATCCCGATACATCGGGACTCGCGTCCAACGATTTGTTGGGTTGCGTCCGCTAGAAATATCAGGTTTCGCGTTTAGGTAACACACCAAACCATTCGTACGCGGAAGGAACCGGCCGCGTCTCGGGAAAACTTTCGGCGCCATAATTGTACGTTGCGCCCGAATCATCCTCTGCGATCATTGGAGCATTGTCGGGAACAAGCGCCACCTTCGCAGTAATGCTCGCGTAGTCGTCAGGGGTGAACAAGTGATCGCGAATATTTGCCAATGCTTCAGGAAACAAACGAACACGAGTTGGCCAGCGTCGATAGCGACCATAGAAGCCGTCGACTGCCGCACAAAGTCGAACCCAGTTTTTATCGTGCCCGTTTGGCATAACAAGCGAAGTGGCCCAACGGCGGAGTTGACGCGGCGGCGCGATTTCATTCAAGCATCGCCAGACCAGTCATGATGCGAAACACGCCCCCGCCGCTCGCGTCCAACGATTTGTTATGCCGCGTACGATTTAGAAAGCGCCCTCCCATCGATATTCCACCAAGTAATTAGTGGTTCCGTCGTTAGGTTCGACGGTGATCCAATAGTTGCCCTTTGAAAAGGTGACGTGGCCATCGCGATCGCCACCTAAGTCAATAAGCGGTTTGCGTCTGTATGGCTGTTGTTGCCAACCTCTTGAAGTCATTTCACGCATGTAGAAAGATTTCACGTCCTCAAAGTTTACAGTGTAAGCCGGAACGTTGTAGGTGACGACGATTGATGCACGGTTAATCCCAGGATATTCAGTCGCCTTTGTTTGCCGAAATTGGAAATAAACCGGCGTCTCCTGCATCAGTGCGCGCAGTTGAGGCAAAGCCTTGTTATTACGCTCGGCTCGTCGAAACAAGAAAAACGTCGGAACGAGCAGTAACAATAACACCGCCGCAACGGAGATGTATCTTACGACTGGGCGCTGCAGCGGCGACGATTCCCATTCCCACATCACTGTCAGAAAACAATGGTTAGCGGCATAACGGTGGAGTTGACGCGGCGGCGCGATTTCATTCAAGCATCGTCGGACCAATCATGATGCGAAACACGCCCCCGCCGCTCGCGTCCAACGATTTGTTCGCTGGCGTCGTTGACTAATGGCGAGAGCGTTGCCGAAAACAGATTGTCATATCGACCAAGCCATATTGTCTATCAACTCGGAGTACCACATCGGTTAGATGTAACGGATAAATTGCGCGTTTTAGTTCGTTCATACGGCGAAGACTCCGCACGAGTTTGTCGTGCGTAAGTACATCGCCTTCGTTGATGATGGGCGTCATCCGATCCCTAAGGGTTTGGTCACGTGTGTAAGTAAGTCCGACGAATTCCACTCGACGTACCGTGAATTCGTTACGCTGAGCTTCGTCCAAGATTCCGTTTCGCTCCGCAGCCGGTTGGTAACACGCCGGGTTCGATCCGACGAGCAAGAATGCGATCAGTGCAGCGGTCGATAACATAGAACGTATAGCCAGCGAACGTTTGAGTTGACCGGGCGGCGCGCTACCGAGCACCTTGGGCCGGATCATGCTTGATGCGAAACACGCCCCCGCCGCTCCGGTCCAACGATTTGTTATGCCGACGGTCGCAATTTATGCCAGTTTGTCGTTCGGCAACAGTTTTCTGATACGCCAATTCCAAGAATTCGTCCAGTTGTTGTTTCGATGCAAATGCGCGTTTCGGAATAAGCAAGAGGTAACTTTCCGAATCACACAACAGTATCAGGCGCTTCGTTTGATAGACAGAAGCAACCTCGTCCCAAGTTGGTTTGCAGGAAAATATCTCGCAAAGATAATCGAAGCCGTTTGGATTCATTTCTACGGTAATTGTTTGATCGGCGATTTCATTAAGCCACTCTTGCTTCAATGGACGTCGACGAAAGCGAGAAAGCCGAGAAAGATATATTTGGCCAAGCGCGATTAGCGAGACTATGGCCGTTGGCAACCAACCTGGGACATATCGGAGCGAGGCTAGGACTATCGTTATAGCGCAAGTGATTATGAGAGGAATGAGCGATGTCTCCGCGAGCGTGAGAAGCGCCAGCCGTTGTTTAGAAAGAATTCCGCGTTTCCATTCGAGCCATTCAGCCAATGTGAATTGAAATTCGATTCGCATTTGGGGTGAAGGAGTCGGCATAACGGCGGAGTTGACGCGGCGGCGCGAATTCATTCAAGCATAGCCGGACCAATTATGATGCGAAACACGCCCCCGCCGCTCGCGTCCAACGATTTGTTATGTTGCGCCCACATTTAGACGCGCGACCGGACGTAAGCGATGACATCCGCAACCTTGATCAGGCCAAGGTCGGGATTGTCAGACTTTGGGCGACGCGCAAAATGTAAACTGCCAGGGAATTTTACGTCGCCACGTTTGTTGGCGTAAACAAAGTCGTCGCCATCGACATGCTGAAAGATTAATCGGCCACGTCCGGAGTGTGTCAGAAAAAAGACTGGTATCCCATCCAGTTTGTCCTGGGGCGCGGTTTTTTCCGCGGAATCGTCGGTGAAGTGACTTCGTAGAAAGAAAATGCCGGTCTCGTTTTGTTCTGCGGCACTGACATCACAAGTCCAGATTGGAAAGGCGTAGAAGCGAATCCGGGTCAGCGAGCGATCACCCTTCAACGTCTGAGTGACGGCAACATCCGCGATGCGTTTACCATTGACTGTAACATTCACGACCTTCCCGACAATTACGAGGTCTGAGTATTTGATCATTTCGGCCAGCGTCATCGTGCCGGCGTCGGCGGAGCACGTAGTTGAACACACAACCACCACGACGAAAGACAAACAAAGAGTTGTAAGCAAACGCATCATTCGTTGGTTAAGAAAAGCAACATAACGGTTGAGTTGACGCGGCGGCGCGAATTCATTCAAGCATCGCCGCACCAGTGATGATGCGAAACACGCTTCCGCCGCTCGCGTCCAACGATTTGTTGGGTTGCGCTCAGTGAAACATATCCCTTTCGTATTCAAGAACACTCTGCAGTGACGGACCTCGAACATATGCGAACGTAGAGTCGTCGGTAAACAATAAAGACGCCGGGCCGTTAAAAGTGTTATTGAATCGAAACGTCGCAATTACCTTTTCGCCGACGTTGTGGCCATTCTTGTCGAACAGCGGTTCCCGCCGAATAATATCCGTCGCATTTTTCAGGGTCTTTTCCAATTCCATGTGGGCACGAGACGCAGAGTCAAAATAATCGCTTCGTCGATAAAAGCTGAGACCATCGGAGGTATAGACGTCGCTAAAAGCTGCTTTGTGATGGCGGTCGGCCCCCGCGTATTCGCCGGCCATTCCCAGACGATACTCGCGCTTCGAGTCGAATGAAACGGCGGGAATTGCCGCTTCGTTTGTGACCTCGATGGATGAATGAGTCAACCAAAGTGAGGTGGCGATTACCGTGATAACGAGCACGGCCAATGGAATGATTAAAAGAGTTGAGAGGCGCTTCACTCGGTTATTAGACCACAGGATTCGGTCCTGGTGCCCGAAGTTCAAAAGCAACCCAACGGTTGAGTTGACGCGGCGGCGCGAATTCATTCAAGCATCGCCGCACCAGTCATGATGCGAAACACGCTTCCGCCGCTCGCGTCCAACGATTTGTTCGACACGTCCTAGGTGGTGCGAACGGGGTTGTCACGCAATGTTTGGACACAGACGACAACAAAGGTAATGGCAAGGGCCAATAAATCAGCCCAAACCACACGCAACCCGAACCGGTCCTCCGCGTAGGCGTATGCAAACTGCGCATTTCCACCGATGAACACAAGTGTTCCTGCGAGACCGATTAGCGCCACGGCGAACGCCCAACGTTTGCGATGTACCGACTGAAGGTAGCACCCTACGGCAACAACGAATCCCGGTGCGACAAGCATCAAGAACGGAATAATGTCGCCAGAGTCCATTTTCGATCCATTGGACAAATCCACGAGAAGCATACGTACCCAAATCCAGAAGCCCAAAAGAGAGATGACAACCCCTCCGAAAAGTTCAAGCATTCTCGTCAATCTTAGGAGCCCTAATCTCATTTCGTAACGAGGAGTGTCGAACGGCGGAGTTGACGCGGCGGCGCGACTTCATTCAAGCATCGCCGGATCAGTCATGATGCGAAACCCGCTCCCGCCGCTCGCGTCCAACGATTTGTTGGGTTTCGCCGCCGACGCAGAGACCAAACGAAACGAGTTTATGAACGCAAGGGCAATTTCTTCATAATCATCTTTGCCTTTGAATTCCTGTTCAGTTGCCTTTCGCGACAACGTACTGATCGTGTATAAGCGCGATCCCACGACGAGCCATTCCAAGCGAATGACTTCCTTAGCCTGAACTTCGATCTGAACAAATAGTCCATGATGGTTGTCCAAATTCACCTCACGCTCAGTGACCAAACGATGGTCCATATTCTGTACAGATTTCAGCGTGATTCCTTTCAAGCCTTGCAGAATATCGTTGAGTTTTTGCGGGTCCTCAAGGGAAGTTTGGTAGTCAACGTACGATAGGGAATACCTGAGAAGCCCTTTGTATTCCAGGTAATGAATTTCTAGATTCCCTTGCGGAGCAGTACGTTCTTGTGGCTCCTTGGGAAAACGAATTCGAAAAGGTCCTGTCTTGGGATATTCGTCCCATTTGTTTGGAAAGTAGTCATTCGCCGGCGGTGGCGGCGGTGGCGGGACCTGCGCTTGCAGGACCCACGTCGCATTGAGAACTATGGCCCATGGTAACAATGCCCGCATTAGAAATCTTCCGTTTTTGTATCTCATGAGATAAGAAAGAAACCCAACGGTTGAGTTGACGCGGCGGCGCGATTTCAATTAAGCATCGCCGGACCAATTATGTGCGAAACACTCCCGCGCCGCTCGCGTCCAACGATTTGTTCGGCGCGTGTTCGCATTATTGACGCCGCGCAATAACAGTCGTGCACGTCGCCTTGTTGGGACAACCCTTCGTTATGCCCGTGACGATAACGGTTGCAGTTAGACTGCCGGCGCGCCGCGGAACGGATACAACAATCGAAGAGGTGCCTTGGCCAGATTTTATTCGAGCTCCTGGAAAACCACGCAGCGACCAATGATATTGCAAGGTCGACCGGGGAGAACTCGCGGCGCGTGTGACAAAACTTTTGAAATTAATGTCGGAGTGTACGTCAACATTTTCAGGGCAAGCGACGGTGATCGGTTCGCACACGTCGACCTGCGAGTTCGCGGTTGTCGATGCAAGTGAGCACTCACTCCCGGAAACAACCGACATCAGTAACACCGCTGCAATGGCTAACATCTTCGATATTGTAAGCGCCGAACGGTGGAGTTCACGCGGCCGCGCGATTTCATTCAAGCATCGCCGCACCAGTCATCATGCGAAACACGCTACCGCCGCTCGCGTGCAACGATTTGTTCGGCGGCGTGCGAATCACCTACAGTTGGCGCAACGGCTCTTGTTCAAATGGGCGAATGGCTGAGCTGACTCATCCTTTTCACATCCCCAGGTAAGTAACAATGGATCGCCATTTCTCAGTTTCTTCCACGCTTCCGTGCTGATCGTGAAGACCATTGTATGGTCACGTGGCTTATGAACCGGCCAAGAAATTCTGAGGGTGCCGATATGAAGGCACCACTCCAGAGCCGCGCGAGCGTCATATGCAGGTTCGTCTAACGCAACTTCAATTGCGGGCCTGTTTTTTAGCGCGGATGACTTCGTTACGTGCCTTATACCTTTGATGGAAACATGATTTGAATCCGGACCTCGATAAAGTGTGATGGTTCGATTGTCTTGAGCAGGTATCGCCCAAGGTATTAGTAGTAGTGCGATGGTGACGGAAATTCGCGTCATAGTGTAAGCCGCCGAACGGCGGAGTTGACCGGGCCACGGCGCTACCGAGCAGCTTAGCCGGATGACGCTTGATGCGAAAGACGCTTCCCGTGGCTCCGGTCCAACGATTTGTTGGGCGGCGTGGCCACAAGTTAGAGCTCCAAGCCGAGCGGTTTTTTAACCGCAGGATCGTTAGCCGAACCACGTTTTTGCCTGTCGCGCCAGATGCGTCCAATGAATGTACCAATGGCGACTAGATACATCATGGACATCATGAAGACCACGTACAAAACTTCACGCATCTGGTCGAGTTCAGCGCCGATGCGCCGTTGATTGGCAAGAAGATTTTGAAAAGCAGTTTCGCGCGCATCAGGGGAAGGATCGATGTCGCGGTAAAAACCAGTTGACGGCAAATACAGCATCGCGAAGAAGAGCAAAGCCACCAGAAACAATGAGAACAACCTGAGTTGCCAAAGATTCTTGTCAACGTCGGTTACACTGAGCTTGCGCCTGAACCGAAAATAGTAAAAGGCCTGCGCCAAAGCAAAGACAATGGTTAAGGCCAAAGCGACATTTATGAATCTTGAAGTGAGCAGATGCATGAGGTTTTCCTCAAAACCCTAATTGAGCTGTCCAACGGCGGAGTTGACCGGGCCACGGCGCTACCGAGCACCTTAGCCGGATCACGCTTGATGCGAAAGTCGCTTCCCGTGGCTCCGGTCCAACGATTTGTTATGCACGCTGTTGTCGAGCACGCGTGCGATGCTTCACTAATCGAAACGAGTTAAGGAAACGTTCAGCGTCAGCCGATGTCAAGTCCTTTTGGTTTTGACCAATAAAGGTTACGACGTAGATGCGGTCGCCGCGATCGAAGATTCTGCCGCGTGTGTACATCGGGGATTGGTTTCCCCCGCCGGCGTTCTTGTCGCGAATGTGAAAATACTCATTGCCTCGAAGGCCGTTGACCCTAATGCGCTTCTGAATCTTCGGGTTGGGGTCGTCGTCGTCGCCAATTAAGACCGCACTTAGATACCATAGAAGTTTCGCTCGTGGTTGTGAACGGATGTCCTTCAGATGCCCATTAACAATATCGACTCCCAACCGAGCGTCCTCTCGGCCAGGTTCAATTACAGCGTAACAAGTAGCCCACGCGTATTTTTGGTCAGGAGAGAGATTGGCGCCATGTTCGCCGTCAAAAGAGGCAACCGCTCGCAAGGGTGCAGGAGCTTCGACAGTAAAGTTCCGGTCGGGTGATCTAGACGTTCGCCACCTTTCCTGTGTCCGCACAACGTCGCACCAAATGCAGAATGACAATCCAACAAGCGTAATAAATGCGACAGCTTTCATTAGAAGGAGTGCATAACGGTTGAGTTCACGCGGCCGCGCGATAGCGGCCACCTTGAACTAATAAAGCATCATGACAAACACGCTCCCGCGGCTCGCGTGCAACGATTTGTTCGGCGTCGCACTGTTAGTTTTAGGTTTTATGATCTGGCCAGGACACGTTGTCTGTCCCCAATGAATCGTCACACGTATGGTACCGCCCCAGCACCACGACGCAGCGTCAAGCGTAGCGTGGTCGAAGGAAACGAAATACAAGCCTGTGCAGCCGAGATGGTGCAGTTTCATTTGCGGATCGCCGCCGTTAACAACTCCTTCGTTGATCTTTTTTCCTCGCTTGTCGGGAGGCAAAACTTCATTGATGACCTTGATAGCCTCTGCGGTAACCATGAAGTCACCTGCGAGCGCGTGTTCAGGGCGCCCAGTTTTTGGCGTCGAGTTTGGGACCGGTTCGAGAACCGCCTCGCAAGGTTCGCCCTCTCTGGTGTATCGGATTGTGAGTTGAATAGCGGGTCGTACAAGAAAACGTTCCACAGCGACGCGATCGTTTGCGAGTTCGATCGTTTGCGGTTTGCCGTATTTTGCGCGAAGTTCAGCAGATGTTTGACCCGACGCTAGTACCGTTATGGTCAATACGACAACCAGAGAAAAAGTGATGCGAATAACAGAATCCATGTCGAAGTTATGAGACGCCGAACGTCTGAGTTGACCGGGCCACGGCGTTACCGAGGACCTTAGCCGGATCACGCTTGATGCGAAAGTCGCTTCCCGTGGCTCCGGTCCAACGATTTGTTGGGCGTCACTTGGGATGCGCTCACGCAAGAACGCAGCGCAATGTCACGCCACCAAGTCAAAGCCAGAACCGGACGGTTCCTCGCAAGAAGTACCATTCGCGAACGCGAGCAACCGACTGCAAACAATGATGGCCGCCGGCGAGAAGTAGTAGTCGAGAAATCTTTTGTCACCTTCGGCACGAATCCGGTTCAGAATACGAAAAGCGCTCGATGTCCCGTCTGAAAGTGCAATGGCCTCCTGAATAAGCGGAGGGTGTAGAGTTGGTTGTTGCGGATCAAGCGTCACTTCGAAAGATACGAGTTGCCAGTTCATGGTGGTTCCTTGCGAGTTGTTCGGCATCGTTGTGATTAAGGTCGTTTCTTGCCCAAAGAAGGTAATCCGCCCTGAACAACAGGTTCAATCGGGCGACGGTCTGAGCTGACCCAACCACATTTACACCAGGTTATTTTGCGTCCGCGAAGTCTTTTGTCGCATCGAGGACACCATAAAACTTTCGGCACGCAATCATTTCGATGACGGCCTATGACGATCCTCTCGCACTTTTCACAGAATCGCGTGTGGTTCATGGGATAGTTCAAGTAAACGCCCAACGCCCGAATTAACCGGGCGGGAAGCATTGCCGAGAAGCATCCAAGTTGACGATGAAAGGCAAGCTGATTCCGCTCCGGTTGAATGAGTTGTTATGCCGCGTTCAGCCAGTCGGACGTTTGAACCAAAAGTCCGTAGCAGCGCGCATACCGACAACGCTGACAAGTTCCCAGCCCTCTTGGCTTAGGCGACCAATTAGCGTGTTTATGTCTTGCCACCATTGCCAATCAAAAGCATGCTCCCAAGCCAGAAGTTCTTGCCTCCAGCCATGTGCGCCGCCGAAGTAGTCAACACCCGCGCCCGAGATACTGCCCCCGGCATCGTCATTAAACCGGATCCACAAATGCGAATGCTCGTAACACACCATGTAAACTCCCTCCCCGATAAAGAACTGAATCGCCAGCGGCATAACGTCTGAGTTGACGCGGCGGCGCGGCCAGAATTTCGAAATCCGAACTTCGAAATTCGAATTTTCATTGCCCGCCGCTCGCGTCCAACGATTTGTTAGATGCCGGCGACGCCACGAGTCGTCTGCCTAAACGGCAATGTCACAAGAAAACCAACCGCCGATGTAACAGCCATCATTACCAACATGCCGACATTCAACAAGAGCCACGCGACCGCCGACTGTCGCAGGAACCAACCGAGTTCCAGTTGATGGTTGACCCAGATCTGAACGCTACTTGCGATATAGGGAACAACGGTTCCAAAGACGGAGATCAAGAACAAGACCACGATGATTTCGGTGCCGCGAAAGTTCGAAAGTCGTCCGAAGAACCAGAGCACTGACATATATGAAATGAGCGATACGCATTGATACAGAAGTAGAAAGAGATACTCTTGGCCGGTTGGTTCAGCGTCGCTTCTGAGTGTGGAGTTCCAACAGATGAAACCGGACGCCACCGCAGAGAGAACGCAAGCGACAATCACGAAGACCGGCGGACGCTGTCGTGTGGATGTTTGAGTCATTCGTGGTGCTGCACAATCCGGCATCTAACTACTAATTCGACAGCGTCCGAAGTCAACGAGCTGCCAGACGATAGATGCCGACGATCGGTGATCCAATCAGCATCAAGGTTCGCTTGTCACTATTAATAGCGTGCGTCTCAAGCGGCCCAACTACTAATTATTCATCATCATCGGTAATACCGCGATTTCTGGCGCTATGCGTCCGCCATATTACTCTCAAAAGCGATCCATCAACTTATGGAAGAGCCCTCACGTAAGCTTTATCGTCGCTCGCGCCAGCGACGAATCATTTGTGGAACTGCCAAAGTCGCTTGGAGCACTGAGCCCGAAGAGAAGCGGCGGGCAAGTGAGTGAAATAGTTTGGTTGCGCTGGGAGTGTAATTGAACCACCAAACGTCCGGCAAAAAAACGAAGCGATTCACGTGGACGTGCTGCTGGTTTACCAGCTCAAGCAGACCGGCGCGACCGTGGGTGCGGCCGAAGCCGCTGTGCTTGAAGCCGCCCCAAGGCGTTTGCGCGACACCGTGCGTGTAAAGGACTTCGTTCACCATTACTGTTCCGGCATCGATCTGTTCCGCGATCCGTTTGCCGCGTGCGAGATCATTCGTCCAGACGCTGGCAGCTAAACCGTAAACGCTGTCGTTCGCCAACCGCATTGCTTCCTCGTCAGTGCGAAACGTCATGATCGGAAGCACCGGACCGAATGTCTCTTCACGCATGACTTCCATTTCGTGATTGACGTTCGTTAGAACAGTGGGCGGAAAAAATGGCCCGCTGGCATCGGGAATTCGTTCACCGCCGGTCACTGCCACGGCGCCATGCGCGGTAGCTTCGTAGACATGACGCTCAACGATGCGCAGTTGTTGTTCGCTGCTCATCGGGCCGATGTCTGGGTACGCAGGCGTCCCGCCTGCTTCCTGCGCGCCAGAGGCGCGCGTACCCAACTTCAAACGTTTAGTTTCCGCCACCACCGCGTCAGTGAATTTCTCAGCGATGCTTTCATGGACGTAGCAGCGCTCGACACCCGCACACGATTGACCGCAATTCGCGAATGCTCCCCAGACTGCACCGCGTGCGGCATTCTCGATGTTCGCGTCGGCCAAAACGATCATGGGATCTTTGCCGCCGAGTTCCAGGACAACCGGAATCAGATAATTCGCCGCGGCTTCGGCCACGCGACGGCCGGTTGCGACGCTGCCGGTGAACATAATCTTGTCAACACCACCGCCAATCAGCGCGGCGCCAGTCGAGCCATCGCCGGTCACAACTTGCAGCAGTCCTTCAGGCAAGCCGGCACGATCCAGCACCTCTTTGATCTTCAGCGCGGTAAGCGGCGTCAGTTCGCTCGGCTTTAGCACGACCGCGTTGCCGGCCATTAGCGCCATGACAACTTCATCGAGCGGTGTCGCCCACGGAAAGTTCCACGGCGAGATGATGCCAACAACGCCGACGGGTTTATAGACGAGATAGGATGTGCGGCCCATCCACGCATACAAGCCCAGGTTGATTCGCTCCCGTTGGAGTAACGTCTCAGCGCGGCGGGCGAAGTACTGCATCAGGTCGAGCGAGGTCGTTAACTCCATCGTGATGGCTTCGGGGGCGGGCTTTCCCGTTTCCCGCGAAATCAGCAGCGCGATTTCATCCAACTCTTTGAGAACGATCTTGCGCGCTCGCAGAATTATCCGGCCGCGGGCGCGAAATGAAGTTGTGGCCCAGGCGGCTTGCGCGGCGCCCGCTCGATCGACGGCGCGGGCAACTTCTTCCGGCAGCGTCAAGGGCGCGCGTCCGATTTCTTCACCAGTTGCGGGGTCGTGCGAAATTATCTCGGGAGATTCCGACTTCGCGGGAATACTTTGAACCATCGGAACGGATTATCGCTTAGAAGCTATGGCAATGTCATCAGTTTCATTGAGATCTGGGTTCAACAAAAGTGCGAGAGAGATCTTGAATGGCGAGAGCCGGCTCTTATGCGTTGTCCTCATCAACCTGCCGTAGGCTATCCAGAATCAAATTGGTATTGCTGGCTGCTTCAATCGTTACCGGGAAGGCTTTGATCGATTTTTCGAAATCGAAAGTGCCGCCGGTGATTTCCACCAGTTGGCGAAAAGCTGCGTGGGACACCAGACTCCCGCATTCGGCGCCGACAATCTGCCCTTCGTTGAAAAGCACTTTTCCGGTTTGCGTGGAATTCTGAAGTTGCAGCGCGCCGGTCTGTCGCGAATTCTCGATTGCCTGGATCGCATCGAAGATGCCGATCACAGAAAGGTCACCGGAAAAGGTGAGACCAGATTTGCGCGCGACCGGTTTTGTTCCTGGCGCGGGCGGCTCCGCCTTCCGTTCGGGGTGGCGGGCGCGACGGATTGCCTCCAAACCTGAAGCGATCGAAATGCGGGTGTCGAGTTGCTTTGCTTCCAGCAGGCGATCGTGGGCGGCGTCGAAGTTGTCGCGTTCGATATAAAGACTGGCGAGGGCCAGACAATGGCGCGCAGCTTCTTCGGGATGTTTATGCGACGCCGCGATTTCACGCATCTTCTCGCGCAGGCTGATTGAGCGCGGGCTGCGTTCGAGCGCCGTGCGCAGACGCTTCATGGCGCGGTCTGGCGATCCGTACTTTAAAAAAAGATCGGCATCCAGCAGTGCTGTCTCAACTTCGCCAACTGGTTCTTTGTCCTGCAGAGACATCTCGTCGCGACATGGGGCGAGATATGATAGCCCACTGTGCGCGCCGAGCGCGATACTTTAGTTCGAAAGAATTTCTCGGGCGGCGCGCTGGCCACTTTGAATTGCGCCGTGGACGGTGCCGATGTGGCCGACGCTGGTGGCCTCGCCGGCAAAGAACAGTTTGTTTTCCAGCGGCTGCGCGAGGATGCGTTGATGCTCCAATCCGTTTACCGGTACATACGCGTAGGCGCCGCGGGTAAAAGGATCGTCGCGCCAGTTGTGACAATCCGCAGCTTCCAACTGCGCCTCGATTTGTTGGCGAGACAGATTGAAAATCGTAGCGAGTGAATCGATTGCCTGATCGACAATGTCGGAATTCTTTTGTTCTGCCTCCTGCTTTGCGCCGTCCGCCTCCTGTTTCGCGTCTCCCGCTTCCTTCAGCAGCCGGTCCGCATTCGGTCCGCCCGTCCAACCGACGAGTAGCGGCGCTCGAATCGGTAGCTGCGTCCACCACGTCGGCAGAGGCGCGCCGGGACAATGAAAGAAACCAGCGTCCCGGAAATTGACGAGGTGCGCTTGTTCATCCCAGACCTTTACCGATTCCCAAAACCTGTCGCGAAACAGCAGATTGACTTTCACGACATTGCCCATCGGCAACTCTTCGATTGCCCTGCGTTTTGAATCAGGCAGCTTCGGCACGAATCGCATCCCACCATTTTCCGAGCCGCGCTGAAGCACACCGAGCGGAAGCGTGATAATCGCCGCAGCGGCCGTAAATGTGCCGGTTGTTGCGGGCGAGGCGCCCGCGTTCCCAGTGCGCACTTCAACGCCAGCGGACTCCCAACGAATCTCCTTCACGACTGTGTTGAGGTGAAACTTCGCGCCATGGCTTTCTGCGTCGGCGCGCATTGCCTGCATCAACGAGTCGTAGCCGTCAATCAGCCGGAACGCTTTGTTACCGTCAATTTCGTCGGCTGCTTCGCCCGCTTTCACGAGGCCGTGAATGCCGATACGTTCGATGTTCGCTGCGTGAAATCCTTCGACGTAGCGCACGAGCATCGACTTGGCGCGGCGCGTGTCTTCATCGTCAGGCAGCGCGTCCAGGAACTCCTTCAGCGATTGATCGCGCGTTGATGATTTCATGTCGCTCATCAAGCTTTCGATCGTGCGCCAGAACTCGCCCGACTTGCTGACCTTCCCGTCCTGGAAATACCAATGCCGATCGCTTGTCTTACTAATCTGAAGATTAGCGGCGGTGGCGATCTGCCAAAGCTCTGATGGTTTACCGTGGATGAATTCCGCTCCAAGTTCAATCGGAACCGGCGACCGCTTGTCTTTGTGCGTGAAGACACGACCACCGATACGGTCGCGCGCTTCCAACACAACGACTTGACGCCCCGCGCGCGCGAGTTCACGCGCAGCAGCGAGGCCAGCCGCGCCCGCGCCAACGATGATGATTGATTCATTCACGAGGTCTTCAATCTTAAGGCGCGCGCTGGTAATCACAAATCGAAGTTACCGGTCGCGCATCAATCTTGACGGAAAAGTGAATGAAACGTGGTTCGTGTCACAACCGCAGCAATAGCGGTGCGAAGGAGGGCTCATTCTCGGAGAGAGTCACGAATCAAAAATCGAATTTCACACCAATGCGAACCTGCCTCGGCCGCATCGCGCGTGTGGTGACCATGAACGAGTCGATGAAGGCTTGTCTCTGAGTCGCTGTGGCAGTTGGTCCGAGTGCGTTGAAATCGATGAACTCGCTCCCGAAGCTGTAGACGGTAGCGTTTAGAACGTTGTCGAACTCAACGCTCCAGCGCAGACGCATTTTTTCATTCAGCTTGAACTCACGCGACACGTTCAAATCGAAAAGGAATTGGCCGGGACCAGAGCCCGCGTTGCGCGGGAGATCCCCGGATTGGCCGATCACCGGCAACGAAAATTGATTGAGGATCGAAGCGTCGATCGGATCGCCCGGCCGCCGCCAACGCAGCACACTTGCGTCGCCGACAAAGTCCGGCCGGTCGTTGCTGACGTCGTCAAGATTTCTGTCGACGCCACCGAGGCTTATGTTGAATGGTGCCCCAGACGCCAGCCGCAGAATTGGGGAGAACTGGAGACGCCTGAGTGAACGTGGCGTATCGAATGTGCCGGAGAAAGCAAAACGATGACGGCGATCGAGCAGGCTGCGCGAAAGCTCGCGGCCAAAGTCCCCGGGGATCAGCGCATCGGACGTGTTCACGATGCCGTCATCGCGCAAAAACGACAGCGTGTAAACGGCGCGGAAAGAAAAACCGGCGCCACTGGATTGCTGTCGCCAGCGGTTGCGCACTTCCAAAGTCAATCCGTGATAGAAGGCATTGCCAACGGAAATTAGTTGTTCAATTTCCGTGCGCGTTGGATCAGGTCGCAAGGAATTGAGCGCAGCGAGCGCAGCATTCACCGCCGTGGTCGAAGTAAAGGCGTTTAAGTTGACCAGCGAAACCGGTACGCCCAGCTCGAAGATCCGCACTACTGAATTCGGATTGGCCGGATCTGGCGGAGTCAAAACGAAGCGAACCAAATCACCGGCAGCCGAAGTGTTGATGATGGGACGACTGCCGCTCGGGCCGTTCAAGAAATTCGGAAAATCTCGCGTCGACAGATATTGAGTGAAGCTGGTGAATCCCGCCGGCAGTCGCGGCGCGTTGATGTTGAATTCGCGCCAGAGATGCAGGCTGCGGTTGTACGTGTAGTTGGCTTCAAAGATCCACGCGCGTGGTAGCTCACGTTCAAAGCCAATGTTCGCCTGGTAGCTTTCCGGAATGCGCAAGTTCGGATCGAGGCGACGTGAGAATCCCGCGTTCAAAGTGCCGAACTGTTTGACGATTGAAGAGTCTGACGTCAGTGATTGCGGGAAGTGAATCTGACTCAAAACAGCGGCGCGCTCAGCCACCGGAATATCATTCGTGTCGAGAAATAGTTGCTGCGCGCCCAAAGTAAAGTCATCGATGGTTCGCAGCAAAGCGCGGTTGTAAAAAATGCCTGCGCCCGCGCGGATTACGGTTTTGCCGGACTTGAAAGGATCGTAGGCAAGCGCGAAACGCGGGCCGAAGTTATTGTGATCCGGCCGGATGCTTTCGTTTTCCCAACGCAGGCCATAGCTGATCATCAAGTTCGGCAACAGACGCCAGTCGTCTTGCGCGAAAACTCCGATGTAGACATTGCCCTGAGTTGAAGTCGTCAGAAAATTCTGGCGAAAGCGACTGGGAGCGTTCGCGAGAAAATCTCCGAAGCTGTTGAAGTTGAAAGTGCCCGAGGCGTCCGACAAATCGATGAAGGTTGATTTGATGCGCTGTACGTCCGCCCCAAATTTCAGTGAATGCGCGCCCGAGACGTAGGCGAAAATCTCCTGAGCCTGCCAGCGCGTTTCGCGGCGATCGGTTGCGCCGGTTGTGGAAGTGCCCGCGATCAACGTACCCGTGACCAGACTTTGTGAGTCATTGATGTCGATCAGGACGACGGGACTCGCGCCGCCTTGTGCTTCAATCGCCGGCGTCAGGCGCGACCATTGAAAGCGAGTTTGCGCGACCGCCTTCGCTGAGAAGACGTAATTGTCGAGATAAGCAATCGCGTCAGTGTTACGCGTTTTTGCTTGCAGCGCTTCGGCCAGACGGCTGCCGCCACCGAACTGTCGCAGGTTCGTAAAGCGGCCAAGCTGATAATTGATTTGGCCGTTGTGCATGTCCGTGAATTTGTGATCGATGCGCGTCGTAAAGATTTGGTTACGCTGTGGCGTGCTTACGTTTTCGATGAAGGGGGCGATGCCGTTTGTCGCGATGAGCGCCGGCGCTGGTGGATTCTCAGTTCGACTGGCTGCTGAATTGGTGGGAGCGGGCAGAGCAAACAACGGGTTCTTGTCGACGGGCAGTAGCGTGTCGATCGTCGTTGAGTCAAGAATCGTGTCGAACTCGTAAGAGGCAAAGAAGTGCGTCCGATCGCGACCGTTGTAGAACGGCAGAATGATCGGCCCGCTGAAAGTGAAACCCGGATCGTGTGCTTCAAATGGCGCGCGCGGCAAGCCGAGCCGCTTGTTGTTGAATGTGTTCGCGTTGAAAACGTCGTTGCGGAAGAAATCATAGAACCGGCCGTGAAACTTGTTCGAACCGCCACGCGTTCGCAGATTTACTCGCCCGCCTGAAGCGCGCCCGTACTCAGCCGCAAACTGATTGCGAATCATCTGAACTTCTTCGATGGCCTCGGGCGACGGATTGAAGCGCTCGCGTGCCGCGCGGTCGTCATTGTTGTCTAATCCGTCGATCGTTATGTTGTTCGAATAGGCCGGACCGCCGGATAGAGAGAAGTTCCCGGCCTCTTCGGGAGTCGAACGCGAAGTCGTGCGATCCTCCGCGAGATCGCGTGTTGAAAGAGGCTCTTCCGCGACGCCCCCGAGTGTGAAGATCAAATCGATCGGCGATCTTGATGGAACAGGCAGCGATTCAACTTCGCGCGTCGCGATCGTGCCGCCGACAACGGTGCGAGTGGTATCGATCTCGGGCGCATTCGCGGCGCTGACTACGACTGTTTCGGCAGACACACCGGCAGGTTTCAGCGTGAAATCGAGCTGCACATTCTGCGCGGCGACGGTCGTGAGGTCGGTCTTCTCTTCCGTGGCAAAGTTAGTGAACGATGCTTTGACCGAATAAATGCCGGGTTCAAGCTGAATGATCTTGTAGCGGCCATCTTCGTCCGTGGTGACGGTGCGTCCTGCCTTCGTCTTGATCAGCACAGCAGTCACCGACGAACCCGGGATCACCGCCCCGTTCTGATCCATGACCAGGCCGCTGATCGTGACATTATCGAGATCCTGCGCGACGACGGCGTCAGCCAGGCAAAGAAGTGACAGCACTAACAGAAGTGGAAGTTTCAAACCTTGGCGCATTGGGAGTTGCTCCAATCAAATTAGAATAAAGTTGCGACGTTAAATGGAATGTCAGGCGGTGGACTTTACCATCAGCCCCGTGTTCACTCAAGAATAAATGTTGGTCGTCGTCAGCATTTTCACTTTACGGGGATTAGATATCACTTCACGCTCCGGACTGGCACACCGGCAGGCTTCTGGCTGGTCATCGCGCCGTGGTCAACTGCGATGCGGCCATTTACAATCACG
>Ga0207703_10001693_pt1 | contig 19823 bp, 16 predicted proteins | sample KBSSwiS12_FD_184304 | JGI IMG/M metagenome (GOLD analysis project Ga0207703, IMG submission 184304) | Switchgrass rhizosphere microbial communities from Kellogg Biological Station, Michigan, USA - KBS Switchgrass S1-2 (SPAdes) (version 2) | ecosystem: Host-associated > Plants > Roots >...
CGCGAGTATCAGGGTGACTCGGTGGGCCATTGGGAAGGCAACACGCTGGTGGTGGACACCACGAATTTCACGGACCTGTCCGCTTTCCGGGGATCGGGCGAAAAACTTCATCTGGTGGAGCGCTTCTCACGCCCCGATGAGAAGACGCTGCTGTACCAATTTACGGTCGAGGATCCAGACACGTGGGACAAGCCCTGGAGCGCCGAGATTCCGATGGCGAAGGCGAAAGGGCCAGTGTATGAGTGGGCGTGCCACGAAGGGAACCTGGATGAGTTTGTGACGATACTCCGCGGAGCCCGTGTGGAAGAGGAAGCGGGAAACAAGGCGGCGAAGTGATTAAGGGAGGAACGATGCGTGTAACTTCTTCGGCTACTCTGACGGCGTTCGTTATAGTCGTCGCGGCGATGCCTGTCGCGGGTCAAACCGCGCCGGCGGCAAAGAGCGCTGTAAAAAAGGCGTGGACCCAACCTCGCACGCCCGACGGTCAGCCCGACTTGCAGGGAGTCTGGACCAACAATACCGTTACTCCTTTGGAGCGGCCAAAGGATCTGACCGGGAAAGAGTTCTATACCGACGCGGAATTGGCGGCGGGTATGAAGAAGGAGCATGAACGGCTGGATCTAAACATTGAGGAAGGCCTCCCCACCGAACCCGGAACGGCGGCCGACGTCCATTACGATTTCAGCGAATACGGGCTGGACCGGGGCCAGACCAAGCTCGCATGGAACCACCGGACTTCCATCATCGTGGGGCCGGAAGGAAGGATTCCGCCGCTCACGCCGGAGGCTCGCAAGAGAATTGAAGAACGTCGCGCCAAGGCCAAAGGACACGAGTTCGACGGCCCGGAGAACCGGCCGTTGGGTGCGCGGTGCCTGGCCCGGCCCAACGTGGGGCCGCCCCTTCTTCCCGCGGCTTACAACAGTAATTTGCAGATTGTGCAAGGTGCCGGCTATGTGGTGATCGAATCCGAAATGATCCACGACGCGCGGGTCATTCCCACCGACGGGCGTCCGCATATCGCTAAAAACATCAAACAGTGGATGGGCGATTCCGTGGGGCACTGGGAGGGCAACACACTAGTGATCGACACCACGAACTTTACCGATCTGAATCCGTTTGAAGACGCCCAGAACGTGCACGTGGTGGAGCGGCTGACGCGCGTCGATGCGGACACCATCCTCTATCAGTTCACGGTGGAAGACCCTGGGATGTGGACCAAGCCGTGGTCGGGTGAGCTGCCCATCACCAAGATGGAAGGGCAACTATACGAGTACGCGTGCCATGAGGCGAATTACGGATTGGTCAACACCCTCAACGGCGCTCGTGTAGCCGAACAGGAAGCCGCGAAGAAGGCAGGGAAGTAGTGGTAGCGACGAAAAACGCAAAGGAGAACAGATGAGAACAAAGCTGTTGGTTATGGTGGCTGCTCTTGGTCTGCTCACGGCTGCGGTACCGGTGTGGGCGCACCACGCGTTTGCCGCGGAATTCGATCAGAAAAAACCGCTTACTTTGAAGGGATCGGTCATCAAGTGGGAAGTGACCAATCCGCACTCGTGGATCCATATGTCCGTGAAGGGCGACGACGGACAAGCGGTAACGTGGATGATCGAAGGCGGCAGTCCAAACAACTTGTACCGGCTGGGCTTCACCAGGGATTCATTGCCTCCTGGGGTGGAGATTGTCGTCGAGGGTTACCAGGCGAAGGACGGATCGAATCGAGCGGTCGGCAAGAACGTGACGTTCACCGACGGCCGGAGGCTTTTCCTCGGTCTGCAGATGCCCGGCAGCGACGGGGAGAAGAAGTAGAGTTACTCCGCTGGCCCCGGGTTTATCATCCGATCAAACCCCTAGCGGGGCTTCAGCGGAGCGGGTTTTCCGAATTTCGCCTCGTCCACGGGGACGTTGGTCTTAATCTCGCGAAGCTCGATTGCATCGCGGCCGTCCAGCCACGCATAGGTGATTCGGAACGGTAGTTTGATCCCGTTAACGTCGCGATAATCGGCGTAATCGATTTGAGTAGGAACACGGCCGATCGGCGAGTTACCATAGCGCAACTCACGCAGAAGCAAGCCGGATTGCTTATCGAAATAGAGCGTTACCAGTAGCCCCCTCGGTCCGGTGCCCTGAACCACGTCGACACTGTGCTCCTGCAAGGCGGCCGCGTTCTGCTCCAGCGAAGACTGGCTGGACGGCGCGGGAAGATCGGTGATGGAAGTCGGCGGACCGCTTTTCAGATTCGTGAGAATCTGTTTGATCTGCCCTGGAAATGACAGCTGAGCGTCAAACCTGGCGCCGTCCAGATCGCCGCCGCCTAACTGAAACTCTCCCACGACATTGAGCGGGGTTCGCACCCAACCGGTGGTCCCGTCGTAAGCTCTAATCTGGTCGCCGCGGCCGGTTGCTTCCTTAAACAGGATGATGGTGGCGCGCTTATCCGGAAATTTCGCGACGATCTCGACGTCGCCGCCACCGCCGAATCCACCGAACCCCACACTGGTGCCTTTGGCGTCAAAGCTAGTGAGTCCGGCCAAGCGCTGCGCGCCGCCTAAAGCCTGGATGTATTTATCGAGGATGGCGTCGGCGGAAGGCAGTCCGGGAATCGGCTGGATGACATCGTCCGACTCCAGGGCCGGCGTGCCGTAGAGCACCTCCATGGTGGGTGTGGTCATGGGTTTGTCGCGGTTGCGATGACAGGTCCAGCAGGTCACCACTTGCCGGCCACCGAAATTGGTCTTATTGATGGTGGCGACCATGTTCACCATGCGGCGGGCCATCACCTTGCGTGGCGTGTCGGCGGCCCAGTCCACAGCGCTGGTGCCGGCATTATTGTGACAGTCCGCACAGTCGAATTGGAGGGCGGCAGTCATGATGCCCATGGTCTGCAAAAAATCGTCGACGGAAATCCCTCTCAGTGCCTGAATGTTCTTGAAAACCTGTTCCGCCAGAAGGGGCTTGTCCGTGGAAGCGGGCTGAGCGACGGCTAGCCCGGCGCCGATCAGCGCAACAACCATGAATCTAGTGGCCGTGAGCATTCGTCCTGACCATGAGGTTTTTTGATCTCTTAGCCGCATGAGTGTCGTCTGGTCCCTTCTATGTGAGTGTGCCGGAAAGACAAGCTGTATCTTACAATCCTTTCTTGTTTCGCACAAGGCCGCGCTAAGGAACACGCGGTATCGATGACGTTCGCGCGAGGCCTTTCGGCTATACTGATCCAAACTGGAGGATGAGTATGAGACTGCTCCTGACGCTGGCGATGGCGGCCACCGCTTTCGCGGAAACGCATCAATTTACACCGACGAAATTCTACAACACCTTTTCAGGCGCGCATCCGCCAGTGTTACATATCAAGCCCGGGGACCACGTGGTCACATCGACCCTGGACGCGGGCGGCTTCGACTCCGCGGGCGTGAAGCGCGGCGAGCGGCCCAACCCCGAGACGGGCCCATTCTATATCGACGGCGCCGAGCCTGGCGATACGCTGGTGGTCCATTTACTGCGTCTGGAGACCAACAAGGCTACCGGCTTCTCCGCGTCGCTGCTGGCCCCCTACACAGCCGATCCCGCCTTTTTACGAGCGGAAGCGTTGCGCGAAGCGAAGCAGGCAACCTGGCATATCGATAAGCAGAAGGGAATTGCGTATAGCGATCCGGCCGATTATAAGGGACCACGTATCGAACTGCCACTGCGCCCCATGCTGGGCTGCATTGGCACTGCTCCGGATAATCACGCGGCGATTCCATCGAGCACCGCCGACAACTTTGGCGGCAACATGGACTACAACGGCATGGGCGCAGGCGCCACGGTGATGCTGCCGGTGTTCGAACCGGGCGCGCTGTTCTTCCTGGGCGACGGCCATGCGCGGCAGGGTGACGGCGAAGTGGTGGGCAGCGCGATTGAGACGTCGCTGGACGTCGAATTCTCGGTGGAACTCATCAAGGGGAAGAAGGTCGGCTGGCCACGCCTGGAAACCCAGGATTACATCATGGTGCTCGGCAGTTCGCGGGCGCTCAATGAAGCCCTGCAGCACGCGACTACCGAGCTCTTACGCTGGCTGATGGACAGTTATGGGTTCGACGAGCGCGGCGCCAGCCTGCTGTTGGGCCAAGGTATGGAGTACGACATCTCAAACGTGGTGGATCCGGCATTCACGATTGTCGCCAAGATGCGTAAACGATATCTGGCAGCGCCGCGCTAAGCTGTCACCGCAGCATCCAGCTGCGCTTTTAGTTGGGCGCCGGTCACCGGTTTGGTAATGTAATCGTCGAAGCCGGCCTCGAGCGCACGCTCGCGATCGCCTTGCATGGCGAACGCGGTGAGGGCGACCACCCGCAGATTCTTTAGAGCCGGGTCGCGGCGGATCTCTTGCAGGACCCGGAAGCCGTCCATCTCCGGCATTTGGATATCCAGGAGCACCAGATCCGGCGGCGACTGACGGATTTTCTGCAAGGCTTCGGGTCCATTCGCCGCTTCCTCGAGGACCGAAACCATGTCTTGCAGGATTTCGCGGACCAGCTCCCGGCCAGCCGGATTGTCGTCCGCCACCAGCACTCTTTTCCGCGAGTTCCTTCCTGCCAAAAGGCGGAGATTTGCCAGGAGCGCCGGCCGCCACCCCGCTCCCTTGGTAAATACAGCCGCCGATTGAGCCGCCAACGTGTCCCGCTCCCGCTCATCCAGATCTTTTACCGTGAGCACCATCACAGGAATGCGGCGCGATCGTTCCCGCGCCCGGATTTCCGTCAGCAATTCAAAGCCGTTGCGCCCTGGCAGCAGCAAATCAAGAACGATGGCATCGATGTTCGACCGCTCCAAAATACGCAGTGCCTCGTCGCCATTTCCGGTAGTCAGCGGAGTATGGCCCTCTGCACTGAGGGTATCCTCGATGAGCTGCCGGGTTTCCGGATCGTCGTCGACGATCAATACCCGCAGCGAGCCTTCCGATTTCAGAGTCTTGCGTACCGCGCTCAGCAAAGATTCTCTGGCGAGCGGCTTAGTCAGGCATGCGGCCGCTCCCAGCGCCGCACCCATCTTTCGCTCGTCAGACTTCGAGACGATAATCACCGGAATGCCGGCCGTCTCCGGAGCAGTTCTCAGATCGTGCAAGGTTTCCCAGCCGCTCTTTCCCGCCAGGTCCATATCCAGAAGGATCAGATCCGGCCGAAGATCCTTGGCCTTATGAAATGCGTCCGCGCCGGATGCCGCCATGTTGGTTGCAAAGCCCTCCCGCTCCAGTAGATGCACTGCTTCTTCGCGCCAGTCTGCGAGATGACTGGTGATCAGAAGCAGCGGACCTGACGGCACCGCTTCCGTTCCCGGCTCGGCGTCGTCGTCAACTGGCGAGGTAACGGTAACCGGCAAGGTGAAAGAGAAGCGACTTCCTTTACCGGGCTCACTCTCGACCCAAATCTTTCCGCCGTGATGCTCCACCAGCCGTTTGGTAATGGCAAGACCTAGGCCGGTTCCTTCGCGCACGCCTTTGGTGGTGACGCTGGCCTGGCGGAAGCTCTCGAAGATCTCCCGTTGATCTTGCTCAGCGATACCGATGCCAGTGTCGCCAACCAGGAAGCGAATCGACCCGCGCTCGACAGTCGATTCGATCCAGATCCGGCCGCCGGCGGGCGTGAACTTGATGGCATTGCTGAGCAGGTTGTAGAGGATCTCCTTGAAGCGGAGGCGGTCCGCTTGCAGCATCAAATTGGTATTTACGTCGCTGTCGACCGCTATGTTCTTGGCTGTGGCCAGCGGACGGATGCTAGTGAGCACCTCGGCGACGGCGACAGCCATGGCGAACGGCTCGAGGCGCAACTCCAGCCGTCCGGCCTCGATCTTGGACAGGTCTAATATATCGTTGATCAGTTCCAGTAGATGATTGGCATCGCCCTGGATGTGCGTCACGAAGCGTTTCTGCTTGTCGTTCAGGATTCCGGCGTGTTCCTCCGACAAGAGCTCGGAGAAACCGAGAATGGTATTGAGCGGCGTCCGTAGCTCGTGGCTCATGCTGGCCAGGAATTCGCTCTTCAAGCGGTTGGCGCGTTCCACTTCCCGGTTTTGCTGGGAGAGCTCTGCATTGGCCGCCGCCAACTCCGACGAACGCCGCTCCAGGTTTTGGTTCAGCACCTTGATCTTCTCTTCGGTCGCTCGCCGGGGGCTCACATCGCGGATCACGCAGAGGACTCGCCCGGCTTCCACGCCCTCCAGTGGGCTCAGGTTAATGTCCACGGCAAATTCAGTGCCGTCTTTACGCACCGCAAACAAATCTAGACCCGCGCCCATTGGACGCCTAACCGGGTGGGCACCGTAGCGCTCCCGGTGGGAGACATGGTTGCGAAGGAAGCGCTGCGGAATGAGCGCCTCTACTTGCAACCCCAGAAGTTCGTCGCGGGACCGCTCGAACATACGCTCCGCTTCAGTGTTGGCGAGCACGATGCGGCCCCCCGCGTCGACTTCGAAAATCGCATCGGGTAGCGATTCCAAGAGCAGCGATAAACGCTTCGCCAGAGTCGCGCCGTCAGGCTGCAGTGGTGGTGGCGCCATTTGTGTCCAAGGTTATAGCATTTTGAGGTCCACCAACGGACGATTCCCCAAGCGTGCAATCAGCTTAGGCGCAAGCCGCTAAGCCGCCGCAGCCTTCTTATCCGCGATCACTTGAGGCGCCTTCTTCGGCGCCTTGACGGTCAACATTCCATTCTCGAGGTTGGCGGTCACATGGCCGACATCAATCGGCTGCGTAATCTCGAAGCGTCGGTACAGGGTTTTCTCTTCAAATTCGCTGTAAAGAACGCCTCTCTCTTTTTTCTCGAGGTGCTTTTCGTGATTCCCTTGAATCAGGATTTCGCCGGGCTGCGCGGTCACATGAACTTCTTTGGGACCGAAGCCCGGCACCGCGACAGTAATTTCAACTTCATTGTCGGTCTCGGCCAACTCGGCCGGCGGGACCCAAAACAGGTCGTGCTCGGCTTGAACCCAATCTGCCAGGTCATTGCCGGGACTGTATCCCCGATGCTCAAACAGCTCAAAGGCTCTTTGGCGAACCATCTCCACCGTATCTTGCAGGGCCTTGAGGGCAGGGGCGGTCTCTACCTTGGTGTTGTCCATTTTGTGGACTGGAATGTTTGCCATGATGGGCCTCCTGGTCATGTTGACGTGCAATTGACAGGCCGCATCCGGCAGCGTTCCTGCGCCGCGAACTATTTCACCTGGATGTCGCGAAGGTAGCGGGCCAGGTTATCGATGCGAACGCGGCCTAGATCCTGGTCGCGCTCGACATGCGAGAAGATGGGCCCCCAGACCGGCATTTGGCTGCTGCCATGACCGGCCTGCGGCGGCGTCTCTCCCGAGATGATGCTTTCTATTCGCATCAGCGGAAACGTCCCGCCGTTGCGGGCGGCGATGCGGGTCAAATCGGACGGCTTCACTTTGAGTGACGAGGTCATCACGCCGTCACCCTTCGCGCCGGCGCCATGACAGGACGCGCAGTAAGCCTTGTACAAGGCCGGACCTTGAATCGAATCGATCAAAGGCGCCGGTTTCGGCTTGTCCTTGCTGTGCGAACCCTGCGCGGCGCAAACGCTTCCCGCCCACAGCATCGCACCCAACGCCAGCCCAGCCCGATATCTTGTGATCACGGTTGCTCCTTGTGTTTCTATTATGCGCGCTGAAGACGAAGGTCCGTTGTGACCCCTTGCAGGGCTGGCACCGGCCTGTGCGATTTCACGCCACCCGGCTGACGGCACTAGAGGCTCTTCCCCCAAATTGATGTCGTAATTTCAGGGAATTCTCCAAGAATAGGCGGCATCGCGGCGGCCGCGTTCCGAATGGGCTTGGCACGAGAATTGCACTTCTCCATACTTCAGGAGGCAACAAAATGCCCAATATCAAGCACATTCTTTTTCCAATCGATTTTTCGGACCGCTGCAATACCGGGGTTTCGTTTGTGGAGGAAATGGCTCGCCGGAACGGTGCGAAGGTTACTCTGATCTCAGTGGCACACCCGTACTTTGCCGGCGGATTGGAGGTAACGACGCCAATGATCGATCCACAGTTGATTCTGGACGACGTGAAGGTGCAGCTGGATCATACTTTCACGACCGATTTTGCCGGAATCACTGTGGATCGCGTGGCGATGCTGGGAGATCCTGCGGCTGAGATTGTCGATTTCATTGCCGCCAACAAGGTCGATCTGGTGATGATGCCGACGCACGGATACGGTCCCTTCCGTCAGTTGCTGCTGGGGTCGGTTACGTCCAAGGTACTGCACGACAGTCACGTGCCGGTGTGGACCGCGGCCCATACCAGCGAAGCGGCCGATCGCACTCATACTGCAATGCGCCGCGTTCTATGCGCCGTGGACACCAACCCGGCAAGTATCGAACTCATGCGCTGGGCTGCGGCGTTGTGCAAGAACCTGGGCGCGGCTTTGCGGCTGGTGCACGCGGTGCCCAGCATCGAAGCGTGGCCCGAGAGGCAAATGGACCAGGAGTTTGAAGAAACCCTGCGGGAGAACTCGCGCCGCACCATTCAGAATCTGGAGAGAGCCGCCGACATCGACGTCCCGGTGTGCGTGGGCGCGGGGACGGTGCCGGATGTGGTACGGCAGGAAGCGCTGCAGCATGGCTCGGACCTGGTGATCATCGGCCGCGGCGCTCTGCAAGAGACCTTGGGGAGGCTGCGCACGCACGCTTATGGGATCATCCGCAACGCGCCGTGTCCGGTACTGAGTGTTTAAGGGGCTGGGCGTGAGTTGCGCGCCGTGTGAGGTGGGTGGTTTAACCCAGGGTCCGCAGTCTGAAATCGTGATTTGACCCAACGGGTCCCGGGGTCAGCACAGCCCGAACCCTCAAAGCGAGCGGGGGCCGGAGTGCGGCCGGTACGCTTCACGAGAAGGATGGAACAGCCGATTCAGCAATGCCAGCCCTGCGCCCAACGCAACCACGACCATCAGCGGACCGAGAAGAATCGCGGCGCCGTTAAGTAAAGCTTCCACTAAATGAGTCCACATAAGAATACTCGCTGCAAACACTATGTGCAGTTTGGTTTCCATTTATTGGACGTCGCCGGTGGCGATTTGGGTTGCGCCCAGGTTCATCACCGAACCGGCGCGAGCGGTCACGATAAACACAGCTGCTAATGCGATTGCGGCGGCGAGCGATAGCCACACTCCGGGCATGGCGCGGTTGCCAGTGGTGTGAATCAGATACGTGCAGACGGCGGGCGTGAAGCCGCCAAACACGGCGGTGGCGGAGCTGTAAGCCAGCGCGAACCCGGTGGTCCGCATTTTGGCTGGCATCATTTCGACCATCAGCGGAGACATGGCTCCCTGGTAGGCGGCAAACAGAAACGCAAACCAAACTTCCACTGCGAGCAGACGCTGAAAGGTAGGCGCTGCGGACAGCCAAGCCAGCGCCGGATAAGCCGTGAGGATTGCAGCCGTGGTGGACAGAATCAAAATGGGGCGGCGGCCGATGCGGTCGGATAGCGCTCCTGAGGTGGGCAATAGGAGGAAGGCGGACAGGCCAACCGCGAGGGTCACGACCAGGGTGCCGGTCGGCGGCAGGTGGAGTTCGGAGCCGCCATAGGTGGGCGTATAGACTGTCGCCAGGTAATAGGAGACAGTGCTGAAGGTCGACATCATCATGCCGAGCAGCACCATTCTCCAATTCGCCAGCAGCGATTCCAGAATCTCGCGCACGCCGGGGTGCCGCTTCCTGGCGAGGAACTCCGGAGTCTCCTCCAGCGAGCGTCGCAGGAACAAAAGCAAAGGCAAGAGCGCGCATCCGGCTAGCAGCGGAATCCGCCATCCCCACGCAGTCATCTGCGCGGCGGAAAAGGAGGTCGCAAGAACAATGCCGAGCGCCGACGTGAACATTACGGCCGCCTGCTGGCTGCCGGACTGCCAACTGACGTAGAATCCCTTGCGCCCTGGCGGGGCGATCTCAGAGAGGTAGACGGCGACGCCTCCCAATTCCACACCCGCGGAAAACCCTTGCACCAGGCGGCCCAACAACACTAGTAATGGCGCGGCCAAGCCTAAGACCGCATAGCCCGGAAGAACAGCGATCGAGAGCGTGCCGAATGCCATAAGGGTAAGCGTCAAGAGCAGGCCGGCGCGCCTGCCATGCTTGTCGATATAGGAGCCAAGCACGATTGCTCCCAGCGGGCGCATCAGGAATCCGGCGCCGAAGGTCGAGAGCGAGAGCATCAGCGATGCGTACTCGCTGGTGCTGGGGAAGAAGACGTGCGCTATGGCCGGCGCGTAAAAGCCGAAGATCTGGAAATCGTACATCTCCAGCGCATTGCCCGATGCGACCCGCAGAATGCGGCGAAGGTTCGAGGAACCGGAGGCGGATTGGCTTGGCGAGACGATCAAGGAGAACTCTCGTTCAAGAATACACGCCGGGGCGGGGGAGGGCTTGCCCAACGCAGCGGCTGATGGCAGATTGGTCTCATGAACGAATCCAAACGCGAGAGTGCCGCGGCAGCCATGCGGCAAATCAACCAGGCGTGGCTCAACGGCCGGGTCGAAGACCTTGCGCCGATGGTACACCCGGAAATTGTCACGGTGTTTCCCGATTTCGCCGGAAAGATCCAGGGCCGCGAAAACTTTCTTGCGGGATTCCATGACTTCTGCGAAAATGCGACCATCGAAGAATTCCAAGAGAGCGACCAGCAGGCCGATGTCGCTGGTCACACGGCTGTGATCACTTTTCGATATGAGATGGTCTACGCGCGGTCAGGGGAACGATACCGTGCGAGCGGGCGGGATCTGTGGGTGTTCGAGCAGCATGTCGAGGCGTGGATTGCCGTCTGGCGGGCCATGCTTGAGATGAAGGAAGACCCCGCCTAACAACTGCATGCGGATGTGGAACACTGGGAGAGCGATGATTACGCGCAGGCATTTTCTGATGTCCTCGGCGGCTTCGTTAGCCACCGCGAAAAAAGGCCGCGCCGCGGCCCGCCGCAAGATTCTGATTGTTTTGATCGACGGGTTCGGGCCAGAGTATGTGCACAAGAGCGACATGCCCAATCTCAAACGATTAAGCCGCGAGGGCGCGTTCAAGATCGGACTGGACGTCATCCCTTCCGTCACGAACGTGAACAATACGTCGCTAGTCACGGGCAGTTTCCCCAAGGATCACGGGGTCACCACCAATTATTATTACGATCCCAAGACCAAAAAGGGAACCGAGATGGAGTCGGCCGATTTCGTTTTGAAACCGACCATCTTCGAGCGGGCGCATGCCGCCGGTTTGCGGACCGCACTGGTAACTTCTAAAGACAAAGTCCGCACGCTCTGCGGGCGAGGGGCCGATATACAAGTATCCGCGGAAATGCCAGATCAGAAATATATTGGGTTGATCGGCAAGCAGGAGAACATGTACTCGCCGCAGGTGAACTACTGGTCCCTGCGGGCCGCCCGTCATATCCTCAAGAACGAATCTGTCGATCTGATGTACCTGTCGACCACCGACTACATGATGCATACGTATGCCGCGGAGGAAGCACCGTCGCTGGAACATTTGCATACACTCGACAAGCTGCTTGGCGACATTATGGACGACCATCCCGGACTCGAACTCTATCTGACCGCCGACCATGGCATGAACCGGAAGGACAAGGGCATCGATGCCGCGCGCATTCTGAAGGCTCAGTCGATCTCCGCAGTGGCCATCGCCACGGTTCGCGACAAACACGTGGTTCATCATCAAAACATGGGAGGCAGTTGTTACGTCTATCTGGATCGCAAGGCCGATCTGCCAAGAGCCGTCGAACTGCTGAAGGCAACGCCGGGAGTCACTGAGATTTACGAAGGCGCAGAAGCCGCACGCCTGTTCCAGCTATACCCCAGCCGAGTAGGAGATCTGCTTCTGCTCGCAGCGAAAGATACCGTGTTTGGGAATCTGGAACAGCCGCTAAGCGGTGTGAAGGTGCGCTCCCACGGATCACGCTTTGAGCAGGAGGTTCCTCTGCTGGTTTACGGCCGCAAAGTGGATATCGAGAGCTACAAATACAACCTGGATCTCACCAGAAAGTTGTCCTTGGAATAGGCCTCGACCCTTCGTCACTCTTTAAAGTCGATGATGTCGCGCTTGGCGTCGAGTCTTGCTGCATCCACGCCGGGAACTTTCTTGAGATCGTCCAGTGTCTTGAAGCTGCCGTTCTCTTGTCTATAACTTACCATCGCGATTGCAGATTCCGGTGAAATCTCAAGTATCACTTGGAGCTCCTTGGCATCCGCCTTATTAACGGCGGCCCGCGCCGGGAAATTCTTCGCGAGATATTCGACAATCCTGTCGCGCTCGGATTGCTTGACGTCCGGCGCTTCCTGCAACATCTCCAGAACCTTGTCTGCCCATTGCGGCCTGGTCAGCCGCTGCGCGGCGATCCGCTCGGTGGTGTGGCACTCACTGCATATCGCCTCGACCAAATTCTTATCCGGTCCGTCGGGCAAGCCTTCGGCGTTTGAAGGGAGTGCGGCGGCGGACAGTACGGCCGCTAAAGCTAGAAGTTTTGCGGATGCGGGTGTCATTTCAAATCTGCTTCACCAAACTAGTTCGAAGGACGGTGCCCTCGGAGTAGGGCAACTCCAGGATCGTCTCTGTTTTCCGGCTGAACGGTGGAAGCTCAAGAAAAACTCCGGACTTCTCATCCGACCGTGTTCGCATACCATGCCGAATATCCTTATTTGGCACGGACCCCGGCCCCACGTAAAGGTGCTCTGTAATGACTAAGTAAGGAATATGGCTGCAATTGTCAAGGACCGCCAGAATTTCACGGTGGCTTAAATGTTGCAGCACTTGCCGAATCGTGCAAAGATCGGCAGCCGGAACACGTTCTCGCGTCGCGTCCAAAACCTGGAAAGACACGATATCGGAGCCAGCCTCCTTCTGGTGAAGCGCGATCAAAGACGGGACCACGTCGAGTCCATTGTACTGGCGCAGGTAAGGAAGAAGCTTTCGCCCTGCCTCGAAATCCCCGCACCCGACATCGCTTAGGGTTTCGAGGCCATAGCGCCGGATCACGGATTCGATGACAGCTTCGGCGTAGGGAACAGTAAAGCGATCCCGGCTTCCGGGTCCCGAGTCAAAACCCGGACGATCGCCCCACAATCCGCGTTCATAGATCTCGGTAAAAGCCTTTTGCGGGGGAATCCGCGCCAACCGGCTGCGTTCCATTTGAGCGCGCCAGGTATAGCGCAGCTCCCGTAGGGACGCCGGGATTATCGATTTGAGAACTGCACGTAGCGAGGGCAACGCAGCAATTTTAACACTTTGCAGTTTACGCAGACCGAAGCAAAACCATTCACCGGCGTGCCGTTGAAGCGTTAGGTCCAGAGCTTTGGAATGAGATTTCCACCCGTAACGGTCGGGCGCTCGGCGCGGCCGTTGTGCATATAAGTGGTGCGGAGATGATTCAGACCGAGCAGATTGAGAATCGACGCGTGAATGTCCCAGACATGATAGGGATCCTCCGCCGCGCGCAAGCCCAGGTCGTCAGTGCTGCCGATGGTCTGGCCGCCTTTGACGCCGCCGCCCGCCATCCACATCGTGAATCCCCACGGGTTGTGATCGCGACCGTATTTGTCTGGACTCTGTCCGGGGATGACTTCGGCGAACGGAGTACGGCCGAACTCGCCGCCCCAGACTACGAGAGTGTCCTTCAACATGCCGCGGGCTTTCAGATCCGCGAGTAACCCGGCGACCGGCTTGTCGGAAGCTTTGCACCACTTGGAGTGGTTCGCTTCCACGTCGTGGTGCGCATCCCAACCAGAGCCGGATCCGGAATAGACTTCGACGAAACGCACGCCGCGTTCGACCAAGCGCCGGGCCAGCAGGCAGTTGGTGCCGTAGACTTGGGTCTCAGGCTCATCCATACCGTAGAGCGCCTTGGTGGCGTCAGACTCTTTCGAAAGATCGACGGCTTCCGGCGCGGCCGATTGCATCTGGTAGGCCAGCTCATAGGAGCGCGTGCGGGCGTCGAGTTCGGTATCGTCGTCTTTGTTGCGCCCGAAGTAATCGTTCAGCTTTTGCAGAAATTCGATCTTGCTGCGCTGCTGCTCATCGGTGGTGCCGGCGGGCGGTTTCAGATTCAGGATGGGCGTATCGCCCTGGCGGAAGAGCGAGCCTTGATACGTGGCCGGCAGGAAGCCTGAGCCGTAGTTCTGCACCGATCCCAGGATCTCTTTATCGTCCTGCATGACGACGAAGGTAGGCAGATTCTTCTGCGCGGTGCCCAGGCCATAAGTCAGCCACGCGCCGAGCGAGGGGCGTCCCGCAAGCAGCGAACCGGTGTTCATTTCGCAGACGCCACCGACGTGATTCACCGCGTCAGTGTGACAGGACCTGAGGACGGCGATATCGTCGACGTGCTGGGCAATGTTCGGCAGCCAGTCGGAGACCCACAGCCCGCTTTGCCCATATTGTTTGAACGCGCGGCGTGACGGGAACATGCCATCGCTAGGCTTGGAGCCTTGCGCCGTGAGGAGATTCTCGGGATGAAACGACGCCGGCATCGGCTGCAGCGCGTACTTCTCCAGCATCGGCTTGGGATCGAAGAGATCCACCTGGCTGGGTCCGCCTTCCATGAAGCACCAGATGATGTTCTTGGCCTTGGGAGGCAGATGGGGCTGCTTGGGCGCCAAGGGATCGACACCGGCGGCGTAGCCGTCTTCGGCCAGCATCGCACTCAGCGCGATTCCCGCGAGACCGCTGCCGGCGCGCGTGAAGAACTCGCGGCGGCTCGAAACGTTCCAGCGCCGCTGCAAGGTGTCCAGCATTTTATCTGACATGGCGTTCTCCCCTTTCATCCAAAATCAGTTGATGTACAGGAACTCGTTGGAGTCCATTAACATTTGCGACAGATCGACGACGGCGGCGGCTCGCGCCGGATCGATCCCCGCGGGCATGTTCGCGGGCAGCGGAGGTTTGGTCTTATCGCCACCGGCGAGGCGCTGCTGCATGATGGTGCTTTGTTTGGCGAGGAAATCCAACGCGAGCTTTTTCTCATCCGCGTTGGGGTCGCGCCCGTAGGTGAGCTTAAAGGCCCGCTCGACCTGGGCTTCAGGAGTCAAGCCATTGTCGTTCAAGATGCGGCCGGCGAGGGCTTGAGCCCAATCGAGAATCAGTCCATTGTTCAACAGATCGAGCGATTGCGACGGCGTGACAGTGTTCTTGCGGAAATCGCAACTCTCAAAGGTATTGGCGGAATCGAACTCCTGCAGCATGGGATAGCGCAGATTGCGCCGCACAAAAATGTAAACGCTGCGCCGGTTGTTCTGCGCGGGATCCTTCTCCTCGCTCCAGCGGCCGTAGTTGGATTTGGAAGCGAGCGTTCCGGGAGGAACCGGCGGGAAAACGCCGGGGCCGCCCATTTGCGGATTCAACAGCCCGCTGACGGACAGCATGGAATCGCGAATCGCTTCGGCTTCCATGCGGTGCCGACCGTAACGCCACATCAGCTTGTTGTCCGGATCGACGGCCGCGGCCTGAGCCTGAAAATCCGACGATTGCTGATAAGTGCTCGACAACAGAATCATGCGGTTGATTTTCTTGATGCTCCAGCCGTTGTCGACGAATGCCGAGGCCAGGTAATCCAACAATTCGGGATGCGTTGGCCGGGAACCCATCAATCCGAAATCTCCCGGCGTAGCAGCGATGCCGCGGTCGAAATTGTAGTTCCAGATGCGGTTGACCATCACGCGAGCCACCAGCGGGTTCTTGGGATCGGTGAGCCACCCAGCCAGCGCGGTACGCCGTCCGGTCGAATTCGGGAGCGGGGTGATCTTGGCGTCGGAGGGATCGAGGATCGACAGGAATCCGGGTTGGATTTCGTCACCTTTCAAATCCAAATTGCCGCCCTTGAGAAGAAACGTCTTCGGCGCCTGCGAACTAATGTCGGTCATGAATTGCGCTTCGGGCAGCGGCTCGGGCTTCAAGGAATCGAATTCCGCAAGCTGCTTCTTGAGCTCCGCGTGACGCTTCGCGTCGTCTTCCTTGAGGTCGCGCAGCGCTTTAGCGTCGAACGCGGCATTGGTGGCCATGAGCCCTTTGGCTGTATGGGCCATCATGGCCTGCACGGGATCGCGCTTGGCCGGGTCCATGAAAATGGCTTCCTGGACTTCGGGTTGATAGTAGGCTGACCCGGTCTTCATCTTTTCCATCCGCAGCGGCGCTTCTATCTTTGCGATCTCGGCGCGTATGTCTTTGGTCTTTTCTTCCCAGGCGGCCATCTGCTCGTCATACTTCTTTCGAGCATCGGCATCTTCAATGCGCAGCGGGCCGTCACCAGCGCCGGTATTGGCGAAGAAGGCCTGCAGGCGGTAATAATCCTTCTGCAGGATGGGATCGAACTTGTGATTGTGGCAGCGCGCGCAGCCGAACGTCAGACCCAGGAAGGCCTCGGCGGTCACGGTGGTCATATCATCCAGCGTTTCCTGGCGGCGAAGGAACAACTGGGAGGAGTTGCTCTCATCAATCCAGTGGCGGTTGAATCCCATGGCCACCAGCGCCTCGTTGCTGCCGGGATAGATCTCGTCGCCCGCGATCTGCTCTTTGATGAAACGGTCGTAGGGCTTGTCCTCGTTCAGCGATTTGATGACGTAGTCGCGATAGCGCCAGATGTTGGGCCGGGTCTCATCGGCTTTGAAACCGTTGCTGTCGGCGTAGCGGACAACGTCGAGCCAGTGACGCGCCCAGCGCTCACCATAAGCCGGCGAGGCGAGCAGGCGATCTACAATTTTCTCGTACGCGTTGGGCGACTTGTCGTTCAGAAACTGCTGGGTCTCTTCCGGCGTAGGCGGCAGGCCGGTCATATCGATAGTGGCGCGGCGCAGGAGCGTGAGGCGATCGGCCGGCGGGTTAGGCGTCAGATTCTTCTCTTCGAGCTTCGCGAGGACGAAGGCATCGATCGGATTCTTGACCCACGCCGGGTTCTTGACGGCCGGAACTGCCTGACGTTTGACCGGAACCAGCGACCAGAAATTACGCTGGGCTGGGGTGAAGGGGCCGGATTCGGCCGCGTAAACGGCGAAGGCGACCACAAGAGAAGCGCACAACACCACGACACGGTGACGCATTTACACCTCCAACATTCTGGGAAAGACTATATCATGTTGAAACATTGGGGTCAAAGGGCAGGTTACGTAAATCGCCACACATTGCCGCAGCACGCGTTTTCGTGGTAAAGTTCGATGCCAGAACCGCACCGTCGATGTCGGTAGAAGGAGTTGAAGGAGTTGAACCATGAAGACGAAAAATATTGGAGCCAAGATCGCTACTTTAGTAGCGCTTGGTTTGGTGACTTTGTCCGCCGCTTTCTTTCTTTCGGCTCAAACCGGGAGTGACACGAAGAAAGCCAAAAAGGAGCCACCGCCGCTGAATACCGCTCCTTACGAAGTCTGGACCATGGAAAAGTTGGCCAACCCAGGCTTTCTGGGCCGCTACGAAGGTCCGCATCATGACTGCAGCGTCCAGCGCCGCAACGTGGGAGCCGCTCCGGAGAGCCACGACAACTTTGCTCACGTCCTCATTTTCACCAGCGGGTCTGGAAGCGTAAACCTGGGCGGTGAGATCGTTGCCGGGCCGGACGGGAAGAAGACCGTGCAAGGCGGCGAGCGGCGGAAGATCGTAGTCGGTGACGTCTACCACATGGCGATAAAGACGCCGCATTGGGTGATACCGGACGCCGGCAGCTCGATCACCTATTTCGTTTGCAACCTCTACACCGATTAACCGACTGGCTAGCTGGGGCGAATTGAGCCCGATGTGCCGCAGTAGGATCGACGCGCCCAGCGTGCCGCTTACCGCCTCGGGGTGTAATTGGATCACACACTTCCGGTGCCCATCAGCGCTCATGGTCGGCCCCGAAATGTCTTTGCCCATTGACAGTTACATGCAGTTATGGTACAAAGCTACGATAGCCGGGGCAGATACTGAAGTAGGGGTACAGGGGTTGGGTTATCGCAATATATTTCAGGCTTCTACTGGATCTGGCACCCGCTACGGGTTTTGTCGGCGCACGCCGATTTGAACGAAAATGACATGCTGGACCGTTCTGGCATGAATTCAGTGAAACTGGAGAGTCTCGTGAAGAAGCTTATTCTTGCAGTGGTGTTTTTGAGCATGCTGGCTTCGTTTGCTTACGGCCAAGGGGCGGGGCAGATCGTGGGTTCAGTGAAAGACCAGAGCCAGGGATCGGTTCCGGGCGTGACTGTGACCGTTACCGAAACCGGCACGGGCCAAGCTCGCAGCATGGTCACCGATAATGATGGCGCGTTCGTTTTCCCGAACCTGCGGCCCACCAGTTACATTATTACGGCCACCGGTTCGGGCTTCCGAGCCTACCGGCAGACCGACGTCGACTTGCTTGCTAACCAGAGCCTGACGATCAACATTCCTATGGAAGTCGGTGCGGTGACCGAGACGGTCACAGTAGCCGGCCAGACGGTGCAGGTGGATACCAGTACTTCTACTCTGGCAGAGGTAGTGGAATCGGCGCGAATTATCGAACTGCCTTTGAACGGGCGCGACGCGGCGAAGTTGAGCACACTGATCGCCGGCACCGTCATGATCTCCACCAGCACCGAGACGGGCAAGGGCATACCGGGCAACTTCTATCTATCGGCAAACGGGTCGGGCGTGGGGCAGGTTTCCTACCGGCTGGATGGCAACTCGAACACCGATTCCTACTTTCAATTGAATCAGGAGTTCCCGTTCCCGGATGCACTGCAGGAGTTCAGTATTCAGACCAGCGGCTTCAGCGCGGCATACGGCAACAGCGCGGGCGCTGTGGTGAATGCAGTAACAAAGTCGGGAACCAACGACCTGCACGGGGGAGCTTTCGAATTCGTGCGCAACCGGTTTTTCAATGCCAAGGACTATTTCGCCTCACAAGCCGATTACCTGAAACGCAATCAATTCGGCTCCTACGCCGGCGGGCCGGTTTACATCCCCAAGCTTTACAATGGGAAGAACCGCACGTTCTTCTTCATGGGCTGGCAGGCCACACGCTTACGCAATATTAATAACGCCAAAAATGCGCTTTACCCAACCTTGGATGAATTGAACGGAAATTTCAATACCTGCGGAGCGCCTTGCGATAAGGCCGTCATCAAAGATCCCAATGGCGTCCCGTACCCGGGTAAGATAGTCTCACCCACCCTGTTCGATCCCGTAGCTCTGGCTTTCCAAAAGCAGTTGTTGCCTCAAAATTTGACGGGGACCGGCAACTTCACTTACCAAACGCCGGTCAGTCAGAATTTCGCTCAGGGCGTGATAAGAGCGGATCACCAGATCGGTCAGAACGACCGGCTCACGCTGCGCTATTTCATCGACAACTTCACCAATGCCGCAACGTATGATCCGCACAATTACGTGTCCTTTTCCAATGGTTCGGAAACCCGCATTCACAACGCGAACATCGGCGAGATCCACACCTTCAGTCCGACGGTGTTGAACGATTGGCACTTTGGCTATACCCGGCAGTTCTCCCAGCGCGGGCCCGCAGCCGGAGTCCCGACGTTTCAGAGTCTGGGCATGATCGTGAATCAAGGAATACCGGAGGCGCCGTTTATTCAGAGACTGAATGTTTCGGGTTTCTTCAGCGGTGGGGATAACACCATCGCGGGATTCACCAGGAATGGATTCGAAATGTCGGACCGAGTGAGTTGGGTCAAGGGCAGCCACAGTATGTCGTTCGGCTTTGCCATCGACAAGCAGCGGGCGGACATCCGCAACCTATTTCTCCGGCCCGGGACGGCGACCTTCAACGGCAACATCAGCGGTTTCGCCATGGCAGACTACTTACTCGGCAACCTGGGGCAATGGATCCAA
>Ga0207703_10001694_pt1 | contig 19821 bp, 14 predicted proteins | sample KBSSwiS12_FD_184304 | JGI IMG/M metagenome (GOLD analysis project Ga0207703, IMG submission 184304) | Switchgrass rhizosphere microbial communities from Kellogg Biological Station, Michigan, USA - KBS Switchgrass S1-2 (SPAdes) (version 2) | ecosystem: Host-associated > Plants > Roots >...
CCGCCACGACCACGCGATCGATCCACGCCTTCAACTGCGTTGGAATCGAGAAGTTGTACATGGGGGCACCGATCACAATTACATCCGCAGCCTGGAAGTCACTCATGACCCTGGCATCGGTCGCGCTCTCATCCGCGTCCAGCTTGGCCAGTGACCGGCCGGACATGTGCGGCAATGCGGTGACTGCCAGATCGACGTACTGCACCTCAGCGCCGGGGTGCTCCGCGGTCAGCCGGGAAACGATCTCGCGGCTCAGCACCCGGCTGGCCGAATTGTCGCCCAGGATGCTCGAATCAATGTGCAGAACCTTCATTTTGACCCTCCAAATCCGTGCTTCGAACCCATGGCCAATAGACTATTCTTTGGGACAATGATTGAGAATCCAGGCATTCTGGAACAGATCGTTCTAAATATGGTGTTAATAGGACCTTCCTATGCAGCCCCTCGATGATTTCTACTATTTCGCCAAGGTGATCGAGCACGGCGGCTACGCCAAGGCCGCCCGGGCGCTGGATATCCCCAAATCCCGTCTCTCACGTCACGTAGCGGCGCTGGAGAGCCGGCTGGGCGTGCGGCTGGTCAATCGGTCCACCCGTCGGTTCGTGGTCACGGAGGTCGGTCAGGAGGTCCATAAGCACGCGATGGCCATGGTCACGGAGGCCGACGCAGCCGTCGAGGCGGTGGAGTTCGCGCGCGCCGAACCGTGCGGAGTGATCAAGGCAAGTTGTCCCGTATCCATCGCTCAAGGGGCGATGGCGGAGCACTTACCGGAGTTTCTGGCGCGCTATCCGAAAGTGCGGGTGATATTGCATGCGACCAATCGTCGCGTGGATGTAATCAATGAGGGTTTCGACGTGGCCTTGCGGGTCCGCACAGTACCAACCGGTGAGGACGGCTTGGTGATACGAACGTTTGGTTCGTCCAGCACTTTTCTAGTTGCCTCCCCTGCGTATCTCACTGAACAGGGGCGCCCCGAACAACCCGAGCAGGTGTCAAAGCATGCCACCCTGGCGTTCAATCCTGACAGTGATCGGCAGACGTGGGAGTTGTTTGATGAGGAGGGGAAGTCGATCCGGATAGAGCTCGCGCCCCGTCTGGTATGTCAAGACTTCAATGTGCTGCGCCAGGCGGTGTTGGCCGGGCTGGGCATCGCATTGCTGCCGGAGGCCGTCGTCAGGGCGGACCTGGACAGCGGGAAGCTGGAGCAGGTGCTTCCCGCATGGACCCTGCCCCTAGGAGTATTTCACTTGGTGTTTCCCACCCGCCGCGGCCTGCTTCCGTCGGTACGCGCCTTCATTGATTTTCTGGCTGAGCGGATGCCGCGGCTGCTCTGAAAAGCGCCTGCGGATCAGGGTGCTTTTACCGAAGAGGGATTCGATGAGATCCACGGCCAGCGTGGCCGTGCCGTTGCGGACATCGAGAGCGGGATTGAGCTCGACCACATCGAGCGAGCCCATGGAGCCGGTGTCGGCGATCATTTCCATGCACAACTGGGCTTCGCGATACGAGGGACCGCCGGGCACGGTAGTGCCCACGCCAGGGGCGATTTCCGGGTCCAGGAAATCGACATCAAAGCTGACATGCAGATGGGTGTTGTCATCCATGTCGGCCAGCGCCAGGTCCATCACCTGACGGACTCCCAACTCATCCACCGAGCGCATGTCGAACACTTCGAGGCCCTGCTCGTGCACAAAGCGCTTCTCGCCGGCATCGACGCTGCGGATGCCGATCTGCCGGATCCAACCCGGACTGATAGCCGGCGTGGCACCTCCCAACCCCACCAGTTCTCGCGGCCCGAATCCGCACAGGCATGCCAGAGGCATGCCGTGCAGATTGCCGCTGGGGGATAACTCGCTCGTGTTGAAATCGGCGTGGGCATCCAGCCAGAGGATGCGCAGCTCCTTGCCGGTTTCACGGCAATGACGGGCCACGGCGCTGATGGATCCCACACCTAAGCTGTGGTCACCGCCCAGGAGGATCGGCAGGTTTCCTTCGTGTAATTCGCCGTATATCGCGTCGTGTACCGCGCGGTTCCACTCGTACACTTCCTGGAGGTGCCTGTAGCCGTTGACGGGCGGCCGGCCCGGATTGGGAGGGCCGCTGAGGTTGCCTCGGTCGACAACTTTCAGGCCGTGACGCACCAGCGCGTCGTTCAGTCCCGCAACCCGTAGTGCCTCGGGGCCCATGGAGGAACCACGATCGGCGGCGCCAACATCGGTTGGCGCGCCGATCAACGCTGCTGTTTTCGCCACGCGGCCGATCATGAGCCGAGCCGGCTGTCGGCCGCCCTTCTGATGTCGACCGCACGCGGCCGGTCCGCCGCCACGGAAGACCAGTTCACCGGCGATTGCAAGGGCCGATCGGCGATTTGATGCGTCAGGCCGCCAAACAGGTCTTTGGGATCGTCCAGCTCCGGCACCAGATCGATGCCTGCCGGCGCCACCCGCTGATCGCGGTTGAGGCGCTGCAGATATCTCAGGGCCGAAAAGTCGGTCAGCGCAAAACCAACGGAGTCGAATACCGTCACTTCCTGGGCGCTCGCCCGCGCGACCGCTTTGCCCGTCAGTACGTCACTCAACTCGGTGACAGGGAACCACTCCTCCAACTGCTGAATCTCGCCCTCGATCCGGCACTGCGGCGCGAATTCCACAATGACCCGTGCGTCGGGCCTGCGCAGGATGTCCGCATGCAATTCGGTTTTCCCGGGGCAATCACCGCCCACGGCATTGATGTGCATCCCGGGCTGAATCATCGCGGGTGTCAGAATCACCGCGTTACATTTGTCTGCCGTGACGGTGGTGACGATATCAGCACCCGTGACCGCCTCAGCGACCGAGCTACAGCGCACGACCCGCAAATCACGCAGCCCGAGCTTCAACAGATTCCGTTCGAGCTTCAAAGTAGCCCGGCTGTCCGTGTCGTACAGTCGCAGCTCGCGAATGCCCAACATGTGATTGAAGGCAATAGCCTGAAACTCGCTTTGCGCACCGTTGCCAATGAGTGCCATGACCCGACTGTCGGGCCGCGCCATCCGGCGGGCAGCCAGGGCTGACATGGCCGCGGTGCGCAGTGCCGTGGTGAAAGTCATCTCGGACAACAGCAGCGGATATCCGGTCTCAACATCGGATAGAACGCCGAAGGCAGTCACGGTCAACAGGCCGGCGGCGGTGTTCTTCGGATGGCCATTGACGTACTTGAATGAATACAGCCGGCCATCGCTGGTGGGCATCAGTTCAATGACACCCACTGTCGAATGGGTGGCATGACGCGGTGATTTGTCGAATTCGCGCCAGCGGCGGTAATCGTGTTCGATCTCGGTGGCGAGCGCTTCAATGAAGCGCGCAGGTCCGATTCGGGTCACGAGCTCCTGGACGCGTTCCACCCCTATGTAATCAACCATGATCCCCCCTCATGCGGTAACTGGAGCGTATGGTGACTAGTGTCGTGGCGCAGTGAGCCAATAAATAGCCAGAAAACTGCCCAGTTTTGGATCTTTTGTGAACAGAATGATGGTTTTGGCTGGCGTTTTGACTAGTATGGAGCACCAATATGGGGCACCGTCTAGAGGCTCGCCATCGTGGATGCCATTGATCGTGGATGACATTGACCGCCAGCTTCTGGGTCTACTTCGGGACGATGCCAGGACGTCCGTGGCCACCCTCGCCCGCAAGCTGCGGGTCGCCCGCGGCACGGTGCAAAATCGCCTCGCCCGGCTGGAGAGTGACGGGACGATTGTGGGTTACACCGTTCGCCTGCGGCCGCAGGAGGAAGCGCAGCGCATTCGGGCGCTGACGCTGGTTGCGGTTGAGGGCAATCGAACTGATGAGGTCATCCGCGCGTTGCGCGGCGATCCGGCCGTGTCGTCACTTCACACGACCAACGGGCGATGGGACATTGTTGCGGAATTACGTGCCGACAGCCTGGAGGCGTTCGATCGGGTGTTGGGGCGGATCAGGTTGATTGAGGGGATCTCCAATACGGAGACCAGTCTGTTGTTGTCTACACACAAACTGTAGATCTAACGCAGCCGCGCTACGAACCGTTGGGCCAGGTCCCGGCGCTGGCCGAAATGGACGTGAAGGTAGCTGGCCAGCAGGTTGCCTCGGGCGTAACCAACACCGTCCGCTGGAACCTTGCCACGTGTACCTGTAACTTCCCACGCCGGGGTGGGATTCCACGCCGGCGTGGGATTCAACGCCGCCGCGGGATCCAACGCCGCCGCGGGATTCAACGCCGCCTGGGGGTTCAACGCCGCCGCGCCGCTGGAGTCAGCGACCCAGGAGCTGTAGCGGAACTCGTGGCCTCTGAGCGATTCGCCCGGGACCGCCAACAGGTTGGGTCGTAGTGCCGTGACGTGCCGATAGCCGAGTGCAGCCAACCGACCATTCATCCTCGTAATCCCTGGCAAGAGGCCGGCCATCTTCCAGGTGTGGCCGCTGGCATCCGTCAGCCCTTGCGTCAGCACCATGAAACCGCCGCATTCGGCGTAGATGGGTTTGTCAGCGGCGTGCATGTCCTTCAGGGCTTCCCACAGCGCTGTGTTGGATGCCAGCGCCTCACCATGGAGCTCGGGGTAGCCTCCGCCGAGGTACACCCCCGCAGCCTGCGGGCTGGGGCGCTCGCCACGCAGGGGGCTGAAGAATTCCACTTCGGCGCCTGCTTCGGCCAGGAGCTCGAGGTTTTCGGGGTAGTAGAAGCAAAAGGCCTCGTCGCGGGCGACGGCTAGTATCGGCCTCCGCAATGCCGATGTTGATGCACTGGGCGCGGCCAAATCACCGCTCGCGCCGGGGTCCTCGCCGATTGATGCTGCTTCAGCGCCGGCCCTATGGGCGCCCGCGCCGGCTGTGGGTGCGCCCGCACGGGTCGCAGGTGCGCCCGCGCCGGCTGTGGGTGCGCCCGCACGGGTCGCAGGTGCGCCCGTGCGGGCCACTGCTGCGCGGGCCATCGAGGCGATGCCATCGATATCGAAGCGCGCCGTTACTGCTGCCGTCATCTGTGCAATCAGCGCGTCGCTGTCGACCTGCTCGCCGCCGGGAACCAACCCCAAATGGCGCTCAGGAATCTGCAGCTGCATCTCGCGTGGCAGCCAGCCCACCATTGGCAACGACGTTGCACTTTGGATAGCCCCCGCGCACCCGCGTGCGTGTCCCTCCGACCCGGCAAAATTGAGCACAACACCACGAATTGCAACGGCCGGATCGAACGTCTTGTACCCGAGAACACCCGCCGCGGCACTGCGTGCCGATCCCGATATATCGAATACCAACAGCACTGGCGCATTCAACAACTTCGCAATCTGCGCCGTCGAGCCACGCTCGTCGTGCCAATCACTGCCATCGTATAGCCCCATTACTCCTTCAATAACGGCAATGTCAGCATCCTGACACGCTCGTGCGAACGACTCCAGCAACTGCGAGTCACTCAACATCCACGTATCGAGGTTACGGCACGGGCGGCCAGCCGCGCGTTCGTGGTAGCTGGGATCCACGTAGTCCGGCCCGCACTTGAACGGCTGAACGGTTAATCCCTTCTGCCTGAACGCGCCGATCAACCCTGCGGTGATCGTGGTCTTGCCTACGTTGGAGGATGCACCCGCAACGACGATGCGGGGAATTTCAAAAGCGTGCTTCACGCTATTTCATCAAAACTCGATGCCTGCCTGCGCTCGAACTTTCTTGTGCTTGAGCGGATGTTTAATCAGCGTCATTTCAGTGACCAGGTCGGCCCGTTCGATGAGCTCATCCGGGGCATTTCGCCCAGTCAATACCACGTGCGTGTTGGGTGGACGAAGGTCGACGCCCTCGAGCACCTGTTCCACAGACACGTAATCCTTACGGAGCGCAACATTGACCTCATCCAGCAACACCAGCTTGAATGCCGGGTCAGCGAGATAACCGCGGGCAACTAACCATCCAGCCTGCGCCATCTCCTTGTCGCGGACGCGATCCTGCGTTTCCCAGGTGAAACCGCCACCCGTGGCGTGAAAGACGATCTGATCTCCCCATGGCTCGAAAGCGCGCTTCTCCGCCGGCTCCCATGCGCCCTTGATGAATTGAACAATCGCAACACGGTGGCCGTGGCCAAGGCTTCGGAGGACCATTCCTAACGCCGCGGTAGTCTTTCCCTTCCCCGCGCCGGTGTGGACGATAACCAGGCCCTGCTCGCCTACGGTCTCTGCAATGCGCTTGTCCTGGATCGCCTTGCGACGCTCCATCCGCTCCTTGTAAGCCGCATCGGTGTTATCCGGAGGCGAATTCGTATCGATTTCACTCATGCTCGCAGCATAGCCCTTCAGTGCAGGGTTAGCTCGTACTGCCAGTTGATGATGGCGTTCCACAGCATCCGCTGGTCCCCACGATTCAGGTCTCGATGGAGCGGATTGAAATTGAACGCCACCACATGCCCCGCACCGGTGGGCATATCCAAAATCGCCGCGCGACCCATGAGATTCTGCTCACCCCAAGCTTGCCCGCTCACCACGAACGGGGCGCCCTCGCGATCACCCCATTCGAGCACAACGCCGCGAAGGTCCACTGGTCCATCGAGGCAAGTCGTGCAGTACGCCATCCGCAGCCAGTGACGCGGAAGGGCGTATAGCGGGAAGTTCTGGCGGAACACGTAAGTATGCGATGGATATCCATAGGCAATCGGATGATCGCGCCTCGCGAACGTGACACGCAGGTGGCTGCCAGGAGTGCGCGTCTCAGCATCTTGTGCAGCCGCCGCCGACGCTGAACCACCGCCTTGTGAGCTGCGTGGCACGCCTCCCGACTCTCGACGAACGCCGCGAACGATGCCACCTTCCAAAGGAAGCATCGAACCACTGCCCAGCGTAATCAGCAGCCCCCCGCTCTCCACGAATCGCTGAATTTCTCCAAGGCCTGCGTAGCCAATACCGCCTGTGATGTCGTCCGACCCGGCGGGCGTTCCATGACTGGGTGTGAGTCGCGTCTTCTTGAACGGCATCGGCCCCCAGGCTTTGGGAATTCCTTCAATCTGCTCAGCAAGCTCCAAGTCAACATGTGGGTACAAAAGGATGTCGTACTGGCTGCGCAGTTTTCCTGCGCGAATGTCTTCATCGCGCACATATGAATACGCGATGTGTCGTTGATCGAGGGAGTAGCGCGCCCACCCGCTCGTATCGGTATCTGCCCATGGGATCCACACTCCCAGCCGTGGGACAGGAGCTGCGTGGTGGCTGACATCCGGCACGGACGCAACGCCCGCAAAATCCAATCCGAGTTGACCCGCCGTGTCTTCGACTGCCTTCTCGAGCCCTGGCTGCGAAGTCAGGATCCATGATCCGGCGGGATATTCCGTCCCACCCGCGGAAAACGACCGCTCCGCAATGCCCACTTTGAATTTCGCGAGCCGGAAGCGGGCTTCCAACAATGCCTCCTGGCCGGTGTCCTTCAGCAGATACGCCTTTGCGGGCCCAGTCGAAACAGAGCCCGTCACGTGAGGAATCTCTGTCAACGGAGTCAGTGAAGCGTTCTTCACAGCCGGATCAGCAATCGGAATCACATTCAGATGATAGTGTGCGGGAAATGACCACGAGACATCGTCGTAGGGCTCGCCGCCGTCCTTGGGATAGTGCTGTATGCTGAGCAGATCTACAGCGTAGTTACGATACGGCTGATCCAACCGCACAACGTACGTTCCCGCGGGATATACACCTTCCAGCAACTTCAACTCGGTGCTGGCGCGACGCACTTCGATCCCCTGCGCCATCAGCCGCGACACGAGTTGAGCAACACGAGTGGGATCGCCCTGCCCGTCCGGGATCACGTACGCATATGGCGCCTCTATTACGCCCTTCTGCCATGAATGGAGTCCCTTCTGATAGAAGTTTCCCAACAACGCCTTTGCTTGCTGGGCAGCGACATCCAGTACTGACAGTGCGCCCGTTTCGGTGTAGTTGAGATTGTCGCGGGCGGACCATTTAAAGGGCGTGTTCGGCGGAGGCGACGGCCGATACCACTCCTGGCTCACCGCGTCCGGCGGCGCTGTCTGAGTCAATGTCTCCGCCGTTCCATTGCCGAACGTCTCGTAGCCCCGGCCGATGGCGTTGTGATTGAGGCCGATGGAATCCATGAACAGATGTGCGAAATCATCTCCGAAGTTCCACGTCCACACACCGGGCATGCCGAAGCCGGTCAGGGTCTGGACTTCGTGGAAACTGAGCTCCATGCGCTCGTCGTAGGAAAGCGGGTCGATATGCTCGTTGATGGGTCCTGTGCCATTCCATGTGATCATCAGCGCCACGCTTTCATGCAGGTCGTGCACGACCTGCGGATGCCAATCAAACAGCATCCGCTGGACGGCTTTTGTCGTTTCGTGCGTCAGTTGATGCGCATCGCGGTTGATGTCCACGAATGCATATTTGGACCAGTACGGAGGCGCCTGGCGCGGTAGCTTCTCGAGCTCGGTTTTCCCTTTCAGATAGCGGTAGAACCACTCGACCTGCTTGTCACGGCCATCCGGGTTCGATACCGGGTTGATCAGCACCACGAGGTTTTTGCGGATGCGATCAATCATCGGCTGTTTCGACACAGCCAGTCTGTACGCGAGCTCCAAGACCGCCTCTGTGGAGCCCGTTTCGTCGGAATGCAGAGCGGCGTTGAAATAGTAGATGGGACGAGCGCGTTCGATGATTTTCGTCGCCGTCGCGGCGTCGGTTTTCCTCGGGTCCGCCAGGGCGGCCGTGTCGGCTTTGAGTTGGTCGAGTTGCTGGATGCCGGCCTCGTCGGCGATGGCCATCAGGAGAATGTCGCGCCCCTCTTCCGAGCGCCCGATGTCGAACACCCGCACACGAGGCGAGGCAGCCGCCAACGCCCGCGCGTAAGCATACGCCGTTGCCGAATCAACCAGCTCGCCGGGCGCGCCGGCGATTCGGTGCATGAACGCACGCGGCGACGGCACTGTCGCTGATGCCGGCACGTAGGATACCCAGGGCGATGAGAACCGCGGCTCGGTGGTAGCCTTGGCGATTTCCTCACTGGAACTGGGCTCGGCGGTGTCTGGAGCGATCGTGAATAACACCGGCGCTCCGCCCGGCGCCGCGGCAATTGGGTTTGCGACGGTGCCCACTGCGCCAGCAGGCGCCGAGGCGCCTTCATCCGCCGTCGCCGCGCCAGCGACGAGCCCGGCGACCAACATGCACGAGGCCACCCAGCCGCGTGCGTATGCCCGCAGCGCCCCCCTGGCCCCCCGCTCCGTCACTTCTGTCGCGCCAGTGCCGCCACGCACTGGACCAGCCTTTCAGCCTCATCCTTGGTGTTGTACATCGAGAACCCAACCCGGACCAACGCCTTGCCGGGGATATTCATGATTTCGACCGGGCGCGGCGCGTAGAAATTTCCGTCCCAGACACAGATGCCCATTTTCCCCAACGCCTTCGCGATACTGCCTGCTTCAACGTCATCGACCGTGAACGACACTGTGGGTGCCCGCACCGGCCGCGAGAAATCCACTCCCCATAGCCGGACCCGCGGCAACCCTTCCAACGATGACCAAAGATTCTGCCCCAGCTCGTGCTCATACACAGCGATGGCCGCGATGGCATCGTGAACTGTTTCTTTTCGCGTCGAGCCTCGCCCGAAGCGCGCCAGATACTCCACCGCGGCTCCAACGCCCTCGATCGCAGGATGATTCAGCGTGCCCGTCTCAATTCGATATGGCGCATCGTCATCTTGAACAATCAACTTGTCGGTGGTCAACGCGCTGAGCGCGCCTGGTCGCGAGTACAGAATACCCACGTGGGGTCCGTAGAACTTGTACGCCGAGCACAGCAGAAAGTCCGGGTCGAGCTGCTCCACGTGGATGGGGAAATGCGGTGCAAAGTGCACGGCATCCAGCACCAGCAGCGCCCCCACCGCCCTCGTCAGCTCGCGCGCCAACTTCAGATCGTTGACTGTACCAATGGCGTTGGAGGAGCATCCCAGCGCCAACAATCGCGTCCGGCCGGTAATCAGACCTTGCATGGCCGCGTAGTCCAACTCACCGGTTGGCAGCAAAGGTACTTCGCGAATGACCGCGCCGTGTTCTTTCAGTCTCTGCCAGGGACCCCGATTGGCCTCGTGATCGAGTTGCGTGATGAGGATCTCATCGCCCGGTTTGATGGTTCGCCCGATGGCATGTGACAGCGAGAACGCGAGGGTAGTCATGTTCTGCCCGATCGAAATCTGCTCGTGCCCTGTGGCTCCGAGGAGATCCGCGACGGCACTACGTGCCTCCAGCAGGCGCTCGTCCAACTCCGCCGACGGCACAAAGTTTCCGTGGGTGTTGACGTTCCGGTTGTGATAGCAATCAATCATCGCATCGAGGACCGGCTTGGGCACCTGTGTGCCGCCCGGACCGTCGAGGTACGCGATCGGGTGGCCATCGACGGTACGAATCAACGACGGGAAATCCTGCCGCGAACGGTAACAGGACTCCTCATCAAATACAGTGTTGGATGTCATCGGCAATTTTTCCTATTCAGCGCTCAGCTCGGCTGCCGGTATGCCGGCCCCCTGCAGTTGACTGCGCAACCCGGCAAGCTGGCTCTCGTAGTGGCGCCATTGTGTGAGCGACGAGTCGTACATGGGGCGGCGCACCTGGGATGCGCTCGCGGTGGTGGTGACTGTTGGGTTACGATGAAACTGGAGGCAAGCGTCCTCCCATTCGACCCCGCAAGCTGCGAGCAGGCGCCGGCTCTCGCCTTCCTGGTCCCGGACGACATTCTCATAGCTGATGTCATAGATGACTCCTGGCATGGTGTTGCGCCAATGGTCCATGAGCCGGCGGTAGCCGACATAGTAGCGAGCGACATCGTCCAGGTCGTATGAGAAAGGATATCCGTCCTTGAATAAAGTCTTGAACATGGCGTAACAGGACGCCATGGGCCGGCGAGTGACGTGCACTATCCGCGCATTGGGCAATGCCCGGCGGATCAGGCCGCAATACAGATAGTTCAAAGGCATCTTGTCAGTGAAGTGTTGCCTGTGAGCAGTTGCGGGCCGGGTTCTGTCCAGGTATTGCGCGCCTACGGTGGCGAAATCCAGATCGCGTGTCGCGGCGATGAGCTGGGGTCGGGCTAACGGCTTGCCACCATTGCGCCCGACGGCCGCGCTGACCAGAACCGCGGCAAAGTGATTCAGCTCGCCCGCTGCGAATACCTGGGAATGGCTTCCCAGAATCCGCTCAACGAGTGTCGTGCCACTGCGGGGCAATCCCACAATGAAGAGGGGTTCCCGACTCTGACAACCCGCGATCGGCTCCGGCGGGGCTGACGGGAACGCCTCAATGATCCAGTCAACAGTGTCTGTGTCGTAGCGGACATCGTACTGGAGATGTTCGCGGCGCAACCTGGCGCCTCTTTCCAGATGGCGCCAGGAGTCTGGATATTGCTCGAGATCTTCGTATTCTTTTGCAAGCGCATGTCGAAGTTGCATTTCGCCGCGCCAGTTTGGGATGCCGGCGGCGAGCTGCCGCTCCATGACATCAATGTGGTTTCGATCCCGCGTTTGCCTGCGCAGCTCGGAACGGTTGGTGTAGGCCTCGAAATCATTCGGGCGAAGCTCAATCGCGCGGTCATAGTCGGCTTCCGCCTCGGACAGACGGCCGAGAAAGCGCTGCACAGTGGCGCGGTTGAACCAGAAGATGGACTGCGTGGAGTCGAGAGCGAGCGCGCTGGAGTACGCATCCAGAGCGCGCTGATATTCCCCGATCGAGCTGTAAAAAGACCCAATGGCATCGAGCAACTGAGGGGCATTGGCAGCGGCCCGTTCGGCACTCGCGGCGCTTTGAATGCTCTCAGTGAGCCGGCGTTCGGCAGCGAGAACCCGGGCGTGTTGCAACAGGTATCCCGGGTCTGAAGGAGAGCCCGCAAGCGCTCGCTGGATAGCCACGGACGCGTTGGCAATCTGACCGCGGCACAAGGCGATAAAGCTGGCGCTGTGCCAAGCTGGGAGGAACTGCGGGAACTCCGCTATAAGGCGATCGCAAAGGTCCGCTGCTGTGTTCAAATCACCCTTCTGCAGCAGACGCGTCACCTCCTGATAGCGCACGCTGGCAACGCTGGATGCTAGAGAAGCGGCGGTCATTTCCCCAGCGTAACGTTCAGCGCGTCAAGAGTCGATTGAGGGTGGCGGCTCAAATCGCTCATCCGCATCGATGCCCAGCCACGCAATGGCGCCGAGGAGGGCAAAAACCGCGCCAATAACGAACGCGAGGGTCCAGTGACCGTGCCCAGAAAGGTAAGCAACGATGGGAATGCCGATGATGCCGCCGAGATTCCCGCCCGTATTCAGAACGCCGGTGGCGGACATGCTGTCGGCGCGGGCGACGAACATCGTGCCCGCCCAATACGGCCCCTCGCACAGCTCCACCACTCCGTACGCGAGTGCCAGCGTGACTACGGCGGCATAGGGATTGCTCAGATTGACGGTGAGCAGCAGAAGCAGGCCCGTGACGGGCAATGCCACCATCGGAACGATTCTAAATCCCCACTTGTTGCCGAACCGCGCGCAAGTGAAACCAACGAGCGTGCCACCAACGCCGGCGCCGAGGGCAGCGGCCAGTGGCGGTACCGTTGCCAGCCAACTCCCCTCCAGTGCGTTGAAATGCCGCTCCTGGACGAGATATAGGAAGCACCAGTTGGAAATCAGATAGAAAACATAGTTCATGCAGATGTACGACAGGGTCAGGAGCACGATTGAACGGTTCCCGAGCAGAGAGCCGAGTCGGCGCCAATCCACCTTGGCAGGCGGCGGAGGGTTGGCATCCTTCCCGAGCTCCGCGATTTCTTCGCGCGTGACCGAAGGGTGCTCACGGGGCGAATTGCGGGCATACCAGGCCCACACGAGGATGACGGCCACAGCCGGCAGACCCGGCCAGAACAAAGCCTGCTGCCATCCCACAGCGGACATCAGGTAGGCCACAACCGGCGGAGTGGCCGCAGCGGCGAGCTGCAGACCCATTGACTGCAAACCCTGGATCAGCGCCCAGCGCTCCGGCCGAAACCAGGTCTCCATCACTCCCGAGGAGACCGGAAAAATCGAACCCTGGGCCAGACCCACAACGAGCTGCAGGACAAACAGCACGACGAACAACGCCGTGCCGCTCAGAACAACGGGCGCCACCGGGGTGAGCACCGTACACAGGAAGGCGACCAGGCCGATCAGGGTAAACATGAACCGCGCGCCGAGCCGCTGCCCGATCACTCCACCCGGGAACTGAAAGATCGCGTAGCCGAGCACCAGTGCCCATTCCAGCCAGCCGATCTGCTGCTGGCTGAAGCTGAGCTCGGGCATCATCCGCTCAGCGGCGACCGTCAGGCCTTTTTGTTGGAAATAGGCAATGAAGCCGAATAGAAACAGGAAGGCGTAGATGCGCCAGCGGACTCGATGGATCAGCGGGTACACAATTCCGGCCCGAGCCGCTCCTGTACGTAACGACGGATGTCGAGACTGTAATCTTCCATCGGCGCGTAGTAACCATGTTGATGAACGCGGCTGCGCATGCCGCGCTGCACCGACTCACAGATCCCCCAATCCTGCCGGTTGGTGATATCCCAGAGCTCCACGGCATCCAACGGATCAAACCCCGGTTTTGCGATCTCGTGGGGCTCGAACAGGAACTGGCAGACGATGTCGGTTGTCTCCGGCCCACGCGGCTGGAGGATGAACACGGCCGCATGATCGCGCGCGAGGCTCACAAACAGATTCGGATACAGGACTTCCCCCTTGTGCCGCTCCTGCTCGTCCTCGTTGAGACCCGGAAATGCCCGTCGCGTACTCGTCCCGCTGTAAGTGAACGTGTTGGCGCCTTCGCGATGAGGCACGCCCCGAATCCAATCCAGCCCTGCCCCACCCGCTTCGCGAAATGCCGGTACGACGGAACAGAGCTCGGCATGTACGCCGCCGCAATGATAACACTCGTTGTAATTCTCGCAGATCGCCTTCCAGTTTGCGGCAACGTGATAGGTAATCGAGTGTCCGATGCGCAGATCCGCCAGCGGGTATCGGGCGACGCGGCGGGGAATCTCCCCCAGTTGTGCGGCGAAAGAGGCGCCTTCAACCGGCGTGAGGTTCAGGAAAACGAAGCCACCCCAGCATTCAACTCCGACCGGATACAGATTGACTGTCGACTTGTCGAAACCCGACACGGTGCTCATGTACGGAGCCGCCACCAGGCGGCCGTCCAGGTCATACGCCCACTGGTGGTAGGGGCACAATATCGACCTTCCGGCGATCACACCCCCATGAACAGCCATTCCAGGCACAGGGCTTTCGTCAGTCCTGCAAAGACGCGCGCCACGATGTCGACAGACATTGTAGAAGGCCCTGAGCACGCCCTGGCGATTGCGCACCAGAATGATGCTTTCACCGACGACATCCAGAATCAGGAAGTCCCCGGGCGACGGCAACTGTTCCTCGCGGGCCGCGCAGATCCATTCGCGACAGAAGATGCGCTCCTTTTCCAGAGCGTAAATATCCGGCGAGTAGTACCAACTCGAAGGTAATGTCTGCTCCAGCCCGCCGATGGGGGCCGTCACTTTACTTTCATACGGTTTCCCGCTCCCCACTGCCATCGTCATAAATTAACGGAAGATCTTCCACGATCGGAGAATCCCGCCGATACAACTCGGCACCAAGAGGGCCATCCAGCTCGCGCGCATACCGATGCCCACTATGCACGGCATGGGCAATCGCACCCGGGGCGAGCGCATCTCCGATTCGATCCACGGACAAAATTCCCGCGGGCGCCAGCTCCTGCTGCCGCGCCATCAGCGCCTGATACAGCTCATCCCGCGACTTGCGCGCTCCCACGATCACGAGCGAGCGACACTGCAAGCGTCGCTCCGCGCCGGTGAACATGTTGGCAATCACCAGTTCGCCCAACTGAAATTTCACAACCCGCGACAGCGTGATCACCTCGACCCCGGAACTGGCAAGGGCCCGATGCACCTGCGGCTGCTCGTTCGTCATGATGGCCCACGCCGAAGGATGGCCGGCCGGAGTTACGTACGTGACGCTGTCAGCAGCCTGAGTCAGGTGCTCGGCGAGCGCGCTGCCCATGTAGTAGTTGTCAAAATCGAATACGACAATCGGGCCGTCGATATACGCCCCCGCCCCTACGTCATCCGGCGTGAACACGTGCGCCTGCTCGAGATCCCCGACAGGCAACTCCAGCGTGGAATACAACATCCGGGTCCAGCGCGCGCCGGTGGCAATGACCACCCGCTGATGCTCGAGCTCCAGGATATCGTTGACCGAGAGCTCATTGCCTGCATAGAGAGTTACATTTGGCAGACCTTGCAGCTGGCGCATTCGCCAGTCGAGGACCCGGCCCCACGTGGCGAGCCCCGGAAGCGTGGTTTCAAAGCGCAGCCGGCCACCGAAGTTGTCCGAAGCCTCGGCCAGCGACACCGGATATCCGCGCCGGGCAAATGTCAGCGCACACTCGAGGCCGGCAGGCCCACCCCCCACAATCAACACCGATGCCTTGCTGCCCGCCGGGGCAAAGCGCTCCGGATGCCAGCCGCGCCGCCATTCCTCACCTGCCGTCGGGTTCTGGGTGCAGCGGACCGGCACACTGTCATGCCAGCTGGAGATGCAGATATTACAGCCAATGCACTCGCGGATATCCTGCTCGCGGCCCGCGTCAATCTTCTTCGGCAGAAAGGGATCCGCAATCGACGGACGCGCGCCGCCGATCAGGTCGAGCACTCCGCGTTTGATCTGGGACACCATGGTGTCGGGTGAGGTGAAACGCCCCACGCCCACCACGGGTTTTTTCGTAATCTGCTTGACGAAATCTATGACGGGCTCGTGGCTGCCCTCGCCCGTGAACCGCGACGGCGAGCAGTCAGTCGGGCTCGAGTCCATTTTGACGTCCCAGAGATCCGGCACGTCGGCCAACAACTCAACCACTTCGTGAGCCTCCGACGCGGCACGATCACTGGGTCGGCCACGAAGCTCCTCGAGACTGATCCGCAGCGCCACACCGCAGGTGTCGCCCACCGCGTCCCTGGTGACTTCCAGCAGCTCTCTGACTATGCGAACCCGGTTCGCAATCGAGCCGCCGTACTCATCCGTGCGCTGATTCCATTCGGGAAGCAGGAACTCGTACGGCAGATAGCCCATGCCGGCATACACATAAATGATATCGAAACCCGCGCTCCTGGCTTTGCGCGCGGCTTCGGCCTGCCAGCGCAGGAGATTACGGATATCACCGGCATCCATTGCCCTGGAGCGTTGGTTTCCCATGAATCCCACATGGGTCGCCATCCACGAAATGCCCGAGGGCGACAGCGGCGGGAAGCGGCTGGTCCTGTTTGAAACCGAACCACCCCCATGCCACAACTCGATGCCCGCCAGCGCGCCGTGTCGGTGCACGGCCTCGGTCATCATGGCATGGGAGCGGATATCGTTATCGTCCCAGAGAGTGGCATACGGTAGTGGCGAATCATCGGAAGTCGGATGCACCGAAACGTATCCGGTGCAAACGACGCCCCACCCGCCTTCGGCTTTCATTTCCCGAAAATCCGCCCGCATGCGGGGCATGGTGTTGGTCATGCCGCTGGCATGCGGCACCGCGTAGAACCGATTGGGTGCGATCACCGGCCCGATGCGGACCGGCTCAAACAGAACATCGAATCGTGAATGACGCGCCATCTAACGGACCCCACTGGCTCGCGAGCGGAAGTATAGGGTCAGTCCCCGGAACGGCGCCACTATTTATCGATCGTTCAACAAGGGAGCCCGCGGCTTCAGGGATTCCCCGGTTGCTTCATGTCTTCAGCCAGGAGTCGAGGCGGTAACCCGGATGGTGATCGCCCAGCCGGTGTTGGAGCGGCAGAGCATGGAGCAGGCAGCGGTGGACTTCATCGCCATGCAGGACGTGATCGTTACTGTGCCCTCGCCAGTGGACTGCAATCAGCTCGCCGTTGCTGCACAGGGCATCCGCGAGGCGCCGTGCGAGCACCGACAGCGACTCGATATCGAAGTAGTAGCCCACTTCACTGAGCACAATCAGGTCGAAGGGTCCTGCTTCAGTCTGCCGGCCGAGCTCGGTTCGCAGATCGCGGCACTCGATCCGCACGTTGTGCAAACCGGCGCAGCGGCTTCGTGCCCTTTCAACGGCAGTCTCTGATACATCAGTTGCCAGTAAACGCCCACATCGGGTGGCGAGCATCGCAGTCAGCTCTCCTACCGAGCACGCCGGCTCAAAGGCATTGGCATATCTGGGCCTGGACAGTGATTCGAGCGTGACCAGGTACTTGCCGCGCTCATAGGGAGAAGCTTTGTAGTTCCAGGGATCGGGATTCTCTCGATACCGGTTCTCGAACGCCTCCGCCGACACGACACTGTGATCGAATCCGCTCACGGCAGGAACATCCCCTTGGCTTCGAACCCTTCAGACCTGGATACTTCCGCGCGTCATACAGCTCAGGATTGAGCACTTTATGTGCCGCAGGCCAATCTTCCGTTCTAGCTTTCTGCTCGGCATGCTGTTGTTTGCGATCGTAAGCCGCGCAAACCCGTGGGTCGCCGACAATGGGGACGGCACCTACCGGAATCCGGTTCTCTATGCCGACTACTCGGATCCCGATGTCATACGGGTCGGCACGGATTTTTATATGACGGCTTCGAGCTTCAATGCCGCGCCGGGCCTGCCCATCCTGCATTCGAAGGACCTGGTGAATTGGGAGCTCATCGGCCACGTCTATGCCGCGCAACCGCCGTTGGATGTGTACAGCAAACCACAACACGGCAGCGGGTCGTGGGCGCCTGCGCTGCGCTATCACCACGGGGAATACTTTATTTTCTATCCGGATCCCGGCTACGGGATCTACATGACAAAGGCGGCGAAGCCCGAGGGACCCTGGAGCCCGCCGCTGCTGATCAAGCAGGTCAAGGGTTGGATCGATCCCTGTCCATTCTGGGACGATGACGGCCACGCTTATCTGATCAACGCCATGTCCGCCAGCCGTTCCGCGCTCAAGAGCACTTTGATTGTGAGCCGGATGTCACCGGACGGTACCCATCTCCTCGATGCAGGCACGCTCGTATACGACGGCCATGGCATTGATCCAACAGTTGAGGGTCCCAAGCTCTACGAGCGCAAAGGCTATTACTACATCTTCGCGCCCGCCGGCGGCGTGCCGCGGGGCTGGCAACTGGCGCTGCGCTCGAAAAACATTTACGGCCCCTATGAGCGCAAAGTGGTATTGGCTCAGGGCAGCACAGCCATCAACGGGCCGCACCAGGGTGCGTGGGTCGATACTCCGGGCGGTGAGTCGTGGTTCGTTCACTTTCAGGACCAGGGTCCCTACGGACGTGTAGTGCACCTCGAGCCGATGCAGTGGGTTGATGACTGGCCGGTCATCGGCGATCACGGCGAGCCCGTTGCGACGTATCGAAAACCGAATGTTGGCAAGCCACAGCCGGTCATGACACCGGCTACATCCGATGAATTCAACGGCAGCTCACTGGGCCTGCAATGGCAGTGGCAGGCCAACCCGCAGCCTGGCTGGGCATTTCCATCGGCCGCCTACGGATTTCTGCGCATGTACGCAATCGCGCCCCCCGAGGGACATCGCAACCTCTGGGATGTTCCCAACCTGCTGTTGCAGAAATTTCCTGCGCCACGCTTCACGGCGACTGCGAAGATGACGATCACTGCACAGACTCTGGATGATCGTGCCGGACTGCTCGTCATGGGAGCCGATTACGCAGCGGTCATCGTGAAGAAAGGCGCCGGCGGATTATTGCTATCGCAAACAATTTGCAACGGTGCTGACCTGGGCGCGCCCGAGGTTGAGTCTCCACCGGTCGCAGTGTCCGGCAACACTGTCTACCTCCGGGTCAACGTAACCGAGAACGCGACGACGCACTTCTCATATAGCCTCGACGGAACAAACTTCACGGACGTGGGCACGCCATTCAACGCCAAGCAAGGGCGCTGGATCGGCGCGAAAGTTGGTCTGTACGCATTGGGCACGGTTCCCGTCAGTGAATATGGCTTCGCGGATATCGATTGGTTTCGCATCGAGTAGCCAGCGCTTACAATTGCACTGCAGGCAGACACATTCGATGGAGATCTCGTGACCACACGACCCAAGGCGACCCTTGCGCAACTGGCGACACAGCTCTCCAGGCAGCAGACAACGAGTCGCCAGCTCGTCACGGACTGCCTGACCCGGATCGCCGCGAATGCAGGCGAAGGCGCGCGTGTATTCCTGAAGGTGTACGGCGAGCAGGCGCTCGCGACCGCGGACTTCTATGACCGCATGCGCCACCAGGGCGCCCACCTCAATCCCTTCGCCGGCATTCCCGTCTCCATCAAAGATCTGTTCGATGTCGCCGGCGACACGACCCTGGCCGGCTCAACGATCCTCAAAAGCGCGCCTCCCGCCGAGCGCGATGCTCGCGCGGTCTCGCGACTCAGGGCCGCGGGATTCGTTGTCATTGGTCGTACGAACATGACCGAGTTCGCGTTCTCCGGACTCGGATTGAATCCGAATTACGGTACGCCGTTGAATCCCTGGGATCGAGCCACCGGTCGGATTCCCGGTGGATCCTCGTCCGGTGCCGCGGTTTCAATCACTGATGAGATGGCCTATGGCGCTCTGGGAACTGACACGGGGGGCTCTTGCCGCATTCCCGCGGCGATGTGCGGGATCGTTGGCTACAAACCAACTGCGAGCCGCGTTCCGCTGGCCGGCGCCTTTCCCCTGTCAACTTCACTCGATTCCGTGGGCCCCCTGGCCAATTCCGTCGAGTGTTGTGCGATCCTGGATGCGGTCCTTTCCGGGCAGGGCTTCGAGCCCGT
>Ga0207703_10001698_pt1 | contig 19807 bp, 15 predicted proteins | sample KBSSwiS12_FD_184304 | JGI IMG/M metagenome (GOLD analysis project Ga0207703, IMG submission 184304) | Switchgrass rhizosphere microbial communities from Kellogg Biological Station, Michigan, USA - KBS Switchgrass S1-2 (SPAdes) (version 2) | ecosystem: Host-associated > Plants > Roots >...
CGACGTATCCGCCGTACGCGGCGCAGGCAACACCGCAGTTTCGTCGGATTTACGGGACCAAAGCGCCGACCGTGCCTCTATCAGGCTCGGAGACTGCTGATCGCGGAATTCCTCGGGCACATAGTCCGGGGACAACGGCGGCAGCGCCATCGTCTTCGAGTTATCAACCGGTTTGGGAGAGGCGGACGATTCGGATTTACGCGCGGTGGGTGCCGGCAGTACCGCTGTCTTGTCGCGGAATTCCTCTGGCACGTAGTCTGGTGACAATGGCGGCAGTGCCATAGTCTTGGAAGGATCGAGCGCGCGCGGAGGAACCTCGCCGCCCTTTCGATTCCACAACGCCGAGCGGGCTTCCGTCAGGCTCGCGCGCTGTTCTTCGCGAAATTCATCCGGCACGTAATCCGGCGACAGCGGCGGCAACATCATCGTCTTGGACAGATCAGACGTGTTGGCCGGCGTGGGCAATTCAACCGCTTCCGACTTGCGTGCAACAGGAGATCCAGTCCGCGCGGCCGTTTGGCCCGCACGATCCTGCTGTTGGTCGCGCAATTCCGGTGGCACGTAATCAGGTGACAACGGCGGCAGCGCCACCGTCTTCGATGTGTCCCAGTTGAGAGGGGGCAATGCGACTGTTTGAGACGTATCGCTCTTAACGGCTTCCTTCGCCGCATCGGCCTTCGCGGCAGCGCGAGCTGCGGCCACAATCGCCGCCGCTCGAGCGGGCGTCATCGGCGTAGGCTGCGAGCCCTTGGCACGGAACGCTTTGTCACTCGCCGGAGGCGGCGGCGGCGCTGCAGGCTTGGCCGCGTTGGGGCGACCCATCGCGCCGGAAGTCTCCGACAGGAAATGAGAAGACCTGACCCGACCGCCATCAGGTAGGAACGGCGAACGAATTTTGACGGTGGGCTCGTATGTTGGTGTCGCACCCGTCGAAGGCTTCGGCTGCGGAGCCGTTTCAGCCGACGGGCCAACCGGCCGGTGCGAACCAGTGTCAGCCGGTGACGGTGATGCAGACGGGGCAGGCTGACGATGAGACCCAGTGTCAGATGACGCGGAATGCGCGCCTGTCCGATACGACCCCGTGTCAGAGGCGGCACCCGAATGGGTCCCGGTGCCGTTGCCCAACTTCGGACGCGCTCCAGTATCGCCACCAGCAGCCGCGCCATTAGTGGACGACGCGAGCCCCGAATGGGTCCCAGTGTCAGCCGAAGAAGCCGATGCGCCCTGCGTAGCGCGACGCTGCACACCAGGGTCACCAGACGACATGTCCCGCTCGATGCTTCGATGCGAGCCGGTGTCCCCAGCCGACGCGGCCGAGGATCCCTGCGAAGTGCCTCGATGCATCATCACAGTGTCATCAACACTGGCCGATCCATTCGACGTCAGCTTCGCATGCGATCCCGTGTCACCGCTCGCTGACCCACTCGAATTCAGCTTCGGATGCGACCCTGTGTCACCCGCCGCGTTAGACCCAAGGCGAGAGTACGTACCCGTGTCTCGAGGTGTTGGTGACTCCCAAGGACTCGCTTTGGCGTCAGCGGACTTGCGTGTCCCCTCCTGGGACAACTTCCGGTGTGATCCGGTATCACCTGTCGCCGAACCATTCGACGGCAACCGAGGATGAGACCCGGTGTCAGCGGCAGCGCGTTGAAGGTTAGCATCGAGCCGCCTGAGTGCGTCGGCGCCAGGCCGGCGCGTCGGACGCGAATCATCGCCAGCGCCAGCATCCGAAGACCTTCCGCCACTCGCGTCCGAGGACCCATCTGCCGACCCCTCCTGCGCCCAATCCTCCTTGCGCCGGCCGCGGCGGTCAGCGCTCCCCCTCCGATCCTGGCTTCCAGGCGTCCAACCAGCCCCCCTGGAATCAGCAGCCCGGGCAGCGCCACTGGCATCCGCACCTCGCGACGCCGCCGCAGCGGCTTCGGCTGCAGCGACAACAGCAGCAGAGCCCGTCGGTGTAGCAGGCGACACGTTCTCGAAATCGTACGTCAGCGTGTCGTTCAGCGACGCATCCAACTCATCGATGACAGCGCGCATAGTGCGCGGTCGTCGCTTTGGATCCTTCGCCAACATGTGCATAACGAGCTTGCCAAGCAACGGCGGGATCTGCCGTGTGGGAACGAGCGTCGGCACCCGCTCTTCCATCGCACGCTTCTTGTCGAAGTGCGGATAGTACGGCGGGTACCCAGAAAGCAATTCGTAGGCAAGCGCGCCCAAACCATAAACATCATCCGCAGGCGTAGGCGGTTCCCCGCGCAACTGAGCCGGACTAGCCGTAAACGGCGAATACCCATGCTTGTTAGTGTCGCGCGTGGGAACAGCGGACGACGCAGCGGTATGCGTCCCCTCGTCCTTCATCGCCGTTTCAGCAACGCCAAAGTCGGCCAGCTTCGCCCGACCACGGGCGTCAAACAGAATGTTCCCGGGCTTCAAGTCGCGGTGAACCACACCGCGCTCATGCGCATACTCCAGAGCCTGTGAAACTTCCAGCAGAACAGGAATGATCTCGAGGAAGCCAGCGCCCCGCAGCTTACGAAGGTCACCGCCAGGCGCGAGCTCCATGGGCAGAATCATCGAGTCGCCCGCGCGCTCAGGCGGGAACACCTTGAGAATCGACGGGTGGTCCAGAAGGCTGGCGATCGAGTACTCGTGCCCGAGCGCGCTCCACGCCTCCTGCTCACGCGTCCTCGGAGTCAACACCTTCAGGGCAACGTCAATCCCGCGCGTCTCATCATGGGCGCGCCAGACCTCTCCCTGCCCGCCCGCGCCCAATCTCTCCATGAGCGTGTAGCGTGCATCGAGTTTCTTGCTCAGTTCTGTCTCAACAGCCTCGGTCATAACTCTAGTTTTCGAGATACATCTGATGCAGCAGCTCGCGCCACTCGCGGTATTGCTCTTCCGCGGTGCCGGTCAATTTCAGTGCCCGGCCTTCCACATCGACCACTTGCGGAGCCACTTCGTTCTGAAACGACTCGGAAAGCTCCTTCAATGCCTGCGCATGTGTCCTGGAATCGGAATACTTCTTCAATCCCGACAAAATCGACGCAGCGCCACCAATCGCAGCCGCCGTACGCACTCCCGTTGAGAGGCGCCGGCAGTTGTAGTCATACAGCCCGCACTGCTGCGGTACGAAAACGCTCGCAACTACCGCGGCTGCACCGAGATAGGTCCGCGTCCGCGCTTGATTCAGCGTGCGCTGTTCCTTCTCGATCTCCTCAAAACTCGCACGGCGCCACTGGCCATAAGAGACGCTCATTTCATCCGCGAAATTCGCGTAGTAGCCATTCACCGTATCGACAACGCCCGAGTCCCGTTCGCGAATGCGGTCGATGCGAGCACTGATTGGATCATCAGTAGCTGGCAACCGCGTGACACTGACCAAACCTTTCCGATCCTTGCTCAGATACCCATCCATCGCCTGTGGCGCGAGATCCTTCGCAAACTCGAGCTGTGTCACCCGTCGGATGTCGCGGCGATTTTGCGCAGTGAGTGCCTCGCGCGCAGTCAGCATGTCGTTCGCCACCTCTGAATAAACGTTTTGAAACGGATCGCGTGCCCTCAACGCGGCATCTGTCTTATACGATCCCGTGTCAGCAGCGCTCGCGTACTGCTTGTTGTTCAGCCAGACGCGCCCGCTCGAATCCTTGACCGTCACCGTAAGAGCAAGCTTCGCTCCCGTGGATTCGATGATTTTGCCTGATACTGACACATCAACGAACTGCACGTTCTCCGGACATACACGCACCGCGCCCCACTGACCTGAATTCTCCAGCGTCCCGCGCAACATGGTTGCAACATAACGTGACTCTGCCGCGCGAATGTCGGGGTAAATGCGCTTCTTGTTCAGCGCTTGTTCATTTTTGGCGATTTCGGACGGCACGCCCGGGTCAAAAACATGCACCGCCACGTCCAGCAATTCTTCTGCGGGAATTTCGCTGCTGGCCTGCGTTGCGTTGAGCTTCGGAAGCGGCCTGGTGTCATGAACGACGCAACCCGCCATCAGCATGGCCAACGTCGTCCAGCACACACCAGCCCGGATCGCCGTTCCCATCTTAGTCACCTGTGTGCTCCAGTGACCTCATCGCACCTGAGTATTTTTCTTATATTCGACATATTCCTTCCAAAGCTTCTCCTTCAGCTCCGGATCGGTCTCCACCTCGGCGGCCTTGCGTAACCGCCGGGCGACGATGTCGTCGTCATTGCCGTCAGGGATCAGGGTTGCAGGTGCTCCGTTTCCGCTAGCGTTGGGGGTAGCTCCAGCCCCTTTGTCGGATTTCAAATCCCCGGCACGAGAATTCCTGGTTTCACTTCGCTTACCGCCGTGCGCTCCGGGCACCTCGGTAGCTGAGGACCCATCGGCGCCAGCACCAGAAGGAGAAGCGCCCCCGTCCGCGGAAGAGGTGGCAGCGGTAGCCGCGTCCACAGCAGTCGGTGAGCCAGCGGCAGTGGAAGAGCCAGATCCGCCCGCCGTCGCCGTCACGGTTGGCTGGCGCGCATCCCGCTCTTCAGCAATCTTCTGCTGCTCCTTATCAAGCCTGGCGTCAAAAGCACCCAGCGAGTCATCGAGCTGCTTGTCGAGCGCAGCACGCCGCTCATCTGGCGTCTGCGGGACAGGCGGAGGTGGTGTCTGCGCTGGTGAGGGCGGCGCCGGTAACGCCGGAACGTCCGGCGCCGTGGCATCACCTGCGGTCAAAGAACTCGACGAATGGGCGCTAGGTGTCGACGCACCGGCGACTACAGACTCGGCAACGGGCGGCGGAGCCGTGACGCAACCGCGGCCCGCGATCGCTACCGCCATCGCACCCGCAATCAACCCGATACGCGCACGTTTCCCCATACCCCAATCTCATTTCCTACCAGTCTTAGCCTGTCCTACCAGTCGCTTAGCCTGCGCGATCGAAGCGCGGGCGGGCGCGGGCGTCGCCTCATCGTCACCGCCCGTAAAGAAAGTACGAAGCCGAGTTCCCATTCGATTGCACGCTGTGGCCTGCACGCGCGCAATGAAGGGCAGAGGCAGAACGGCGCCAATCACCGCCGACGTTCCTGTCACGTTTGTTCCCACGCTTCCCGCCGCTTTCGCCTGCTTGAGATCCCAGATGGTGGCCTCGTAATTGGCCTCTTTCTCCCACCAACCAAATCCGATGCAACCAGCCACCCCGGGCGATGCTCCACAAGCCAGGCTTCCCCCGCCATCTGTCTTTTGGGTGCCCCCATCTAACCAGACGATGTAGCGCACCCCCGATTCCGCCACTCGCTCAGCGACGCCCGGCCGCGTCAACAAGGCAGCGACGCCTTCGGGCTTGGCGGGAGCAGTGCCAGGCTCGAACCAGGGAAATAGAGCGTCGGTGAATTGCTCGTCTGTCCGCGTTGCGATCGCGCCGTCGCGGCCCTGCAGCTCCGCCGCAACGCAATGCATGAACTGATCCTCGGCACTCGCGCCTTCCACCTGGGGCTTTGCGAGTATCACGACCGCTTCGTTTTTCTGGATCCGGGTATGGAGCTCCCGGGATTCGTCCACGCGCGATTGCATGCATCCTGACACGAGGAAGACAAACGCGAGCCCTGAGGCCCACTGAGTCCCGAAACCTAGGCCATGCATGGCTTTTCCCGGTTCGTGGAAGGATCGGGCCCCACACTGCTCCCCAGGGCCGTCTCTTACGAGTATGCCAGCGCTCTAGGGATTTTTTGACCGCTTACTGCGCGTACCGTTCCCCATGTTGTTATCCGAACGTCGTGATGTGCCCGGTGCTCCCGCTGCACCCTGCCGCTTTCGGCCAGTACGAACGACCGCTGCGAGAAGGAACCGGTCGTATCGGGACTGAGCCCGGCGAACCCGTACGGCGGTGATGTAAAACAGCCATACCCACATCACAATTGCTGGAATCAGCGCTTGTTGAATTGACCCTGCCCGAACGGACATCGCCAGCGTCAACACACCGTTCGAACTGGACCCGACTGCTGTAGACGCAGGGTCGCTTAGTGCCAACAGCATCGCGCTGGCACAGGAAGCAATTCCAATCGGGCGAAGGGCCAGACAATTCAGAAGGAATTCGAACTGAAACTGTGCCGACCGTAAAGCCCGATTCTTTGACCAATCCAACGTCTCCTCAATGAGCCCGACTGCCACGACATAATCTTCAGCTCTTGCCCTACCGTCATCGCGACTCAGGCACGATTCAGGTAGCGGCAGTCCCAGCTGCGAACACAGAATGGCAATCGACTCTGCATACAGGGACCAGCGGCTCCCAGTGGCGAGCTGGAGCATCTGTATCGCCGGTCGGCCACCGTACCCCGAATTGAGGCGCTCCTTCCGCCGATCCCCGAGCTCGCGCACCATTTGCCCCACGATCAGGTGAACTCCGGCCACGGCGAGCATGCTCATGACCCAGATCGAAAAAGCCAGATCGCTCGACACTCGGTACGCGAAAACGATCAGGAGGGGGCTGGCCACGAGCATGACGGGTGACAACCCTGCCCGCAGCTGTGCAGCGCCAGAGCTGACTCGGAACAATGACGTGGGCGGCAAGGGGGAATGCATTACTGACCATGCAGCAACGGGATTGGGATAGACTAGGCCCCATGAGCCCATCCGTCAATGGCATTACTGCGAGTAATGCAAAAAGAGCCCTCCTGCGTGAGGTGGCACAGGTTCGGGCCGGCTATCCATTCAGGAGTGCGATCGAAGAATCGACGCGGGGCACTCTCGCCGTGCAATTGAAAGACATCCGGCAGGGAGACGTCCTGGATTGGTCTGAAACGATCAAGACTGAGCTGTCCAGATCCGCTACCGCCGAGGAACGGCTTCGTCCAGGCGATATCCTCTTTGTGTTTCGGGGGACCCACAACTTCGCGGTGCTGGTCGATACGGTTCCGGGGCCCGCCGTTGCATCGACCCAGTTCATGATGTTGCGAGTGGGAAAACCAGAGACTCTCCTGCCAGGTTTTCTGGCGTGGCAGATCAATCAGCCCCCGGCCCAGGAGTACTTCCGCACTGCGGCGGAGGGAACTGCGCAAAGAAGCCTGCGGCGCGCCGTCATCGAGGCGCTCGAAGTCGTAGTGCCGCCATTGGAATTCCAACATTCAGTCGTCGAGCTCGCCTCTCTCGTCCGCCGCGAACGGGCGCTCGCGGCGCGACTCGTCCAGATCCGGGAACAACAGCTGAATCACCTCGCAGCCTCCTTGGCCACGATTGCCGCAATTGAACCCGGATAAATCCCATGAATGCTGTTGAAACGGCTCTTTGGCGGGCATTCGAAGTTTTCCGTGACACCAGCTTCAGCGGGGCGACGGTCCGCAACGGATTGACGGCCATTGTCATTCTAAAATATGTCTCAGACAGTGTACGGGACGAATCCGCCGCAGCGCGCAAGCGTTTTGTCGTTCCGGAAGGCGCGAGCCTCTACCACCTCTCGAACCAACATGAGGAACAGAGCATCGCAGACCAACTCGACACCGCCCTGCGAGCAATTGAGCAGGCTAATCCCGAAACGCTCGGGGGACTCTTCGACGAGGTTCATTTCAAGTCATGGATACGCAATGCTCACGATGAGCGCTCGCTCAGAGCAGTCGTAGACCTTTTCAGGGATGAGCGCATGGATCTGGGTCCGAGCCGCATGAATAGCGAAGCGCTTGCCGGCTCCTTCGCGTTGCTGCTGTCACTTCATCCATTCAGTTCCCCGTCGCACCTGGGCTCGCTCTACACACCACGCCAGATCTCCCGCCTGATGACCGAGATCATGGCTCCCCGGCCCGGTGATTCGGTTTACGATCCTGTCTGTGGGTCGGCTGGGTTGCTTCTCGAGAGCGCGCGCTACATTCGTGAGCACCATCATTCCGACAACTACGCGCTTTACGGTCAGGAAGCCGATCGCAGCGCCTGGAAGGTGGCGCGGATCAATGCGCTTTTTCACGGTGAGGATTGCGCTCGGATCGAATTGGGCGACACTCTGCGCAATCCCCGGTTTCACCAAGGCGACGAGCTGCAACGCTTTCAGGTTGTCGTCTCAAACCCACCGTTCTCCCTCAGCGAGTGGGGTTGGGAAACAGCCGAGTCCGATCGGTTCAATCGATTCGGCCCCGATATCCCCCCAAAATCCAGGGGTGACTACGCATTCATACTTCACTCAATAGCCAGCACTGCGAAGCCCGATGGCCGCGTGGCCATAGTCGCACCCCAGGGGGTGTTATTTCGCGGCGGAAGCGAAGCCGCAATCCGCAGAAATTTGATAGAGCGCAATTTACTCGACGCAGTCATCGGACTGCCACCGAAGATTTTTTATAACTCCGCCATTTCTGCGGTCATTCTCGTCTTCCGCCACTTGCGGGCAGACGACGCGATCCTGTTCATCGATGCGAGCCAAAAGTTTGAAGCGGGCAGAAAGTACAACAGTTTCCGCGACGCCGACATCGACAAATTAGTCTCGATTTATAGACAACGATCTGCAGAGCAGGGCTACTCCAGGCTCGTGCTGCCAGGTGAGATCAGAGCCAACGAGTTCAATCTGAATATTTCGCGCTATGTGAGCCAAAGTCAGCCACAGCCCGTGATTGATATGAGCGAGCTTGCCAACGAGGCGCGGGTTCTCGGTGCAGAGCTGGAAACATTGCGACATCAAATCGATGCGACATTGCAGAAGCTTCTGCCTGCGGACACCGGCACCAGCCGGGCGCCGGAACGGTCGTCGAGCTAACCAACCAGAACGTACGCGGGTTCCGAACTGGCTACGCGGGTTTTCTAAACTGATCCATTGCACGCAGCTGCGGAAACAGCCGCAGGTATGCAGCGACCACCACGAGAGTGGCTATCCCTCCCAGCACCGCCGCAGGCACGATGCCAAACCACCGGGCAGTGACGCCCGATTCAAATTCGCCCAGCTGATTCGAGGCGCCAATAAACATCGAGTTGACCGCGCTCACTCGGCCACGGATGGCGTCGGGAGTCTCCAACTGCACCACGATGCCGCGAATGAACACACTGACCATGTCGCCGGCGCCGAGCAAAACCAGCGCCACCAGCGAGACCCAGAATGATTTCGACAGTCCGAAGACAACGGTCGACAGACCAAACAGGGCGACACCGCCAAACATCCAGCGCCCGACGTGCCGCTCAATCGGCTTGATACCGACTGCAATCGCAACGATCGCCGCTCCGATACCCGGCGCGGTCCGCAAGGTACCGAGTCCCGCGGGACCTATCTGAAGAATGTCGCTGGCAAAAGCCGGCAACAGTGCGGCGGCGCCTCCAAAGAGCACGGCAAACAGATCGAGGGAGATTGCGCCGAGGACCACCGGACGATGGATCACAAAGCGCAGCCCCCCGAGCAAGTCAGCTCCAGCACTCTCATCCGCTAAAGCCGACGAGAGCGCAGCCCGCACCGGTCTGATTGACGATACGAGCGCAACAACCAATAGCACCATCCCAAACCCAACACCGTAAACGACCTGGGGTCCCAATAAATAGAGCAAACCACCGAGTGAGGGCCCCACGATGATGGCGATCTCGAGAAGCACGGAATTGAACGCCACGGCCTTGGGAAATGCTTCCAAGGGCACGAGATTGGGCGTCATCGACTGCGATGCAGGCATCGAGAACGCGCGCGCCACGCCAAAGAGAGTCATTGCAACGAAGACGGGCCACACCTGCGTCGCACCCATCAGCGTGAATACGAGGAGGCCGCCGGCACACACACCCTGAATGCTGTAAGCCGCTACGAGAATGAGCCGACGGTCAGCCCGATCCGCAACGTGCCCGGCGGGCAGTACGAGCAACACGAACGGCAGGAACTGGGCGAGACCGAGAAACCCCAGGTACAGCGGATTGCGAGTGAGCTGGTAAACCTGCCAGCCCACCGCGACGCTCAACATCTCCCACGCCAGGGATGCACAAAATCGGGCCGCTGCGTAAACCGCGTAATCCCGGTAACGCAGGACTGAGAACGCTCGAATCATGAATCGCGACAGCTTAACAGCTACCGCCCCTGCGTCGCAGGCGGAAAATGAAGATTACGGGAGCGAGCGCAGGAACTGGCTCAGCATCGTGGGCTCCACGGGCTTGACCAGATAGTCATCAAATCCAGCCTGGGCCGCGCGGTCACGATCCGCCTGCTGCCCATACCCGCTCAATGCCACGATGCGCAGGTCCTCGATGGCATTATGGCTGCGTAAGCGACGCGCAACTTCATACCCATCCATCACCGGCAAACCAATGTCGAGAAGAACGACATCCGGCTTGAACGAGTCGACGGTATCGAGCGCCGCGACGGCGCCATGTACGCTCTGCGCATTGAAACCGTCAATGGTCAGCAACAAAGCGATGCTGTCAGCCGCGTCGACATTGTCGTCGACAACGAGCACCTTGAGCGCCTTCTCGGCGCTCGCACCCGATTGCGACGAATCCCGGGCCTGATCGCCGGCCCGCAGGGTTGGAATTGCCGTGTTGGCCGGCAGTCGCACAATAAACTCGGCCCCGCTACCGGTGTCAGCGTTGCGCGCTTCAACGGAGCCGCCGTGCATCTCGACGAGCAGCTTCACGAGGGTGAGACCAATGCCCAGTCCGCCTTGCGCACGATCGAGCGTGCGTTCGGCCTGGGTAAACAGATCAAACACATGCGGCAGTAGTTGCCGCGGAATTCCAGGCCCGCTATCGCGCACCCGCACTACAACTTCACGGCCTTCGACCCCTGCGTCCAGCCAGATCTGGCCGCCTTCATCCGTGTACTTCGCAGCGTTGTTCAACAAGTTCGCGAGCACTTGAGCAAGACGAGTCAAATCGCCTTCAATCGTCAGCGATCCCGGCGGCACGTTCAGGTGCAACCGGTGACGGCGCGACCGGATCAGCGGTTGACTCGTATCCACCGCATGCTGGATGAGCTCCGCGATCTCAACATGGGTCTTCTTGAGAACAATCTTTCCGCGCACCATCCGCGAGACATCGAGCAGATCATCCACCAGGCGAACCAGGTGCCGCGTCTGTCGCTCAATCACTGTGCGTGCCCACTCGAGCTCGGGTACGCCGGTAGAATGGGCTCTCAGAACCTGCGAAGCATTGCGGATCGGTGCCAGCGGATTGCGCAGCTCGTGCGCCAGCATCGCGAGGAATTCGTCTTTCTGATGATTGACTTCCCGCAGCTCCTCCTCAGCCTTGCGCCGCTCAGTTACATCGAGGCTGATCCCCACAATCAACGTCGGCTTATAATCATCAACACACCCGGCCCGTGTATGTATCCAACGCAACCCACGCACCGGATGCCGATACCGATACTCCGCCTCAGCCACACCCGACCGGTTGCAGGCATCAATCAATTCCCCGAACGCCTTGCCGTCGCGGGGGTCAATCAGGCTCATCCACAGTTGATACAGATCCGCCTGATCCGCGTTCTGTACCAGCCCGAACAGATCATAACTCTCGGCGCTGAAGTGCACGCTGCGGGTCTGTGGATCCACCTCCCAGGCGCCGATCTGCGCCACCGCCTGCGCGAGCCGCAGGCGCTCCTCACTCACCGCCAGCGAGTGGTCCGACCTGGCCTTCTCCAACGCGGGCCAAACCAACTCCGCCACCCGGCGGGTCATTTCAATTTCAGGCACGCTCCAGCGTCGTGGGGTTTCCTCGGCAACACTCAACGAGGCCACGAGATGCCCACCCTGGAGCAAGGGTACCGACAAAACAGAACCCACCTGTTGGAGCCCGTACCAACGGCTGAAGAAGTTTGCGATCCGCTCGTCGCCGGGGACCTCGTCGAGTACGGTTATCAACCCCTTGCGGGCTTCAACGGTGATACTCTCGAAGGGGCCCACGGGCAAGGTCGCCACCTGGAGATTCGGACTGTCAGAGCGATCCTGTCGAAGCATGACCACCTGGCCGTGCGCCTCATCGAACTCGGCCAACGTGACTTGAGCCGTCCCGAGGCGCTGTCGCAGACGAAGCATCGCCGTCGAGACGAGCTCATGCGGATTGTCGATACGGGCAAAGTCTGTAGACATCTCCAGCAGGAAGGCACTCAGCTCATCGCCTTCCTTGACGCTTTGCACGTTGGTGGACGTACCCATCCACTTGACGATCTGTCCTGCGTCATCGGTTATGGGTTCGGCACGGATCTGATGCCACCGGAACGAGCCGTCCGCCCGCAGCAGACGTGCCTCCATCTTGAGCGCTTCCCGCACCTGTAGTGCCTTCTTCCAGGCCGCGCAGGATCCCGCGTGGTCATCCGGGTGAGCGATGGCCCCAGAGGGAAACAGCGCGATGGAATCACGCAGCCTCACCCCGAAATACTTCAGGCCGTGGGAATTCAAGTAGTCGAGAGTCCCATCCGGCTTACATATCCACACCATCTGCGGCAGGTGCTCCGCGAGACGGCGGAAGTCCATAGGTGTAAAGGCGTCCGTCGGGTCCTGTAAGAACCCGTTTCCAGTGCCCATTGCCCTCAGTGCTTCACTTCCCATGGAACCCGGTCTTCGTCATCATTCGCCCCTCGTCGGGGGCCCTTGAAAATGCGAGTAGTCATAAGCAATTGGCGTGCCATTGCACTGGCTGTGTTATCAGTTGTCATCGTGGGCTTCGCCGCGTGCACGGTCATCCAGCCGCCACCTGATTTCAGCAACCCGCCGAGCGCCTCCGACCGGACGTTCGAGGAAATCTCCAAACGTTACCTGGCGGAGATGCTGGCGCTGACACCCGTGCAGGCGACGAGCCTCGGCGAACATCGCTACGATCTGCAGCTGGATGACGTCAGCGCCGATGGCCAGGGCCGCCGAACCGGGCTCGCCCGTCAGTTATTGGCCCAAATGGCCACATTGGATCTGGCGCAAATGTCGCGCCCCCACCAGGTCGACGCCCGATTGTTGCGCAACCAGCTCGAATACCTCATCTGGTCCACTGAGCAGTTGAAAGAATGGCGGTGGAATCCGCTGATTTACACGGACCTGGCCGGTAACGGCATCTACCAGCTCATGGCCCGTGATTTCGCGCCGTTGCCCGCACGGCTGCGCAGTGTTGAATCCCGTCTGGCGGAACTGCCCCGGTTCCTGTCACAAGAGCGTGAATCGCTCGATCCGGCGACGGTGCCCCGCATCCACGCCGAAACAGCGGTCAAACAGAACACCGGTGTTCTGAAGCTCATTGATGAGATGGTGGTGCCGCAGTTGGCTCATCTGCCGGAAAGCCAACAAAACGAGTTGAAAGCGGCCATTGCAACTGCGCGCACGGCGGTTGCGCAGCACCAAATCTGGCTGGAAAAGAAGTTATTGCCCGCGGCGGCCGGGGATTTCCGCCTGGGCGCTGCTTTGTATGATACAAAGTTGCGTTTCAATCTCAACTCGACATTGAGCCGGGAGGAGATCCGCACGCGCGCCCGAGCCGAGCTGAAGCGCGTCCGTGCCGAAATGTATGACATTTCGCGCGCGGTCCTGGCTGGCCGCTCAGACGCGCCCCCGCTGCCGGTCATGCCCGACCCGACTGAGCAGCAGGCGGCCATCCTGGCCGCGTTGGAGCTGGCCTACGAGCAACATCCGGCCCGCGACAAGGTGTTTGAAGCGGCACAACATGCCTTTGAAGAAACGACTCGTTTCGTCAAAGAACATGACCTCGTGACTCTTTACGACGACCCCATCCAGATCATTCCCATACCGGAATTCCAGCGGGGCGTGGCCGTGGCGTTCTGCGATTCACCCGGCCCGCTGGACCAGGGCCAGAAGACCTTTTTCGCCGTGTCGCCCATTCCCGAGGACTGGAATGAAGAGCAGGTCAACTCGTTCCTGCGGGAATACAACACCCGGTCGATCTATGACCTGACCATCCACGAGGCCATGCCGGGCCATTATGTGCAATTGATGCATGCCAACCGGTACGACTCACCTTTACGGGCGGTGCTGGCAACGAGCACGTTCATTGAAGGGTGGGCCGTCTATGCCGAAGGCATGATGGTGGAGGAAGGGTTTCTCAATCACGATCCGCTCATGCATCTGATCCAGTTGAAGTGGGATCTGCGAATGGTTGGAAACGCGCTCCTCGACCAGGCCGTGCACGTGGATGGCATGTCGCGGGAAGACGCAATGCACCTGTTGATGCATGACACCTTCCAACAGGAACGTGAAGCCGCGGGCAAATGGGTCCGTGCGCAACTCACCGCGACGCAACTTCCGACCTACTTCGTGGGTGCGCAGGAGCATAGAGCCCTGCGCGAAGAAGCCAGACAAGCGTGGGGCCGGGAGTTCACACTGAAGCACTATCACGACGCGGTTCTCGCATATGGCTCACCTCCGGTGCGCTACGTCCGTGAATTGATGTTCGAGCTGCCGATCGAATGAGTACCTTGCACACAGGTCGCTGTCTGTGCGGCGCGGTCACCTATGAATGCGGGCCGCCGGTGATCAATCCGAGCTTTTGTCATTGCGAGTCGTGCCGGCGCGCCGCCGGTGCACATGTCGTCGCCTGGGCTACCGTCAAACGCGACTCCTTCCGGATCACTACCGGGTCGCCTCGCTCGTATGCGTCTTCGCCGCCCGTGACGCGGCAGTTTTGCGAACACTGCGGCACGCCGCTCACTTACAGCAATGCGCAGTGGCCGGATACCATCGACGTGACCATCGCCACACTCGATGATCCCAACTCGATACAGCCGGCCGAGCACATCTGGATGGAAGATGCCCTGAGCTGGGACCGTCCCAATGATGGACTGTCGCAGCATCCCCGCGGTCGATAGAATCGGTCCATGAACCCCCGCCCCCAATACATCGAAATGCCGGTGCCGGATTCGCGCGCCGAATCCGAGGCCCGCGCACACCAGCTCCAACTGACGAAGCCGCCCGGCTCCCTGGGGCGCCTGGAAGAGCTGGCGTGTTGGTTCGCCGCGCGTACGCGCAACCCGATACCTGAAATTTCACATAGTGAAATCTTTGTGTTCGCGGCTGACCATGGAGTCGCGTCGCAGGGCGTGTCAGCGTTCCCACAGTCGGTTACCGGCCAGATGGTCGCGAATTTCGCGGGCGGCGGTGCTGCGATCAACGTCCTCGCAATGCTGGAGAAGTGTCGGATCGAAGTAGTGGACGTCGGCGTGGCCAGCGACGACGAGCCACCCCCGTCGGTCCGCAGAGAGAAAGTTCGGGCCGGCACCCGGGATCTGCTCATCGAAGCGGCCATGACGGACGAAGAACTGACTGCCGCGCTCGATGTCGGCGCTCGTTGCGCACGCGAAGCGATTCAACGTGGCGCGCAACTGCTCATCGCCGGAGACATGGGCATTGCGAACACGACGGCGGCGGCCTGTTTGATTTGCGCGTTCACAGATACGATGCCCGAGCAGGTTGTGGGACGCGGGACCGGAGTCGATGACGCCGGCCTGGCTCGCAAACGCGAGGTCGTGACGGCAGCGCTGGCGCGCGCCCGCAAGGCGATCGGCTCGCACGGATCGCCAGCCGCAGATGCCAATGAGGCAACCGGCACACCAGCCTCGCCAGCCGCAAGCGCCAGTAAGGCAACCGCCACATCGGGCTCGCCGTCTGCGGGCACCGGCAAGGCAGCCGGCACACCAGAGTTGCCGTCGGCTGGCGCGCGCAAGATGTTGGCCCACGTGGGCGGCCTCGAGATTGCAGCAATGGCCGGTTTCTACATCGAGGCCGCACGCAGCGGCGTGCCGGTCCTGCTCGATGGATACATTTCAGGCGCAGCAGCGCTCGCGGCCGTTCGCCTCGAGCCCTGTACCGTCCGCTGGATGTTGGCATCACACCGTTCCGCCGAGGGGGGCCACGGCTATGCGCTGCAGGCCCTGGGATTGAGCCCGCTGGTGGATCTCGGCATGCGGCTCGGTGAAGGCAGCGGCGCTGCACTCACGCTGCCAATCATCAAAGCCGCACTGGCATTGCACCGAAACATGGCGACATTCGCGTCCGCCGGAGTCGACGGCAAATCACCGTGATTCCTGGCCACCGCCTCACATCGACAACCGCGTCGCCGCGTGACTTCACTGCCGTAGCGGCGGCCGTCCACGCGGCAGTTATAGCCTCAGCCCTGTGGTCTTGGCCCGCCACCACTACATCGCGGCCAAGCCCGACAGAAGCTCCTTGGCTCACATGCTGAGACTGCGCGGATTGCGGCTGGCGACTCAGTTTCTGACGCGCGTACCTGTGCCCGTCGTACGGGACATCTCGCCCGTTGAATTCTCGCGCTCCTCCGTGTGGTTCCCGTTTGTCGGCCTCTTCATTGGCGCGCTCGTCAGCGTCCTCATTTACATTTGCGCGCATCGAAATGCCACTATCGCGACCGCCATTGGCCTGCTCGCATGGGTGTGGACTACCGGTGCGCTGCATCTCGATGGCCTGGCAGACCTGACAGACGCGCTGGCAGCGTCCCACCGTGACAAGGAAAAGTTCTTCGCCGTCCTGGCCGATCCCCACATCGGCGCCTTCGGCGTGGTGAGCATTGTGTTGATGTTGATTCTGAAAGCCACGGCGCTCTCGCAGATCTCCCTGCCCGCCCTGTTCGCATTTCCCCTGGTCCCGGCCTGGGCGCGCCTGGGCCCCCTCGCCTGGAGCCGCTGGTTGAAACCTCTCAAGCCCGGTCACGGCGAGCGGTTTTCCTGGCAGTTGAACGTGGGTTGGATCGTTTTCTGGACAATAACCCTGCTCGCCGCCAGCGCCACCCTGGCCCCCATCCTCTGCCTGGCTCCCTTAGCCATCGCCGCCTGGGGCCTATGGCTGAAATTGCGTCTCGGCGGAACCACCGGCGATTGCCTGGGCGCCGGCGTCGAAGTCACCGAGCTGGTGTTGTTGTATGCGCTGGTATTACTTCCGCCGACGTGAAGCCTTATTCCGCATTCGTCGATTCGCATCCGCTTTCCTCCTGCGGATCAATTCAACCACTTCCTGACAGACCTCCTCAGTGATTTCGCGCATAACTTTTGCCAAACCCGGCGGGCTGCCACCTCCACGGTCGCGCAGCCGCCGTTCGTCAGCATCCAACCACCTGATTTCTTCGCTCATCGCAACTCCTCACGATCCAACTGAAACCCATTTCATGTTCAAAAACCGAGGATTGAGCTCGGATCGAAATACCGGTGGTCATGCCACCACCCGCTGAGTGTCGGATCCTGCCTCGCACAGACGCGATGTCTGGCTGGGGGGACGCTCAATAGGCGATGACTCGTTCCCGCTGATGGAGGTCCCACACCTGGACCCGGCCCTGAGAATGTTTCGGGCCGCATTGACGTCCCGATCGTGCCACTCACCACAGTGCGCACATTCCCAACGCCTGACAGCAAGCTGTCTGAGACCGCTGGGACCACTGAGGGCTCCACAGCTAGAACAGCCTCGCGAGGTGTTTCGCTCATTGACGACTTGGACGGTTCTGCCGGCGCACTCGCCCTTGTACTGCAGGAATCGTTTGAGTGTGCCCCAGCCGGAGTCCAGTACGGATTTCGCCATCCGTGTCTTGGCCAGCTTCAGGCTGCTCACATCGCCCACGACAATCTTCTGATATGTATTCACCATCCTGCGGCTGAATTGGTGGCACGCATCCTGCCGACGACGCCGGACCCGTCGATGCATCCGCTTGGCTTGCCGCAGATGGCCACATCGTTGCAACGCGCCGATCCGATGTTGTGCATCCCGGTAGAAGCGGATTGCTTCCAAGCGCTCCCCGTCGCTTGTCACGGCGGCATCCTTGATCCCCAGATCAACGCCCACGGACTCCTTCGGCGCGGCGGCCTGCTCAACACGTACCTCCACGGGTAAGCACAGCCACCAGTCCCCGACCGCATCCTGTGCAAAGCAGCCCTGCTTCCAGCTCACTCCTTCCAAACGCTCACGCTCAAATACCCGAAAGGTCTTCCCGCAGAAGCGCAACGCGGTACCTTTGCGCTTGAGGCTCGCCGCCTTAAACGGGATCCAACCCAGGCTGCGGCGGGCTCCGCGACTGACCCGCCAGCGCAACTTCAGGCGCCGGGCCGCCACGCGCTTCTGCGCGTACTCCACGCAGATGCGTTGGATGGTGTCCGCACCGATGCGTTGGAAATACTCGGTCGCACCGGCTGTGAGGTTGCACAGGTCGTAGCCCGAGAGCCATTTGCGCTTGCGATCTGTCCGTGTGGCCGTAGCGAGAGAGATCTGATTGCAGTAGTTGAACACCCCGTTCACTTCGACCGCGGCCGCATTGAGCCAGGCATGAGACTCCGGACGGACCTTAAATCGCAGGGTTTGGATGAACGGAACTGACATGGGTCCATCATCCAACTCTTCGATCCATCTGGCTATATCCAGAAAATGCCCAAATCATCGAGAAATCCCAATTCGCTGCGAAACGTGCGGGAACGAGTGCGGCACGACCGGGTCAGTCACTTTTCACGGGCGCTCGTGCTCCATGCATTGCGTAACTCGCCGGTGGGTCGTCATGTTGAGCAGTACGCTGATCCGAACAGCGCGAGCCGTCAACACTCAATAGTCGGATTTTTGCGGAGATATTATTGGGGTTTGAGCCGCAACGGCAGACCTGCGGTAACGAAATACACCTCGTCACACACGGCGGCGACGGATTGATTCAGCCAACCTTGCTCATCACGGAAGACACGCGACGCTGCGTTGTTCGGGACAATTCCGGTGCCAACTTCGTTGGTGACAATGATGACGTCCAATTTGGACGCCTGCAGCGCGTCGAGGAACTCCTGGCATTCGCGACGCCAAAGGGTGTAGTCGGTTTCGGCGTTGGTGAGGGCTGGCGGCCACAGACAGTTTGAGATCCACAGAGTCAGGCAGTCCACCAGGACCAAACCTGACCTCTCCTCGCGCAAGGCCGCGCCGAGATGGACGGGTTCTTCGCGAACCCGCCAGTGCGTCGGCCGATCACGGCGATGGGCGGCAATGCGCGCAGCCATCTCAGGATCAGTTTCTGTGCCAGTCACCACCGTGCAGACATCGGAGGACCGTTCCGCAGACCAACGTTGCGCCAGAGCGCTCTTCCCCGACCGCGCACCGCCAATCAGCAGCGTTCTCATGAACCAACGACTCCTGGCGCCATTGCCGACACCGCGCTTCGCGCAATTACTGATGCGACCCCCGCGCGATGCGACTTCATGCGTGAGCCTCTGCAAACTCGATGATCGGCGCGGCCACAGCCGCGGGATCCTCGTGATGCATCATGTGCCCGAGCCCCGGCAAAGTGACAATCTTCACATCCCGGAACACCCGCTTCACGAATTCGTCGCTGAAATCCGCGAGCCGCCGCTCCTCATGTCCGGAGCTCTCACCGGCAACGAGCAACATCGGTACCCGAGCTCGTGCCCAACAGGCCTCAGCCTCTTCCCGCCGGTACAACACCGGATTGACAAACCGATGCCGCGGATCAAACGCCAGACGCACCCCGCCATCCACATCACGCGTCCAGGCACGAGCGACAAATGCAGCGCGATCCACCGTCAACCGGGGGTTACGCCGCATCAACACATCAGCAAGCTGTTGCACCGACGGATAGAGCCCCTCCACCAACGGTTCCCTGATCTCGTCGAGCCAGCGCGCATACCGATCCGGAGCCGCACCGGAAGATTGATCGCGCAACCCGATCCCCTCCAGGTTGACCAACCACTTCAGGCGCCGGGGTCGTATCCCGCTGTAGAGCGTGGCAACGTTGGCACCCATGCTGTGCGATATGACGCGAGCAGCCCCGTCGGGCACGAGTTGATCCAGCAGGGCCTCGAGGTCGGCCAGGTAGTCAGGAAACCAATACCCGCCCGGCGCCCACTCGCTACCCCCGAAGCCGCGCCAATCCGGTGCAACCAAAGACCACGCCTCCGGCAGGCTATCCACCAGGAATTGCCACGTATCCCCG
>Ga0207703_10001700_pt1 | contig 19783 bp, 14 predicted proteins | sample KBSSwiS12_FD_184304 | JGI IMG/M metagenome (GOLD analysis project Ga0207703, IMG submission 184304) | Switchgrass rhizosphere microbial communities from Kellogg Biological Station, Michigan, USA - KBS Switchgrass S1-2 (SPAdes) (version 2) | ecosystem: Host-associated > Plants > Roots >...
CGGGGCAAACTCTCGACGCAGTCGAGCGCGGGGCCGACGATTTTTGGAAGCTCATCGATGACCCGGCCGTTCGCATCGCCATTCCCTATCTGCTTTCCAAGCTTCCCGCCGAGACCGCACGGATTTGCACGAATGCCCCCCTTCTCGTCGGCTCGAATGGCGAAGCCTTGTTCGAGGCGAGCATGCTGTTCTGTTGGGCCGCCTGCGAACCTCCGGAGCCGGGCCGTGCGGCACCATTTCTCACGCTGCTGCGCGAGGGGCGGACTCCACTCATCCGGCTCGGCGGTGCGCTGGGAGTTCTGCGGCTGGGCGCACCGGCGGGCGTGGAGGAAGCGATGGGCGTTTATTTCGAGGCTTTCTCCGATCCGTCGATCAACGCCGGCGTGCAGGAAAGAGTGGCGATCTACATGGAGAGTCTCGGGATGACGCCGCCCCAGAAGAACGAGCCTTCTGCGACGCAAGCGCCGGGTGATCTCGGCCGGCAGGTCGGCCTGCTGGACGCTTACTTTCAGAATCTCTCCGATCCTTCACTCGCGGGGAATGAGGAAGAAAGGATGCAACATCTTCTCGAAAACTTGTCCGTCCCTCCACCAAGCGAACCTCCCTCGGCACCGGCGCCCGGCGAAAGGAAACCGCTGGTCGAGCCATCGCCGTACGAGCCGAGGCATGAACAATGGGGCTGGGGAGAAGGTTCCATCTACACCGTGCTCCTGGACTGGGTTTCCCAGATGAGTCCGGTGGCGCGCGAAGCGTTGCTTCGCTGGGTGCCTTCTCACATTGCCAAGCTGGACGACTACGCTGGTCCGAAACTCGCGCTGGAGATTCTTCCGCTGGCTTTCGATCCCGAGCATCTGCCGGAGAACCGGGCGGAACTCAACCCATTGCAGTTCTCGGCGCTTCACGCCCTGGCCCAGGACACCTGCACCCTCTATGCCGACCCCTTGATTGTTGGCATCCAAAGAGCGCTGGGTCTTCCTCCGCGGGACATGAAGCGGCTGCAGGCATTTCTCCAGTAGACACCTCGCTGCTCTACGAAAGCCAAAGATGACTCTCAAAGCGGCTGCCAAAAAGGCACCCCAACCCATCATCGATACCGCAGATGCGCTTCCAGCATTTCAAGTTGGACACTGGGATTCGGTGCGTCTGCTCCCCGACTTGAAAGCTGAATCTCGACCCGGTTCGCCCCTTGCCGCCATCCCTCGCGAGGAACGGCATAGTCCAGTCGTACCAGCTTTTGCTGCGGATCGATCTGGTATTCACCCTTGCTCCCGGAAGTAGGCTGCGGCTTGGGGGAAAAGATCTGTCCATCCTTCCACTCCGGGTCACGCGTCGTGAGAGACAAGGCCGCGCCGTTCAGCCGCACCGTAAATGAATCCTTTTCCTCCGCACGGAAGAGGATCAAGCGAACGCTCAGCTCCGCGTTCGGAGACGTAGGCGCATCGCAGATGTGTACGGTGAAAGTGGCGGCAGGCCCTCCACCGGCCAGCAAGACAGGCAGCGGCGCGGTATCGTTGCGATTGAAAAATCCATCGGCCCACGGATAGCCGCCGCGCCGTTCGACCGCGAAGAACTTGTCTTTGCCCGCCATAGTCTCAGGGTCACCCACTTCCTTGTAGGCCAGACCGTGTGAGGCTGGCCCCGGCTCAACACCCACAGTGCGACAGACCTCAGTCCCACCGATCGACCAGTTGAACGTCACCACGCTATTCGCCCCACGCTGAAAATGATTCGCAAAGAGGCCACGCAAAAACTCGATGGACCCGTAGCGGTATCCATCCGTCGCATGGTGATCGTCGAAACACGGCTGAAGCTGCACATCAGAGCCGACCGCCGCGCGAACACCTTCCACGTCCACATCCATGGTGCGCGAGCCGAGAGTGAGCACGTCGACCAGGCGCTCTTCCGCCCAAGCACGCACATCAAAGCCATCGATGGTGCAGCCTGCGAGTGTCTGCGGCACCTTGGCCGCCAGCAGCAGCGGTCGCCCCCGCTCGGCGGCCACTTCCAGCAACATCCGCCGGACCATCCGCATGAACTCAGTCACATTTTCCCGTAGCTCCCATTGCCGGCCCACCGGCAGACACGGAATGTGGCGCGAGAAATCGATCTGGATGCCGTCGAGATCGTAGCGCGTCACCAGTTCGCGCAAGATTGCGACCTTGTATTCACGCAGCCCCTCTGCGGCGAGGTTCCACATGCCATGCGGCCACCAGGAAGCCACCACCACCCAGTCGGGATGTTGCACCTTCAGCGGATCGGGTGTCTTCGAATGTCCGACACCCGGCACAAATTCGACTTCGCTGATGCGATGATTCCAAAAGACCTCCAGTTTGCGCCGGCGTGTGTCAGCCACCAATTGCCCGACCCAGTCGATTCCCTGCTCCAGCCATTGCCCGACCAAGGGATGATCGATCGGCGGCAGCACCTTGCTGGGATAAGCCGAACCCAAAGGGCTGCCCGCCATGTCCCACCAGAGCGCGTCGATCTGGCTGCCCGGCTCATCCACATAAGAGAAGATCGCGTCGCGAAAACGATCAAAGGAGGCTTCTCGATCTGGATGCAGCTTCCAATAGCTCATCAAGGTATCGTTCGCGTCGTACTGCACCACGATCCGCCGCTTCCGCCGCCGCAGCGCTTCACGATGATCGTCCGGCAATGCCAAGGGCGACGCAGTCGCCACCCGGTGCAGGGACGGACTCAACAGCGCGCCGGTGCTCGTGAGAAGGAATTGCCGCCGGGAGAAACGCATGCCGCATTGTTGCCAACCCGCACCCGGAGAACAAAAGAATGTTCAGGAAATCCGCAAACCCCCGTTGCTGCTTCCTCTGCGCCTCCGCGGTTCAAAACGGGTTGGCAGCGACGGCCAGGCAATCTCGCTCTCCCCCGAAAGCAAAACGCCCGACCGCCGCTGCTCCACCAGACCAGACAGCGGAAATCAGAGATCCTGCCCATGGGCGATGAAGGTGCGGTAAAGACGCAGGATCTCAGTGAGCGCGACGAAGAGTCCGTCGGTGTGCTCCTCGGTAATCGGCCCACGCGGGGCGTAGAGTTCGATTTCGAAGGGGTAGGGCTGCACATCCGCCGGCGGACTGAGGCGTCCGTGGGCGTAATCCGCGGTGCGTGCGTAGCGGTCGCCGGGGCGGACCTTCACGGCTTGCGTGGCCAGCGGCAGGGCGGACGCAGCAGCGGCGAGCGCCGGCTCGACGATCTCGGCAGCGATGATCTCACTGCGGACCGCGGCGTAAAAGCCCCGGGCGGAAGGATCGACGCGCAGGGAGAGCAGACCATCGAATCTCCACTTACGCAGTTCGGTTTTGAAAAACTGCACATCGGCCTCGGCCGAGTCCCGCGCAAAGCGGGATTCGAAATCGGCCAGCGGTGCGGCCTCGGCGGTGAAGCCGCGCACATTGACCACCGGATAGCCGATGAGGGCGAAATCGCGGCTCAAGCTGAGGCTGCCCTTGAGCTGGAGCAGCAGGCTGGCCAGCGCCCGCACGGTCTCGAGATTACGCGATTCAAAGCCGGCGAAGAGACCGAGCCGGATCGGCTTTCCGCCGCCGCGCTGACCGAGAAGCAAAAACTTGGGGATCTCAGCGCTGACACCCCGTATTTCAATGGGCTGGCGGCTGGCGATCAGACTCGCGGAATCGCGCCCAGCCTCGTGCAGAGGAGCGAGGATCTCCTCTACGGTGGAGGCGACCTCAGCCAGCCCGCCCGGCGCGGTGGATGGCTGATGGGCAGGATGCGGGAGAACGTAATTGGGAATGGAAGACATGACAGATAGTTTGAGTCGCGAGCCGGCCCGCATCTGCGGTAACCGTTCGCCATGAGCGTTGACCTCCAGTTCGAACTGGTGGGAGGCTGGGAATGAACGCAAGGTTCGTTCCTGCTGCGCCATTTCTCTACTCTATCAGTATACTTATGCAAGGACTATTCTCCGTATGACACACGGTCACCCTCCGCTGGCCGGAGAAGGTCGCTCGCTGGTCGTGTCCTTGCATGATGTCTCGCCGATGACCCGGACCGAGTGCGACGCCATCCTGGCAGCGTTGCGGATACTTGGAGTGCCTTCCGCTTCCTTGCTGGTCATTCCCGATCATCATCATCGAGGCCATATGCTGGCGGATGCGGAGTTCGGCCCATGGCTGCGGGAGCAGTCGGCGGCTGGGCACGAGGTGGTCATCCATGGCTACCATCATCAGCGGACGCGGCGTGGTGAAGAAAGCCTGCGGGACAAGCTCACGACCCGCTTTTACACCGCGGATGAGGGCGAGTTTTACGATCTCGACCGCGCCTCTGCGACAGTGCTGGTGACCAAGGCGCGCTCGGAATTCCAGGAAATCGGCGTGCCCACGGCGGGATTCATCGCACCGGCGTGGCTCTTGAGCGACGAGGCGGAGTGTGCGCTGCGCGACTTGCAATGCGAATACACCACCCGGCTCGGTGATGTGCTCGACTTGCGCAGCGGACGCTCCTTTGCCTCGCAATCGCTCGTCTGGAGTGTGCGCAGCGCGTGGCGCCGGCAGATGAGCCTGGCGTGGAATGCGCTGCTTTTTCGGCGGTTGGCGGCCAATCCCCTGCTCCGCATTTCCATCCATCCGGTCGATTTGCGCCATACGAAGGTTTGGCAACAAATACGTGAACTCGTCACGCGGGCTCTTGCCGAGCGCGAGCCGCTGACCTATCTCGCTTGGCTGACGCGGCAACGAACCGCGACCACCCCGCCGTGAAAGCCGACCTCCACCTGCACTCCCGACATAGCGACCGCGCCCCGGAATGGCTCTTCCGGCGCGCCGGATTGCCGGACAGCTACTCGGAGCCCGCGCGGCAGTACGAAAAACTCCGGGAGCGCGGAATGGACCTGGTGACGATCACCGACCACAACCGCATCGAGGGCTGCCTGGAGATCGCTGACCGTCCCGGCGTCTTTCTCAGCGAACAGGTGAGCACGCGCTTCCCCGATGACCGCTGCGAGGTGCATTTGCTCGTCTGGGGAATCAGTGAAGCGCAGCACCGCGAGATCCAGACGCTGCGGGACAACATCTTCGACCTACAAAAGTATCTCGCTGGCGAACAGGTCGCGCATGCGGTGGCCCACCCACTCTACCGGGTGGACGACCGACTGGCCCTCGCGCACGTGGAAAAGCTTGTGCTGCTCTTCCAGCATTTCGAGGGCTTGAACGGACTGCGCGACAAACTACTGAGCGAAGTGGCGAGCTTCGTCTTCACCCGCCTCACGCCGGAGAAGATCACACAGCTCGCCGACCGGCACGGTCTCGCCCCCACCCACGCCGAGCCGTGGAAAAAGATCCTCGTCGCCGGTTCAGATGACCATGGCGGCATCTATCCGGCATCGGCCTACACGGAAACCGAGGGCGGCAGCACCGTTGCTGATTTTCTCGCGGCCATCCGCGACGGGCGTTGCGCGATGCGCGGCGCGGGCGGCACGCCGCTGGCCGCATCGCACAGCCTTTATAACAACCTGCGCCAGTTCATCGGCAGCAAATTTGCCGGCGCGAAAAGTTCCAGCCTGCTCGGGAAGGCGTTCTCGCGCTTCATGGAAGGTGAGGACCCGACGGAGTTTTCGTGGACGGACAAACTGGGCTTTATCGCCGAGGGCATCGCCAGCGGGAAAATCTTTGAACTAGCCAAGCCAGCCAATGCTTCGCTGTGGAAACAATTCTCCGCGACCTTCAGCGGCGGCGAAATCAAGACCCTGCTCGCTCGCGAAACGGAAGGAATCACCGAGCCCGAGCGGCGCGCCTTCGTCATCGCGAACTTTTTCGTCAATCAGCTCGCATTCCGCTTCTTCACGACCTTCATCAAGCAGGTCTCGAGCGGCAACCTGATTGAGGCCATCCAGGAGATCAGCGTGCTGTTGCCCGTGCTCGCGCCGCTCGCCCCTTACTTCTACGCCTTTCGCAGCCAGGCGCCGGACCGGCGCTGGCTCAGCGAAGTGAGCACGACCCTCGCCGGCGAGAAACCGCCGGGCCTCCAGAACCGGAAACGCGCGTGGTTCACCGACACGCTGGAAGACGTGAACGGCGTGGCGAATACCATCCGCAAATTGACGGCAGCCTGCGTGGCGGAGGGCTACGATCTCACCGTCGTCACGTCGCGTTCCGCCATCACCATCACCGGCATCCCGATCAAAAACTTCGCGCCCGTCGGCGAGTTCGAGCTGCCGGAATACGAATTGCAGAAGCTGAGCTTTCCGCCGCTCCTGCAAATGATCGATTACATCCAGCGCGAAGGTTTTACCGAGCTCATCATCAGCACGCCCGGCCCCATCGGCCTGACCGCGCTGCTCGCCGGCAAGATGCTCGGCCTGCGCACGAGCGGCATTTATCACACCGACTTTCCGCAGTACGTCCGCATCCTGACCGACGACAATTTCCTCGAGACGCTCACGTGGAGTTTCATGAAGTGGTTCTACGAGCAGCTCGACCTCCTTTATGTGAATAGCGAAGGCTACCGGCGCGCGTGGATCGACCGCGGCATTCCCGCCGAGCGCATTCGCATCCTGCCGCGCGGACTCGACACCACGCTCTTCCATCCCACGCGGCGCGACCCGGAATTCTGGACAAAGCACGGCATCCCGCGCGACAAGACGGTATTGCTCTACGTGGGCCGGGTATCGAAGGAGAAGGGCCTCGATATCATCGTGCAAGCGTGGTCGAAGCTGGGGCGCAACGGCAGCGCGCTGGCCTTCGTGGGTGACGGTCCTTATCTCAAGGAACTGCGCTCCCTGCTGCCCGACGCCGCCTTCACCGGCTATCTCGCTGGCATCGAACTCGCCCGCGCCTACGCCTCCTCTCACGTTTTCCTCTTTCCCAGCACCACCGACACCTTCGGCAACGTCATCCTCGAGGCGCTGGCCTCCGGCGTCCCCTGCATCGTCTCCGATCAAGGCGGCCCGAAGGACCTGATCGAGGACGGCAAGACCGGCTTCATCACCCATTCCCTGGACGCCGAGGATTTTTCAAAGCGCGTCCAGCAACTCACCGAGGACTCGGGCCTGCGCCAGGCGATGGGCATCGAAGCTCACCGCACCGTGCAAGACCGTGACTGGAGCGAGGCGGCGCGGATGTTCTGGGCGTCGTCGGAGGCGTAACCCATCCAGCAGGACAGCCTGCGAATTTCCATCGCCAATGGAAATTAGTCCTATCGAATGCGCAGCTCGGGGATTTGTTGCGGCGTGAGCCGTATTCCCCGCCTTATCCTTGCCATCCTTGTTCTTGGCGCTTCTCTTGTCTCCGCAGGAGCACAGGCGCCGAAGCCGAAGCCGAAGCCGACGGTGTGGATCAGCCCCCCGGGACAGGACAATGCCAAGGCGTTCCGCGAGCTGTTCGAGCGGCCGGACGAGTGGAAGGAGACGCGGGCGCTGGTGGATGTGCTTTTTCTCACCGACCTGAGCTTCCAAAACCATTTCAAGGACGATGCGGAGCTGGCACGCTGGTTTGCGCAGGCGCGCGATTGGAAGCTGAAACTCGCTTTTGAGGCCGGCGCGATCAAGCCGTGGGGCAAGACCGGCGCGGGGACCTTTGAAAAGGAAAGGGTCAACTGGGAGCGCCTGCAGAAGCTCGGCGCGAATATCTACGCCGTGGCCATGGACGAGCCGCTGGTCTGCGCGCGGGAACAAATTCACGAGTCCGACGAATATGCCGTCGAGGAAACGGCAAACTATGTCGCGCAAGTGCGGCAGCATTTCCCCGACATGCTCGTCGGCGACATTGAGGCGTATCCTTCCTCCACCGTCGAAGAGCACGAGCACTGGATCGAGGCGCTGAACAAGCGACTGGCCGCCAAAGGGGTGCGCGGGCTGGACTTCTATCGGCTGGATGTGGACTGGCTGCGCTTCAATGCGCAAGGCAAGGGCTCGTGGAAGGACTTGCGCGAGCTCGAGCGCTGGTGCCGGCAGAAGAAGCTGCCGTTTCAATTGATCTACTGGGCGTCGGGATATCCGGCGGCGAGCAAGCGCGGGCTGGCGGATGACAGCACGTGGTACACGGCGATCATGCAGCAGGGGTACGATTACGCGTTGATCGATGGGAAGCCGGATGCGTATGTGATCGAGAGCTGGATCGGGGCGCCATCGCAGTGCGTGCCGGACAATGGAGAATGGACCTTCACCCGGTCCGTGCGGGATTTTGCCAGGAAGTTTGTGAAGCCAGGGGAGTGAGATTGCCAACCCAAGAAAAGCGGGGCGATACTGGTCTTCTCGCTATGCACATCCGTCTCTCCCCGTTCCTGACCGCGGCGCTCGCCGGCGCCTTCGCCGGTTCCTTGTTCGCTGCAGACGCCCCAACCGCACCGGCCGCTGCTGCCACGCCGGCCCCACCCGCACCGGCGGCCACGCCCGATCCCACGCTGCCGAAGCCGACGCTGGCCGATGTCCATTACGGCGACCACGAGCGGCAGGTGCTCGACTTCTACAAGGCGGAGTCCGACAAGCCGACGCCTTTGCTTTTCTTCATTCACGGCGGCGGCTGGGTGGCGGGCGACAAGAAAAACCCGGGCAGCCTCAAGAGCTGCCTGGCCGCCGGCATCTCCGTGGTCTCGATCAACTACCGCTACTCATGGCAGGCGCAGATCGCGGGGGTGAAGCCGCCAGTGAAAGCGCCGCTGGAGGACGCCGCGCGCGCCCTGCAGTTCGTCCGCAGCAAAGCCGCCGAGTGGAACATCGACAAACAGCGCATCGGCGCATCGGGCGGCTCGGCGGGCGCATGCTCGAGCATCTGGCTGGCCATGCACGACGACATGGCCGACCCGAAAAGCAGCGACCCGATCGCCCATGAATCCACGCGCCTGTGGTGCGCTGCGGTGGGCGGTGCGCAGACTTCGCTCGATCCACAGCAGCTCAAGGAATGGACGCCGAACAGCCGCTACGGCGGCCACGCTTTTGGCTTCATGGATCCGAACGACATCAAGTCGCGCGACAAAAACTTCGCGGAATTTCTCGCGCATCGCGAAGAACTGCTGCCGTGGATCAAGGAATACTCGCCCATCGAGCACGCCAGCGCCGACGATCCGCCAATCTACCTTTTTTACACCGCGCCACCCGGACTCGGCCAGGAGCAGAAAGACCCGACGCATACCTCGAATTACGGCGTGAAGTTGCAGGAGAAACTGCACCGCCTCGGCGTGGAATGCGAACTGGTCTACCCCGGCGCCCCGGAGGTGAAGCACAAGAGCATCGAGGCTTTCCTCGTCGACAAGCTGAAGGGGCCGGCGCCGAAGTCCGCCGCCCGCAAGCCGTTCTATCATCCGCCGGACGGCGTCGAAGTGCAGGAAGACGTCGCCTACGGCAAGGTCGATGGCACGGAGCTGCACGTCGATATCGGCTATCCGAAGCAGGCGCCGGCGAAACCGATGCCGGCGGTGATGCTCATTCATGGAGGCGGCTGGGCGGGCGGGACGCACAAGGGCTACCTGCCGCTGCAACTCGCGCAAAACGGCTACTTCATCGCCACGGTCGAGTATCGGCTCAGCGGCGAGGCAACCTGGCCAGCGCAGATCGAGGATTGCAAGCTGGCCATCCGCTGGCTGCGCGCCAACGCGGCGAAATACCACGTCGATCCGAATCGCATCGGCGTGATGGGCCACAGCGCGGGCGGGCATCTCGTTTCCTGCCTCGGCACTTTGGGCAACGAGAGCAGCCTGGATGTCGGCGCCTTTCACGACATGAGCAGCCGCGTGCAAGCGGTGGTGGATGAAGCCGGGCCGGTGGATTTCACCCCCGCGGGCCGCCCGACCATCGGCACCAACCTGGACGACCATCCTGGCCTCGTGAAACTTTTCGGTGGCGGCTACGATGCGAAGATTGATGCGTGGAAGCAGGCAAGCTCGGCCCTGCACGTCACCACGCAGACCCCACCCTTCCTCATCTTCCACGGCGAGCAGGATCATCTCGTGCCGATCCACCAAGCCGAGGAAATGGCCGACGCCCTCAAAAAAGCGGGTGTGCCCTACGAATTGATCCGCGTGAAAAACGGGGGCCACGGCCTGCGCCCGGAAAAGCCCGAAGATCCCGCCGCCGACCCCGACCCCAAGGCGCAGCAGGACCTCATCCTCCATTTCTTCGACCAGCAGTTGAAGAAGTAGCGGAGTCTCCCCATGCGAGCCGCAAGCCGCTCGCACTTCCGGCCTGCAGCGGATAACATCCAGGCGTGTTCACCCCTCGATTGCGCCGCCTTCTTTGGATTGCCGGGGCGGTCCTATGGCTGGCCGTCTGGTTATTTCCGGTAAGCAATCGGACAACCCGGCTGGCGGGGGTGATCCTGCTGGTCGCGGTCTGGATCGGCTTGCTCGCCTTTGTGTGGAAGCACCGCCGTTGGCGGATGGCGTTGCTCTGCCTTGGCGCTGCCGTAGCGCTCTTCCTCGTCTGCCCCGGCCAAGCATCTCACGAGCCGGAAATTCTGCGCGCGGCTTACCTGCGCAGCCTCACTCGCTACAGCGGCGTCCATTATTTCTGGGGAGGTGAAAGCCCCAAAGGCATCGATTGCTCAGGCTTGATGCGACGTGGGATGGTCGATGGTCTGTGCCTCGAAGGCTGCCGACGCCTCGATCCAGGTTTGGTGCGGCAGTCGATCGACCTCTGGTGGCACGACTGCACGGCGAATGACCTGATGGAAGGATACCACGACCTGACCGCACCCGTTTTGACAACGCCCAGCCTCAATGCCCTCGATCACTCTCGGATCCTCCCGGGAGACATGGCGGTGACGGATTCCGGGTTGCACATCCTGGCCTATTTGGGTGACCACCGTTGGATCGAAGCGGATCCCAACTACGGACTGGTAGTCACCGTGACAGTACCCGCGCCCGGCAACGTTTGGTTTGAAGCCCCGATGAAGATCGTACGCTGGCGGCTGCTGCAATGATCTCCGGGGTTTCCCCGCGCCGTTCCAGCGCGGTCAACGCTGCGCCCGCGGATCGAGGGCATCGCGCAGCGCATCGCCGAGGAAGTTCAGCGCGAGAAGCGTCACGGACATCACCAGCGCCGGGTAGAGCAGCAGCCACCAATAGCTCTTCACCGGATTGATGACCTGGGCGCCGTCGCTGAGCAGGCTGCCCCAACTCGCTTGCGGCGCCTGCACGCCGAGGCCAAGGAAGCTGAGGAAGCTTTCATCCAGGATCACCGCCGGGATGGTGAGCGTCAGATAAACGATGATGATGCCGGCGATGTTGGGCAGCAGGTGGCGGAAGATGATTCGCGTGTGGCTCTGGCCGAGGGCACGCGCCGCAGTCACGAATTGCAGGTTCTTGAGCGAGAGCACCTGCCCGCGGACGATGCGCGCCATGGTAAGCCATTCGATGAGGCCGAGGGTGACGATGAGGATGATGATCTTCGAGTAACCCACAAGCGCCACGTAACCCTGGGCGGTCAGCCAGGTCTTGAAATGCCGGTCGAAGATGGAGGTGAAAAGGATGAGCAGAATGAGCCGGGGGATGGCGTAGAGGATTTCGACCAGTCGCATCATCACGCCATCGGTGCGCCCACCGACGTAGCCGGAAACGAGGCCGTAGATCGTCCCCACGAGCAGATTAATGAAGGCGCCGCTGAAACCCACGAGGAGCGAGATGCGCGCACCCTCGAGGACACGCGCAAAGGAGTCGCGGCCATTATTGTCCGTGCCGAAGAAGTGCCCGGCACTGGGCGGCGCATATTGGTCGCGGGATGTCGCGTGCGGGTCGACGTGATAGAAGAACGGGGCGAAGATCGCGGCGAGGGCGATGAAAGCGAGGATCAACATCGCCCCGACGGCCACGGGATTTTTGCGCAGGCGCGCCCAGGCGCCGGGAGGAGGAGGCGTGGTCGGGCTGCTCATTCGAGGCGGATACGGCGGTCGAGCCAGGTGTAGGCGATGTCCACGAGGAGATTGAGCAGGAGAAGGAGCGCGCAGTAGACGATGACCACGCCTTCCACCATGAAGACGTCATCGGCGAGGATGGAGTTGATGAAGAACGGGCCGGAGCCGGGAATGTTGAAAATCGTCTCCACCACGATGGAGCCGGTGAGCAGGTTGGCGGCGAGCGGGCCGAGGAAGCTCACCACGGGCAGGATCGCCACCTTGAGCGCGTGCTGGTAGATGACCCGCGCCTCGCTCACCCCCTTGGCGCGTGCCGTGCGGACGAAATCCTGATGCAGCACCTCCAGCATGCTCGTGCGCATGAGCCGCGCCACGTAGGCGATGTAGGGCCCCGCGAGGGTGATGGCCGGCAGGATCAGGCTTTTCCAGCTATTCCATCCGCCCACCGGAAAGAGGTGCAGCGTGAGCGCGAAGAGCAGGATGAGCACGGGGCCCACCACGAAATTCGGAATGCTGATGAGAAAGAGCGCGGCCAGCATCGCACCCGTATCGATCGGCGTGTGATGCCGCACCGCCGCCAGGCTGCCCAGCCAGATGCCGGCCACCGAAGTGAGAATAAACGCGGCCAGGCCGAGCGTGACGGAGATGGGCAGCGTCTGCACGAGGAGATCGCGCACCGAACGGTCGCGAAATTTCGTCGTGATCTGAAAGTTACCCTGGAGAATTCCGCTGTATTTTCCCTGATTGTTTTTCCGCACGCCCAGGTAGCTCGTGTAGGTCTCCCACAGGGTGCCGTCGAGATTGTAGCTGGCCTCGATTTGCTTCAGGATCTCCGGCTTGATCTTGCGTTCCCGGGTGAAGGGTCCGCCGGGGGCGAGCCGCATGAGCAGGAACGTGAGCGTGATGACGCAAAAGAGCACCACGAGCATCGAGGCGGAGCGGCGGAGGATAAAGGCGAACACGTTGCGCCCATGCTGATTTCAGATTCCCGCCTAAATGCCAAGGCGCGACCGCGCCTCGGCAAAATACCCCGGATCGATCTCGAAGCCGATGAAGCGCTCCAATCCGCACGTAACAGCGGCGCTGGCGGCATGGCCGATGCCGAGAAAGGGGTCGAGTGCCACCAGGCCTTCACGTACGCCGTGCAGCCGGTAGCACCACTCCGCCAGCCGCGCGGGAAAGGTTGCCGGGTGCGGGCGCTGGCGGTCGCGATGCTGGATCGTCTCGTAGGAGATGAACCAATTGTTTCCCCGGCAGCGGCGGTCGCGCTTCAGGCCCCGGGTATGCGCCCAACGGGTGATATTGCTCTTGTCCGCATAGGCGACGCCAACCGCGAGTCGGTCGATCGGCACATCACCCGTCCGGGTGAGATGAAAGACATACTCGTGGCAATCGGTGAGATAACGCCGGGAGTTGATCGGCTTGAAATGGCCGACGCTCAATTCGTCCGCGCGGCGGGGTTGCACCGTCACCGACTTGATCCAGTGGATCGTGTTTTGCAGGCGAAAGAGGTGCTGAAACGCGAGGACAAGCTGATGCGGCAGCAAGGGATTGGCCGGCGACGCGCCGACATTGAGAAAGAAAGACCCGTCGGGTTTCAGCACGCGCCGCACTTGCGCAGCCCAGCGGCAGGACCACTCGAGATAGTCCGCCCGCGGGGCGTCATCACGGAAGCTCGCATAGCTGATATCGAGGTTGTAGGGGGGCGATGTCACCACAACATCGACCGATTCATCCGCCAAATTCTCCATGCCCGCCACGCAATCGCCAAGATGAAGATCGAAGCGTGTGGCCAGACAATTGGTGCGCATGGACAAGGATAATTGGCGCACTTCCGCATTCGTACAAGAGAAAAAAAGATGGCCATTCGCACCCGATTTCCGGCAATAAGCGGGATGCAGTCGATCTTTCGCATCGCCGTGAAGCCGTGGCGCACCTTCCTGTGGTGCAGCCTTTTACTATTCATCCTGCCCGCCGTCGCGGCGCGGGCGGAGACCGTCACGCCTCCACAAAAGGGGCCGACCGTGCCGGGCGATCGTGCCGTGCTCAAGGGCCGGATTGCCTACGCGCCGGCCAATGCGCCGCGCAATATCAAAGTGGCCATCTGGGCGACCAATACACTGGCCAACAAGCCCTACGTCTGGGGCGGCGGCCACGGCACCTTCTACGACCGGGGCTACGATTGCTCCGGCACGATCTCCTATTTTCTGCACCATGGCGGCCTACTCGACCAGCCGACGCCCTCCAAGGCCTTCCAGAGCTACGGCGAATGCGGGCCGGGCAAATGGATCACCATCTGGGCGCGCAACGGTCACGTCTTTGCCTACATCTGCGGGCTGCGCCTCGACACCACCGGCCTGCACCAGGAGGAAGGCCCGCGCTGGCGCGGCGACTACCGCGAGCCACGAGGATTCATCGCCCGGCACCCCGTCGGCCTGTAACGATTTCGTCACACGCAGACTGGCGGGCGCGCGCCGAATGACTATCTTCGCGCGCAACTCTATTTATGTCCGTTCAGTACAAGGATTATTACGCGACCCTCGGCGTGGCCAAAGGCGCCACCCATGACGAGATCCGCAAAGCGTTTCGCAAGCTCGCCCGGCAACACCATCCCGACGTCTCCAAGGACAAGGACAAGAAAAGCGCCGAGGCCAAGTTCAAGGAAATCAACGAGGCCTACGAAGTCCTCGGCGATGACGAAAAGCGCAAGCGCTACGACGAGCTCGGCGCGGACTGGGATCAGGGTGCACCGCAGCCGCCCCCCGGCTGGGGCCGCGGCGGCGGGCGCCATCCGCATGGTGGCTTCCCCGATGGCGGCAGCTTTTCCGGCACCGGGTTCTCGGATTTTTTCGAGCAGTTCTTCGGCGGCGCCGCCGCTCGGGGCGGTGGCCCGGGCTTCTCGGGATTCACCGGGCACCAACCACCGGCGCGCGGCAGCGATATCGAGGCCGACCTTCTGGTCACGATCGAAGAGGCGCTCCACGGCGCGAAGAAGAAGATCTCCTTCCGCCGCGACGGCCGCTCGGATGTCGAAACCTACGAAGTGCGCATTCCGAAAGGCGTGCGCGAGGGCCAGAAAATTCGCCTGGCTGGCCAGGGCGAGTCCGTGGGCAAACGCGGGCAGGCGGGCGACCTTTATCTCGTCGTCCGCTTTGAAAAGCATCCCGACTACAACATCGACGGCAGCGACTTGATCTACGATCTCGAAGTCCCCGTCTGGCAGGCTGTGCTGGGCGACAACGTCAGCGTCCCGACTCCCGACGGCCCGGTCCGGCTCAAGATCCCCGATTGCTCCCAACCCGAACGCAAATTCCGCATCAAGGGTCGCGGCCTGCCGACCGGCCCAACCACGCGCGGCGACTTTTACGTGCGTCTGGTGGTGCTGTTGCCCAACGATCTCACGCCGGAACAGCGCGCGCTGTGGGAGAAGCTGTCGCGACTGTAAATCGCCTGGAGGACACCGCCGAGACGGCGGTTTGTGGATCCGGGGCAGGTGGAGAATGGGCGGGTATGCCGTCGGTGCCGGGAAGACACTCATCAGGAAGCGACGGCGCACTTCCCTCCATTACTTCCCCTTAGGCCGTCTTCCGGTCGAACTGGTGGAAAATCACCCGGCGCGGCTGCGCCAGCACTTCTGCCACCTTGCGCCCCAGGGCATCGATTTCGTACGGCTTTGCGATCATGCCGGAGAAGCCGTATTCCTCGAAGCGGCTCATCACGGGGTCATTGGCATAACCGCTGGAGACGATGGCCCGGATGTCCGGGTCGATCTCGATCAGGCGCTTGATCGTCTCCTGCCCTCCCATGCCACCAGGAATGGTGAGATCGGAGATGAATAGGTCATAGGGCTGCCCGTCCTTCATCGCCTTTTCATAAGCGGCGATGGCGTCTTTGCCGTCGTTGGTTTCCGTTACCTTGTAGCCCAGGTCTTCCAACGTGCAGGTCACGAGCATGCAGATCGCCTCCTCATCATCAAGCACCAGCACCCGCGCCCCCGCGGGCGCCTTCGGCACCGGCCCGGCGGTTTGCACGAGCAATTCATTTTCCGAAGCCGGCAGGCACACAGTGAAGGTCGAGCCTTCGCCCGGCTTGGAATCCACGGCGATAATGCCGTGGTGATTCTTGACGATGGAATACGCCGTCGCCAGGCCAAGACCGCTGCCCTTCGGCTTGGTGGTGAAGTACGGATCGAAGATTTTCTTGAGATACTCCTCGGGAATGCCAATGCCCTGGTCCTGGATCGAAATCTTCACCCAGCGCCCGGCGTCCAGACCCAGGCTCACGCTATGGGCCATGAGTTCCACGTTCTCCGCGGCGACGCGCAGGATGCCGCCGGCTGGCATCGCTTGATCGGCGTTCATGGCGAGATTGTTGAGCACCTGGCTGATCTGCCCGGGGTCGATGTCCACCGGCCACAGGTCCTCGGCCACTTGAAATTCGCAATGCGCCTTCGAGCCGTGCAGCGTGAGACTCAGCGTGTCGCGCAGCAATTGGCTGATCGACGCCGTCTGCTTCACCGGCGCACCGCCCCGCGCAAAAGTCAGCAGTTGCTGGGCAAGCTCCTGCGCCCGGTTCGTGGCCCGCTTGGCCGCGCCGAGCCGCTCGCCCACTTCCGGATCCGGAGTGCAGAGCAGCGCCAGCGAGATGTTGCCGAGAATCGCGGTGAGCAGGTTGTTGAAATCGTGCGCAATACCGCCGGCGACCACGCCCAGCGACTCCAGCTTGTCGGCCTTTTGCTGCTCCTCATCGAGGCGCCGCTTTTCCGTCACGTCGCGGAACACGACCACCGCGCCGATGCGCCCATTGGCACGGTCGCGAATTGGTGCGGCGTTGCTCTCCACGAGGCGCTCGCTGCCATCCCGGGCAATCATCAGTGCCGGCCCATCCAGTCCTTCCGCGACGCCCGCCTCGACGATGCGCTGGATGGCCAGCGTGTAACGTTTGCGCGTGCGCTCGTTGAGTACCTGAAAGACTGTCGCCAGCGGCTTGCCGGCCGCATCTTCCTGCGTCCAGCCGGTGAGGGCCTCCGCCACGGGATTGAGCATCAGCACGCTGCCACTATTGTCGATGGTGATGAAGCCATCCGCCATCGACTTCATGGTGACTTGGAGACGCTCTTTCTCCGCGGCGAGATCTTCTTCCGAGCGCTTGCGCTCGATCTCCGCCGCGGCGCGCGCCGCGAAAATCTGGAGCGTCGACTCGATCATTTGCGTGTCGCCCAGTTGCTTGCGGTCGAGCACCCCGATCAAGCCGATCGTGCGCCCGTGATGGTCCATTAACGGTGTCGCGATAAAGCTCTCGATCGCCAGTTCCGCCAGAAGGACATCCTCCGGAAACATCACGCGCGCCCCGCCGAGATGCGCGCGGAATCCCCGCGCAATCGAATCCGCAAAGGCCGAATGCGTGAGGGCGCACTGGCCGTTGCGCAGGATATTTCCCTGCTCCGCCAGCGCCAGCGTGCTGAATTGCCCTGCGCCCTTGCCGCTCAGCTCCACCAGGAACGCGTAATCGTTCGGGAGCGCCTTGGAAAGCTGCTTGAGCAGCGAGCGCAGGAATTCCTCACCGGTGGTGTGCGACACACCCAGGCTGATCTGGCGCAACGTTTCCTCGGATTTCTGTCGCTCGCCCACATCACGCACGATGGCCACGAACTGCCGGCGGCCCGCCAGTTCCATGCTGCTCAGCGAAATCTCAATTGGGAATGGGTAATAGCCCTGGCGCTGGCCCACGGCCATGATCGCCCCGCGACCGACCTTCTTCATGTCGTGGAAAAAGAGCCTTTGCGGCACGAGCAGCGCCACGTTCTGGCCGATTACGGCCTTCGCCGTCTGCACGAACATTCGCTCGGCGGCCGGATTGAGCGACTGGATCAGCCCGTTTTCATCCACCGTAATGACCCCATCGAGGGTGTTGTCGATAATCGCGCGGTTTTGCGCCGTGGCCTCCTCGGCCTTGCGCAAGTGGCGGCGAAAAGCCCGGTAGTTCTGCCAGCTCGAAGTCACCAGAAAGCTCACCGCCAGCGCGCTGAGCAGGGCAAACCCGCACGTCTGCAACAACCGCCGCCAGCGCGTGGTGTCATTGAGCATCTCCAGTTCGCCATTGGATTCGCGGACGAAACGGCCCAACTCGGAGCGAATGCGGTCGAAAAGTGAACTATCCACCCCTCGGGCCATCAGCGCGGCGCCGTCTTTGCCTTGCCGGCGCTGGGCGATTTCCGGCCGGGCCGCGTCGTGCAGCCAGGCCTGGAATTGCGTGCCGATCGAGCGCACCGACTCCCGGCGCGCCGATTTACCCGTAAGCAGGGGCATCAGTTCGCTGAGATGTCCCTGAAAAGCCGTCCGCCGCCGTTCAAACTGCTGAATTTGCAAGGCCTGACCGGTCAGCAGATAGCTGCGCAACGACGTCTCCAGGGCCGCAAAGTCGTTTTCCGCCGCCGTGGCCGAACGCAGGATCGCATACTCGGTGGTGCGCGCATCGTCGGACGCGTGTTCCCGGATCGCCAGAGTAAGAAAGGCAATCGCCAGGATCAAAATAACCCCGACCGCCAGCACCGACGAGCCCACATGCCGCGACGCCAGGCCGTCCTCCTTCGACAACCACCGGCGAAACCGGCGGAAGGTCGGGAAATACTCAGGGGATGAGGGCGAAGCCATTTAGCATCTCTGTAATAGCTAAACGCATGCCTGTGGGCTGTTTTGCCCCTGTTTCCCTTAAAATTAGCGATTTCCGCTACCAATCCCTCAAAAATGCAAAAATGACCGCACCCGGTCCGCCGGCAGTTTCTCGCGTCCCTTCAGGAAATCGAGTTCGATGAGAAACTGCGCCTCCATCAGTTGCGCCCCCATCTTTTGCAGGAGCTTGATCGCCGCCGCCGCCGTGCCCCCCGTGGCCAGCAAATCGTCGATCAGAACGACCCGTTCGCCGGGCCGCACCGCATCGATGTGCATTTCCACCACTGCCTCCCCGTATTCCAGAGTGTACGCCGCACTTTGCGTCTGCCAGGGCAGCTTGCCTTTCTTGCGGACAGGCACAAAGCCCAGCCCGAGCTTATAGGCCACCGCAGCACCGAAAAGGAACCCCCGCGCATCGATCCCGACCACCTTTTCCACATTCAGCGACTCGGCCGCCTCCGCAAAGCAATCGACCGCCAGCCGGAAAAGCGCTGGATCGGACAGCACGGGAGTAATGTCCTTGAAGACGATTCCCGGCTTGGGAAAATCCACCACATCGCGGACGGCCGCACTCAGGAGCTTAAGATCGTTGTCGCAAGGCATGGTGGCGAGGGTTGTGGCAGACTGGGCGGCCAATGACAAGCTGGCGGGTTGTTTGGGAATTTCCGGTTTTCCATCCGCTAAAGCTCGGCTACCTTCCGCCCCTCCGATGCCCAAAGTTTTCCTCAAGACCTACGGTTGCCAGATGAATGAACGCGACTCCGAGCAAGTCGCGCGCATGCTCGTGGCCCGGGGCTATGAGATGACCCCGCGCGAAACCGAGGCCGATGTTGTGCTGCTCAACACTTGCAGCGTACGCGACATGGCCGAGCAGAAGGCCATCGGCAAGATGGGGCTCCTCGGCCGCCTGCGCGCTAACAAGCCGGAAATGGTTTTCGGCTTCCTCGGCTGCATGGCCCAGTCCCGCGGGCAGGAACTCACCGAGAGCATCGGGCACGTCGACCTGGTCGTCGGCACCCAGAAATTTCACCGCGTGGCGGATTACGTGGACCAGATCATCCAGCACAAGCGCGCCTTGCGCGACCGGCTCATGGACGACACACGCTTCTCCATCGTCGATGTCGAGGAGGAGGCCGGCTCGCAGGAAACCATCCGCGAACACGTTCTTAAGGAGCGGCAGGCCACGGCCTTTGTCTCCATCATGCAGGGCTGCAATATGCACTGCACGTTCTGCATCGTCCCCAGCACCCGGGGCGCCGAGCGGTCGCGGCACATCGACGAGATCGTGCGCGAGGTGGA
>Ga0207703_10001702_pt1 | contig 19754 bp, 16 predicted proteins | sample KBSSwiS12_FD_184304 | JGI IMG/M metagenome (GOLD analysis project Ga0207703, IMG submission 184304) | Switchgrass rhizosphere microbial communities from Kellogg Biological Station, Michigan, USA - KBS Switchgrass S1-2 (SPAdes) (version 2) | ecosystem: Host-associated > Plants > Roots >...
CAGCACCATGATTCCCGTGCCAAAGGCCACGATCTGCACCAGGCTCTCCGCGCGGCGCCGGCTGAGATTCGCAACACCAAAGCGCCAGGCGACACCCACGCTCCCACGCAATCTTCCCGCCAGCGACACCAGCAACCAACCAGCCAGAGCGAGGACAACCAGGAATGCCGCCAGCCCGCCGGTAAAGCCCAGGAACAGATTCCAGTCGCGCACGACCCAGTAAACGAGAAAGGCCACTACCGCGACAGCGGGACCGAAAGCCAACATCAACAGCAATGGCGGTGGGCCTACATCCCTTCGCAATACGCGCAGCGCGGGGGTTTGCGACAGCTGCAGGAGGGGAGGCAATGCGAAGCCGATCAACACGGCGATAGCCGTCATGAATCCGATTGCGGCGGGAACGAGGCTGGCCGGCGGCAAGTCAACGGCCAACAGACTGCGAATCGTCCTGAGCAACCACTCCTGCGCAAGATAGCCCAAGCCACAGCCCAACACCGCCGCAATAATCGCAACCATCGTAAGTTGCAGAACGGTCACTGACAGCGTGAAGGCCCGCGTGGCGCCGAGAGTCTTCAACAAGGCGACTGTGTCCAGGTGACGGTTGACGTATTGCCGGGCTGACATTGCCACGGCAATTGCGCATAGAAGGACGCTTACGAGACTGGCCAGGCTCAGGAAGCGGCCAGCGCGGTCGATGGCGTTTCTGATCTGCGGACTGGCGTCGGTAATATCGTGAACCCGCTCGGCCCGCTTCTTGTGCGCCACGAGCCAGGTCTTGAAATCGTTGATCCGATCCCGGTCGCCGGCAAACAGCGCCCGATAACTGACGCGACTACCCGGCTGAATGAGCTGAGTCGCTGCCAGGTCCGCCTCATTCATCAACAGAGACGGAGCCAGTTCCGCGAATGTTCCGCTCTGATCGGGCCGGGAGATCAACACGTGACCGACACGCAATGTTGCCCCACCGATGGCCACTTCCGAGCCCAGGTGAACATCGAGCGCTGACATCAGCTTTGAATCCGGCCAGATCTCGCCCGGAGGAGGGATACCCTGAGCTTGCTTGCCAGGAGTAAACGGCTCGTCTGCTATTAACACCCTTCCGCGCAGCGGATAACCGTTGGAGACTGCGCGCAGGTTCGTTAACTGGCTCCGGTCACCATTGAAGACCATGCTCAGCAGCGCCGTGTTTCGCGCGGTCGAAAGCCCTCGACGCTTTGCTTCCTCGTAGTACTGGTTGTCGATTGGCTGCGGGGATCCAAGACGAATGTCTGCGGCTAATACCTCGCTCGCCTGGAGCGCTACCGCGGTGCTGATTCGGCTCACGAGAAATCCGACGCCTGTAAGTGCGCCCACCGCGACCGTGAGGGCTAACAGCAGAACCCCGAGCTCGCCGGAACGCCATTCACGCGCGAGGGATCTGAGAGCCAAAGAGAGTGCGCGCATTGCTAGGCCTGCACCACGCGTCCCGCTTCCATTCGGATAGTGCGGGCGCAGCGTGCGGCCAACCCTAGATCATGCGTTACTAAGACCAGGGTTGTATGAGAGTTCGCGTTGAGCTCAAACAGCAGCTCACCCACGCGGCTGCCTGTGACGGTGTCCAGGTTTCCAGTAGGTTCGTCCGCGAACAGTACCGCCGGCTGCGTAACAAACGCGCGCGCAAGTGCCACGCGCTGCTGCTCACCGCCGGAAAGCTGCCGTGGATAGTGTCCGGTTCGGGCGCCCAGGCCGACGCGCCCAAGAGAATCCACAGCGGCACGGCGTGCATCCACATTGCCGGACAGTTCCAAAGGCAGCATGACGTTTTCGAGGGCAGTCAGGGCCGGAATGAGATGAAATGACTGAAACACGAAGCCGACGCGTTGCGCTCTGAGACGTGCCCGTCCATCCTCGTCCAGCTTTGCGAGGTCCTGGCCCTCGAGAAGCACTCGCCCGCTCGTGGGCAGATCGAGTCCCGCCAGCAACGCAAGGAGCGTCGATTTGCCCGCACCAGAAGCGCCCACGATGGCGACCGACTCGCCAGGGGCGATGTCGAACGACACGTCGTGCACAATAGTGAGCGAACCTTCTGGACTGGTAACCCGCTTGGTGAGGTTTTCGGCCGTGAGAACGCTGTCACGAATCGTCTGCGCCTGCGCGCTCAGCATCGCACTTTGGGTCATCGCACTCCAGGACGCCGCGGCGGCCAGTCGAACTATCCTCGTCTTCGGCGACAGTCTCAGCGCCGCCTACGGCTTGAAGCCTGAACAAGGGTGGGTAGCACTACTGAACGACAGGCTACGAACACAAGGTTACGGTTACAACGTCGTCAACGCCAGCATCAGCGGCGAGACCACCGCAGGTGGCCTGCAGCGTCTGCCCAGGGCATTGGAGCTGAATAAGCCGCAAATCCTGGTCCTGGAGCTGGGTGCCAACGACGCGCTACGAGGATTACCCCTCACCACCGCAAAAGACAATCTGTCAAAAATGGTAGAGCTCGGCACCAGGGCCGGCGCCCGCGTGCTGCTCGTGGGCAATCGCATTCCGCCCAACTATGGTCCGAAATACACTGCCGACTTTGTACAGATGTATGCCGATCTGAGCGCCCAGTACCACACGGCGCTCGTGCCATTTTTGTTGCAGTCGGTGGCATTGGAAAGCTCGAAGATGCAGGACGATGGATTGCACCCGAATGCTTCAGGCGAGCCGGCGGTACTTGATACGCTCTGGCCGCAGCTCGTACCGTTGTTGAAGAAAGATCGTTGAAGGGGGCGGTGATGGAGAGAATCTGGCTGAAGTCCTATCCGGACGGCGTGCCTGCGGAAATCGATGTCACTCAGTTGCGGACACTGGGGCAATTGATTGACGACAGTTGCACGCGGTTCGCGGATTCGGTCGCGTATGTGCAGATGGGCAAAGCGCTGAAGTTCAGCGAGATCGACCGCCTGGCCCGCAACTTCTCGGCCTATCTCCAGAAGACCGCACGCCTCGCGAAGGGCGAGCGCTTCGCGATCATGCTGCCCAACGTGCTGCAGTACCCGATTGCGATGTTTGCTGCTCTACGCAGCGGCCTCATCGTGGTCAACACCAACCCCTTATACACCGCCCCCGAGTTGGAGCACCAACTCATCGACTCCGGTGCCACCGCCATCCTCGTGCTCGAGAACTTTGCGCACGTGGTGCAGCAAGTTCTGCCTCGAACCAGTGTGAAGCACGTTTTCGTGACCGCGGCCGGAGATATGCTCGGCTTTCCGAAGTCGGCCATCGTCAACTATGTTGTTCGCAAGATCCGCAAACAGGTCCGCCCCTGGCGGATCGACGGAGCTGTTGGCTTCAAGGAAGCCCTGGCCCGGGGCCAAAGCCTTTCGGCCGATCCTGTTGATATCCGCCCGGAGGACGTGGCCTACCTGCAATACACAGGCGGCACGACAGGTGTTGCCAAGGGCGCCATGCTCACCCACTCCAACGTGTGCGCCAACATCCTGCAGGCCGAAGCCTGGATCACGCCCGTGTTCCAAAAGCAACTCGGGACATTGATCACACCGATCCCGCTGTATCACATCTTCGCGCTGACCGCGAACTGCCTGCTGTTTCTGCGCCTGGGCTGGCGGAACGTCCTGATCATCAATCCCCGGGACTTCCCGGCGGTGATCAAGGAGCTGAAGAAATACCCTTTCAGCTACATCTCAGGCGTCAACACGCTGTTCAACGCCCTGTTGAATCAACCTGACTTCGCCACTGTTGATTTCAGTCAGCTCAAAATCACGCTCGGCGGCGGCATGGCCGTGCAGGCTTCCGTCGCCAAGCGCTGGAAAGAGGTGACCGGCAACCTGCTCACACAGGCCTGGGGCCTGACCGAAACCTCTCCCGCCGCCTGCATCAACCCACCCCTCGAGGAATTCAACGGCGCAATCGGCCTGCCGATTTCCTCCACCGACATCGCCATCCGCGACGACGCCGGTAACGACCTCCCCGTCGGCGAAATCGGCGAAATCTGCGTCCACGGCCCCCAGGTCACCATCGGCTACTGGAACCGCCCCGACGAAACCGCAAAGGTCATGTTGCCCGGCAACTGGCTCCGCACGGGCGACATCGGCCGCATGGACGACCGCGGCTACGTGTTCATCGAAGACCGCAAAAAAGACATGATCCTGGTCTCCGGCTTCAACGTATACCCCAACGAAGTCGAATCGGTCGCCGCCGCCAACCCCGGCATCCTGGAAGTCGCCGCCGTCGCCCAACCCGACGAACACTCCGGCGAAGTAGTAGCCCTCTTCGTCGTCCGCAAAGACCCCTCCCTGACCGAACGCTCCGTAATCGACTTCTGCCGCCAATCCCTCGCCGCCTACAAAACCCCCCGCCACGTCTACTTCCGCGACGAGCTCCCCAAAACCAACGTGGGGAAAATTCTGCGCAAGGCGTTGCGGGAGGAGGTGGGGGGGAAGGGGAAGGGGTAAGGGGGGAATCAGCGCGCGCGCCTCGGGCGAGCAACACTTGCGTCGGCCTTGCCTCTGGGCCGGTTCTGTGTCATGCAGTCTGAACGCTGGACAAGATATACCCCTATTCCCACGTGCACCCGCTTACCTCCGCGTCCTGCATTGATTGGTCTACTTTGATCCTGGCTAACCAACCACTGGTGCACGCCTTGGAGCATGGCCACCGCCCTATTTGAAAATGTCCGTTGAAATAATGCCGCCTGATCCAACGAATCAACGACCGAGTCTCTGAAGCCAAAAAATAAGGGACGCCCATCTGGAGGACGTTCAGGACTTACAGTATTGGCGAAATCCGGGAATAGTCGGGCCAATTCCGTCATATGTTCCGTTGACTTTACGCCAACCCGCGTAGAGCGAAGCCGCAAGCCACGTGACCTACTAAAGCTGACCACTTTCAACCGTTCCAACTCTCTCAACACGGAATTGGGAGTGACATCACCACCGTATAATTTCACCAGCATCGAAAATGATTTTCGATTACCTCTAAGAGGGAGAGTAGCTGGCGCACCATTGTTATCACAAAAGCGAGGATCTAGTCTCCAGCCACGCAACACTCTCCTGGCCCGCTGTTCTTTTGCTTCACCTCGTCCGGATGCTGGCCCACCGTGCATCTCCCTTAAAAGCACGGTGACCTCTTTGCGCGTCAGTCCTGTCAAGACCGAGAGATGCGACGCGCTTACGCGAGAGTCTGCTGATGCCAAATGAGCTATGGCCGCTCTTAAGTAGGCCTGTTTGGCGGCCCTGACCAATTCCCCGATTCCGAGACCGCCCGCAAGCATACGACTGCTTATGGGCAGCAACAGAGCGGCCAAAGTCTCATTCAACTCAGCATCGACTTCTTTTTTTATTTTCGCCATCCTTGCGAGTCTGAGAAATGATCAGCGTCGTACGTACCCGTTTCTAGGGCCGTACATCCAAGAATTCACGGTCAGAGTAGATTGAGAATATTCCGAGGCCGACTCGACGTCGTGGCCTGCGACTTGCCTTTTTCCGATCGCTGTTTGCTTCTAACCAATCATCCAACTCGTCCAAAAACACGAGGCCCCTCTCTCTCGCAAAGGCGGTAAATCGCTTGGCCGTCGCCTCCGAGATGCGAGCGTTTTCGGTTTTTGTCCAGAACAAATCCGGCCCTTTCCAACTTTCTGACCGCTTCAATATTTTCGAGAGATTAGAGGTAACGTCGCTGAGAAAATTGACGATTGGCTCGAACGCCATGGACTCGGAGTTACTCGTGTAGAAGAATGGTCTCAGTAATTCGTACGTTCCTTGTCTAGTGCGCCTGACGTTTCCATACCGTATGAGAACCGCGAGAACGGTTTTGGGATCTGCCTGCCAAGTTACGCTTCGAACCAGCGCATTAAAGCCATCCCTGCCTTCGATTCGGAGCATTCGTGGGCGACCGGTCTTGTCGATAAATCGTTTGCTTCGCATCCACATTCCCACGATGTCGGTATATCGAGTCGGGTGTCCGATGTGCTCGAGCTTCCGACAGCCAGAAAGTTCCGAAACCTCCTTGAATACATGGGAAAAGACTTTGACGGCCATTTCCGGCGTCATCCCTCCTGAGCGGAGAAAAGCGGCAATCGGAAATAGGATCGACGCTGCCCGTCGGGCATTAATCGTGGTTTTCTCTTTGCGATTCTTAACTGGCACGACTGAGTCCTTTCAGCTTCGTTGAGTATTTGGCCAGGCTGACGTGAAATGAGTAGAGACCCCCGAGATTCCAAAGCGACTAGCCAATTATGAAGGGGAGGCTAGTCAAAAGGTAAGCCTGCATTTCTTGGCATTGCGCCGAAAAACTCGTCCAGACCACGCCAAACCAATACCTAAGCGCGACCAGTTCGCAAGTGGCAAGGATGAGATCGCGGCGTTAAACGTTTCCAGATACCGCGCATGACAGCGCCACGGGGGACATGTGCTGTCGAAAACTCTCACCGCACGTGCGTCGTAGCCAGAGAGGAGGCTTAACGGTTGCGGTGAGAGTGAAGCGAAGTCTTACGTCAATAGCGTTGGGACACTCGCTGTATACGTGAGTTACCGACCGCCACCTACGATGGCGTTGGAGTGGATGCCGCCGCCGACAATCGCATTGGCGTTAATGCCACCACCCACGATCGCATTGGCCTTAGTGCCACCGCCTACGATGGCATTTGCATTCAGGCCGCCGCCCACAATCGCGTTCGGTTTGGCCCCACCGCCACCGACAATCGCATTGGCGCTGATGCCGCCACCCACGATCGCATTGGCCTTAGTGCCACCGCCTACGATGGCATTTGCTTTCAGGCCGCCGCCCACAATCGCATTCGGTTTGGCTCCGCCGCCACCGACAATCGCATTGGCGTTAATGCCGCCACCCACGATCGCATTGGCCTTGGTGCCACCGCCCACAATGGCATTTGCATTCAGACCGCCGCCAACAATCGCGTTCGGCTTGGCCCCACCGCCACCGACAATGGCATTGGCGCTAACTCCTCCACCCACGATCGCATTGGCCTTGGTGCCACCGCCTACGATGGCATTTGCATTCAGACCGCCGCCAACAATCGCGTTCGGCTTGGCCCCACCGCCACCGACAATGGCATTGGCGCTAACTCCTCCACCCACAATCGCATTGGCCTTGGTGCCACCGCCCACAATGGCATTTGCATTCAGACCGCCGCCAACAATCGCGTTCGGCTTGGCCCCGCCGCCACCGACAATGGCATTGGCGCTAACTCCTCCACCCACGATCGCATTGGCCTTGGTGCCACCGCCCACAATGGCATTTGCATTCAGACCGCCGCCAACAATCGCGCTCGGCTTGGCCCCGCCGCCACCGACAATGGCATTGGCGCTAACTCCTCCACCCACGATCGCATTGGCCTTAATGCCGCCGCCGCCAACAATCGCATTCGGCTTGGCTCCGCCGCCACCGACAATCGCATTGGCGTTAATGCCACCACCTACGATTGCGTTGGCATTGACGCCACCGCCGACGATCGCATTACTGCTGACACCACCTCCAACGAGCGCATCGGCCAACACAACGCCATGACTTGAGGGTTGCGTGCCAGAAATCTGCACGACCGTGCCGGATACAACAGACGTGGATCCGTCCGCCGTACTGATAGACGTCAGATCTACGTCCACTCCACCGATTTTTGCCCGCCCGATCGAAGCACGTACTTGTTGCACGACCGCTGTCAGTACGACATGGCTGGCGCCAGGTACATAAACGCCCTGACTCGTGAGTTCCGAAATAGTCAGAGTGCCGTCGTCGCGCATCTTTCCATAAACGGAGACTTGATCGCCGACAATGACACCTTCAGGAAGCTTGATGGACAACTTCTGTCCAAGAACAACGGCCGTCCCATTCTTTGCGTTAATCGACTCGACTGGGCCTTCCAATAGCAGACCTTGTTGCCCGGCACTCACCTGAGGTGATCGGGTAACAGGGGAAGCCCACAGATCGGGTGCGACAGCCGTTAACGTAACGACTGCTCCGATCACAACTAGACCCTTCATCAAAATCTCCCAGTGCGAATATTCAGCTCTTTCTTTTCGGCAATGCCGCTAAAACATCAATTTCCGCCGGCGTTGTAGATGCCTTGGTCTCGCCGATCTTCTGACTACGCAGTTCGTGATTTCGGCTTTCTGGCCGATTTGTAGATTGATCTTCGAAGAAATAGATCCCCAATCCGTATCGCTTTCCCGATGCTTCCGTCTTCGACGAATCCAACTGCGTAAGAATCGTATCCAGCTCTGAAAGCAACTCCTGTCCTTTCTGACCGGCGATCTTCAGAAACTCGTCCCGGCCGAATTCAGACAGCAGACCATCAGAAACTACTGCTCGTTCGAAGTATTTGGGCTCGTTTTCAGCGCGCAGTAAGTTGTAAACGAAGTTGGAAGTGACAACTTCCATGAACTGTCCAATTTGCTCTATGCGAGTCACATCCGACGAGGGCGTCACATAGGCACGTGAAAGGCATCGCACGGTGACGCCATCGACGACTTCGACGGACTTAGCTGCGACAAGGGCGTCCAGCAAAGCTTCTTCGTCCGCTCCAGGGCAAGCGATATCGACAAGCTCTTTAAAGGAGCGGCGTGGTGAGTCAGGGACAGCAACCAGATCTAAATCCATCGCCAGCCCGTAGGCGCCGGAGAAATTCGCATGCGTATGCCAAGTTGTCAGGACATTACCGATGCGTTCCGGACTAACAGTTTCCTTTAGGCTATGAGGCGCACCGGTCCGAAGCGCATCTCGAAGAGAACTGACGTCCGTTCTCGCAAGTCCTGCAATGGCAGCAATCCGCGCATCTGTAGTAGGACGTTTTTGATCGAGGAGACGAGCCTCAAGTGCTTGGATGTAGGTCCTGCGTACGACGCCGGAAATTTCGCCAGCAGATATTCCGTATTCAAAGGCGGCGCGCATCAGAGGCCGAATAAGACGAGCGAATACGTCGAGAACAGCTTCCTTTTCTTTGCTTGTTTTACTCATACGTGCGAATGCCGCAGTGCAGCAACAACTGATCACGCCCCTCGCATATCGGGCTCCATAGAGCCTTCCAATGAGGAAACGAAACCAACCAACCTCCCCGAAAACCGTCGGTAAGCACCGACACGGTGTTGTCTTATGTAAGCAAAGTATCAGCGAATTGTGACAGCCGTCAAACAATTGCCGCGCTTCGTTGACAGTTTCTCCCGGGAGTGGGCGAAAGTCCCTGCAAACGATTTAACTTATTGAATCGGAAGGTGGTTTTCCCACCGCTAAAAGTGCACCAATGGACTCGTCAGAGGACCTTGGTCTTGGCCGCAATGCAGCAGGGCCCAAGGCGCGACGGGAAGTCAGGTGCGTTCGGTGGGGTCCAGCAGGCGGGCGTGTTCGCCGATGGCGAAGCGGTCGGTCATGCCGGCTATGTAGTCGGCGATGGCGCGGGCTCGGCCGTCGGCGCCGCGGTCTGTTTCGGCGGCGGCGGCGATGGTGCGGTATTCGGTGGGGAGGAGGTTGATGTCGTTGAAGAACGCCTCGAACAGCTCCCGCATCACCCGGCGGGCTTTGGAGGTCATCCGGGCGACCTTGTAGTGCCGGTAGAGGCGGTCGCGCAGGAACGTCATCAGCTCGGTGTGCTCCTTGCGGCCTGTTTCGCTCAGCGCCGCAAGGGGTGTGGGCTGCTGACGGACGTCGTCGATGGAGCGCGGCTGGGCGGAGTCGATGTTGGCCTGGGTCGTGGTGATCAGGTCGGTCAGGATGTAGTTGATCATCCGCCGGATGATTTCGTGCACCAGCCGGCGCTCGCCCAGGTTGGGGTATTTGTTCGCGACGAGGTCGTACTGCCGCCGGAACAGGCGAATTTCCAGCAGCTCGGGGATTTCGATCATCCCGGCGCGGATGCCGTCGTCGACGTCATGGTTGTTGTAAGCGATTTCGTCGGCCAGGTTGGCAATCTGGGCTTCGAGGCCGGGTTGCTGGCGATGGAGGAACCGTTCGCCGACGTCACCGAGCTCGCGGGCATTGCGCACGGAGCAGTGCTTCAGGATACCTTCGCGGCACTCGAACGTGAGGTTGAGGCCCGGGAATTCGGCATAGCGTTCTTCGAGCTCGTCGACCACCCGTATTGACTGGAGGTTGTGCTCAAAGCCGCCGTAGGGGCGCATGCACTCATTCAGCGCGTCCTGCCCGGCATGGCCGAAGGGAGTGTGGCCCAGGTCATGCGCCAGAGCGATTGCTTCGATCAGGTGCTCGTTGAGGTGCAACGCGACGGCCGCGGAGCGGGCGATCTGCGAGACCTCCATGGAGTGGGTGAGGCGAGTTCGGTAGAGGTCGCCTTCGTGGTTGACGAACACCTGTGTTTTGTAGATCAGGCGGCGAAAGGCGTTGGAGTGGATGATGCGATCGCGGTCGCGTTGGAATTCAGTGCGGAATGGAGGCCGCGGCTCCGGGTGGCGGCGGCCGCGGGAAGTCGCGTCGTGGGCGGCGTATGGCGCAAGCACGTATGTGTCAGGAACCGGCGCGTCAGGATCCAGCGTGGCAGCGCTGATGGACCCGCGCGGATTCGGCGCAGACGGCAAATCGGCCTCGGAGGCCGACTTGTCGTGACTGCGACCTCTTTCGCTCACGACATCATCCGAAGTAATTACTCAACGTCCGCTGAAGCGCCTGCTCCGGATAGTCGGCAGTCACAAAGGACTCGCCAATCCGGCGAAGCAGGATCAATCGCATTCGCCCGCCAAGGGCCTTCTTGTCGATGCGCATATGCTCCAAAGCGACCTCTGGCGTGACGCCCTCAATGTGCACCGGAAGACCTGCGCGTTCGAGCAAACGCTGCAGGCGATCGACCTGAGGGGCATCGATCATCCCGCACTCTTGGGACATGGCAGCCGCCATCAGAAGACCAGCACCAACGGCTTCGCCGTGTAGCCAACGCGTGTAGTGCGTGGCGGATTCAACGGCGTGACCGAACGTGTGCCCGAGGTTCAGAAGAGCGCGGTCGCCCTGCTCCCGCTCATCGCGGCCCACGATTTCAGCCTTAATGGAGCATGACCGCTCGATGACATAGGCGAGCGCCTTCGGATCGGCCGCAAGAAGCTCCTCCATATGCGCTTCGAGCCAATCAAAGAACGCAGCATCGCCCAGGAGCCCATACTTGATGACCTCAGCGATCCCCGCGCGCAATTCGCGCGGCGGCAACGACACCAAAGTGGAGGCGTCCGCGATCACGGCCATAGGCTGATGGAACGCCCCAATCAAGTTCTTACCGCCGGGGTGGTTCACACCCGTCTTGCCGCCCACGGACGAATCCACCTGTGCAAGCAGCGTGGTGGGGACTTGGACGTATGAAACCCCACGTTGGTAGCAGGCCGCAGCAAAGCCGGCCATGTCACCAACGACACCGCCACCCAAGGCGACCACAGTGCAATCGCGTCCGAATCGATTCGCGACGAGGACGTCGAGGATTCGTCCGACCGTGGCCAGAGTCTTGTGCGACTCGCCGTCTGGAAGGATGGCTTCAACGAGGCGGCTGCCGCTCAGCGCCTCAACCAGCGAAGCCATATAGAGCGGCGCGACCGTCGTATTGCTGACGACGAGAATGTCTCGGGCGGGCACATATTGCCGGATGAGATCCGGCTGACGAAGCAGGCCTTCTCCGATCAGGATGGGGTAGCTGCGATCACCCAGTTCGACTTTGAGCGTGTTCACCCTGCCAGCCTAACGGCCCAACTCGGTAGCGTCGAGTTCCCGGAGGATGTCTTCCGCGACGGTGCGAACCCGGCGGTTGTCGGTCAAAACGGTAATGTCCGCGATCTCGGTGTACAGGGGCGCCCTGATTTCCATGAGGGCTTGCAGCCTGGCGGCAGGGTCTACATTGCTGAGCAGTGGCCGGGTCCGACCCTGCCGGACGCGCGCGACCTGCTGCGCCACCGAGGTTTTCAGGTACACGACGCGACCGCGTTCGGCCAGGATGCGGCGGTTCTCGGGCAGGAGGACCGCGCCTCCGCCGGTGGCCATGACGATCCGTTCCATGGCGGTCAGGATCTCGAGGGTTTCGTTCTCGCGCTGACGAAAACCGGCTTCGCCCTCTTTCTCGAAGATGTAGGGGATATCGACGCCGGTGCGGCGCTCGATCTCGAGGTCACTGTCATAAAAGGGACGGCGCAGCATCCGGGAGAGCTGTTTTCCGACGGCGCTTTTGCCGGATCCCATGGGTCCGACGAGGAAGAGGTTGGGTTTGGCGAGCATGCAGCCCGCAGCATACCTAAAACGCCGCGGCCGCCCGAAGGCGGCCGCACGTAGTGGATCAAAGGATCCGGATCAGGTTACGTTCACAGGAATCGAGTACACGGTAACCGTGCCACCCGGCGAGGTCACGAGAATCGTCGTGCTGCCGGTGGGATTCGCGGTGCTCGCGCCGGTAAGAGTGAAGGTGACGTCAGCTCCCGACTGGGTGGAATCGCAGCCGACCGTGTAAGTGTCAGGTGTCTGAGAAACAGTGCCCGTAGTCGAAGTAGCTGATGCCTTGATCGTGGTACCCGCAGGCATTGCGTTGCCGTTGGCATCCTTCACGTTGACAGTGACAGTGCCCGATGCGCCATGCGGAATAGTCAGGCCACTGCCGTTTCCAGTGATCGGGGCGCTCACGGACTTGAAGGTTGCGAGGGCGTGGCCATCTGACATGATGATGATGTGCTGGGCACCGATCGCCAGGGTCTTCGTGCTGCAGCTCGTGCCAGTGCAGGTAATGCCCTTGAACGTGCCGTCGCCCGGATCACGAGTCGAGTTCTTGTTGAAGTCGAGGAAATACTCGCCAACCTGATACGTGCCGTCTTCGTTGTCATCCCGCGCCGGTTCGCCCAGGTCCGCGAAAGCCTCGCCCGCGTCGTACACACCATTTCCGTTGGCGTCATTGAAGAACTCTTCGCCGATCGCCGTTGCGAGGATCTGCACGCGACCAGCGGCCTTCGCAGGCGGAACGCTGGAGGTGTCAGGACGGGGATTGGCGCTCGTCCAGTTGACCACACAGGTGCCATCACCCTTGTGAGTGGCGTCCGACGGCGTAACGCAGCTTCCGTCGATGTGGCCACCGTTGGTGGTGAATGCCACCGAGGTTCCGTCCGGAGCCGGATTGTTATAACGATCGGCGAGGCGGACCGAAACAGGAACGATGATGCCGTCAACGCCGAACGTTTCCACGTTCGAGCAGGCGAAGGTCGTCAGCGCGGTGCCGTCGGGCTTCTTCGGCGCTCCAACAGCGATTGAGAAAGCTTTCGAGGAAGGGATACCGGTTGTGACCGTGAGCGCGCTCGACTGAGTGGTGAGCGCCGGCGTATCGATCGCAGCGGTCACCCTGACAGTTGTATGCACAGTACCCGAGCTGACGACCGTCTGTACGGTGCCGTCCGAGCCGGAAGTCGCCGTATCCGGTGAAAGCGTCATGCCGCCAACCGTGGAATCCAGGCTGAACTTGACACTCGCACCGGGTCGCGGACCGCCGGAAGAGTCTACAACTTTGAATACGACGGTGGATGTCTCCGTCAGGCCCGTGCCCTTCAAACCGATCTCAGACGGTGAGGCCGACTCGAACTGAATGGAACCGATCGCAGCCGATGCGACCGTGACCGTGCCGGATGCGCTCAGCGCGGCCGACGCAACAGTGGCTGCGGCCGTGATGGTATCCGAGCCGCTGCAGCCCTTGGCGGTATAAGTCGCTGTGATCGTACCGCTGGAGGTTGTTACGGTGCCGGGCGACGAACCCGCGGTAGTGTTGCCGCTTGGAGTGATCGCCGCCAGGCCTTCGCCAACGCACGTCGAGCTCAGTACAGCGGTGACCGGAGCCGCGGTGTACAGCGCACCCGTCGAATCGACGACGTTGACGGTAATACTCGTCGTTCCGCCGGCGGCCACCGAGGTGCTGGACAGTTGGATGGCGCCCGACTGGAAGCCGCTGCCGCTGCCACTACCCATCGCGTAGGTCGTGGTGCCACCCGTACCTCCGTTGCCCCCCGTGCCACCGTTGCCACCGTTGCCACCGTTGCCGGAGCCCTTGAATGAATCGCCACCGCATCCGGCCAGCGAAATTGACACAGCAACCGCCGCGCCGACTGTTAGAAACTTATGCATGTCCCACCCGCAGTTGGAAACTGATCCGCTGGGCCATTACGGCCACGAAGGCTGATCAGTAAACGTTGACTCCCTCACGGACGATCTTCGGCGTCACGAAGATCAGTAACTCATCCTTGTCATTCTGCTTGTGCTGTTCCTTGAACAGCGCGCCCAGGACCGGGATGTCGCCCAGCAGAGGTACCTTGGTCTGGTCATCGCGATGTGTCGTCTCCAGGATGCCGCCGAGGACGACGGTCTGACCGTCGTTCACCAGCACCTGGGTCATGATCTCGCGAGTGTCGATCGAGGGCACATTCACGCCACCGGAGGAGACAGTGATGGTGCCGATCGTGTCCTTCTTGACGTCCAGGTCGAGAATGATCCGGTTGTCAGGAGTGATCTGCGGTGTGACTTTGAGTGACAACACCGCTTTCTTGAACGAAATGGTGGTCGCGCCGCTCGAGGCCGACTGCTGGTACGGAATTTCCGTGCCCTGCTCGATGGTCGCTTCCTTCTGGTTCGCCGTGATGACGCGCGGCGAGGAGATGACTTCGGCGCGTGTCTCGGCCTGGGCGGCCGACAGCTCGAGGTCGACGATGTAGTTGGAGCCGAGGATGCCGAGGGCGAAGCTGCCGGCCGGTGTCGGCACGGGCAGGTTTACGTTATAGCGCTGCGGAGCACCCGTCGCTCCGGTCGGAACCTGAACAGGGAAGGACGTGCCGTTGGCAGCCCGGTTGGCCAGCGCGGAGCTGATGGCGGTATCCGTGGCGGCGGCCGAACCGCTGGTCGTCCAGATGCCGTTGCCGTTCGACTGTGCGGTCGTGTAACCAACACGGGCGCCCAGATCGCGCTTGAAGTCATCGTTCACTACCACGATGCGGGCCTCGATCAACACCTGGCGGACCGGGATGTCGAGAGTCGCAACGAGGCGGCGGATGTCAGCGAGACGGTCCGCGGTGTCCTGCAACAACAATGTGTTGGTGCGATCATCCACGGCCACGCTGCCGCGGTTCGACAACAAGCTGCCGCCCTGCGACTTGATGAGGCCTTCCATGTCCTTGGCCTTCGCGTAGTTGACCTGCAGGTACTCCGAGCGCAGCGGCGCGAGCTCCTGGATGTCCTTGCGGGCGGCGAGGTCAGCCTTCTCGCGGGCAGCCAGCTCTTCCTGCGGGGCAACGATGATGACGTTGTCCTGCTTGCGCTTGTCGAGACCTTTCGTGCGCAGAACGATGTCGAGAGCCTGGTCCCATGGAACGTTCTGCAGGCGCAGGGTCACGTTGCCCGTGACCGTGTCACTGACCACGATGTTCTGGCCGCTCGCATCGGCGAGCAACTGCAGAACGGCGCGGGTCTCGATCTCCTGGAAGTTCAGGGTCAGGCGCTCGCCGGTGTACGTGGGCTTGTCGTCCTGAGCAACATCTTTCTTGCGAGCCGGCTGAATCTCGACGACGTACTGATCGTCAGACTGATATGCGAGCTGCTCATAATCGCCGCTCGCGTTGATGGCGATGCGGGTGCCGGTACCGACGCGCGAAGCGTCGAACGAGCTGATCGGCGTGCCGAAGTCGGTCGCGTCATAGCGGCGGGCGAGGTTCTTGGGCAGGTCGGCATCGAAGTCGACGACGATCTGGTTTCCAACCTGGCGCAGGTTGATATGGGTGTGCGGGTCCGTCAGACGCACCAGGATGCGGCCAGCGCCATCCTGACTACGGCGGAAATCCACACTGCGAATGGCTCGCGCACCCGCCGCGGCGACCGCGGAACTGCTGCGCACCGCGGCAGCGGGCGTCCCCGTGCTCACGGCGGCGTTGTTGGCACCACCGAGGCTCACAATGATGTTGTTTCCATCGACGCGGGTGTCGTAGGGCACCAGCTTGTCGAGGTTCATGACCAGGCGGGTCCGATCCTTCGTCTCGGCGGCGAGAATCGAATCAACACCGGAGGTGTGAACATCGATGCGGCGTTGGGGCAGGGCCAGGGTAGTCCCCGGCAGATCGAAGGAAATGCGGGCCGGGTTGTCGATCGTGAAGGACAACGGCTGTGGAGCCGGTCCCGACAGGCGCATGGTGACCTGCACCTGTTGGCCGGGTAGCGGCTGCACGTCGATGGCCTCGAGTTTCGGGCCCTCCTGCGCGCGGGCCGGCTGGCTCGGGACAGTCCCGAGAAGGCCTGCGATCACGAGCCACGCGGCCGCGGCCAGGATCCGACTCATCGGGTTGGAACGTTTCATTCTTGAGAGCTCCCTGAGAACTGGGGCGCACAGCCCGAGGCACATTTACCTATTCGTTGAGACCGAGCGCCGCGGGGCGCTCCATGTAACCGCCGAGACCATCCGGAACGATTTCCGTGAGAGTGATCTTGGCCGGGGTGATATCAGTGATCTTGCCGTCCGCCTGGCCCATGTAGTTGCCATCGGACACGCGGTGGACGAGGCCGTCCTTGGTCTGCACGAGACCGAACATCCGGCCACCGAGCTTCAAGGTGCCCACCATCTTCAATGTGTCGAGCGAGAACTGCTCGAGGAACTCGCGGTTGCGCTTGGAGTCCGGACGCAGGCCCGGCGCCCCCGAGCTGCTGCCCGAGCCGCCCGGAATGAACGGCGAGCGCATATCGGTAGCCGCATACACGAAGGTTTCATAGGGCTTGACCTCCGGAATCGGCTCGACGCGGCCACCCGGCTCTTTGCGGGTGTCCTCGATGAAGCGGCTCAGCTCATCATCCGCGCTGGAGCATGCTGTGAGACCAACAGCAAAGCTCGCAAGCAGGACGCAAGCCAACCCTCCGCCGAAGCGAAATCTACTCGTTGTTTGTGTCATGTTGATAGACCCCCCGTTTAGGGGACGGTTACCTCAGCTACCGGGCTTGCGCTTGGCTTTGGCATTCGCCGCTTCGCTCGCCTGAACTTCTTCCTCGTCCAGGTAACGATACGTCTTTGCGGTGAGATCGAGTGTGAGCTGATCGTAAGCATCCTTAGTTGCTGACTTAATTTCGATGTCATGCAACGTCACGATGCGCGGCAGGGCGGCGATGCCGCTCACAAACTCGCCGAACTGGTGGTAGCTGCCCGTGAGGCTGATCTTGATGGGCAGCTCCGCGTAGAAGTCCTTCTTCTGCTCGGCCTGCGGCTGGAACAGCTTCTCCTGCAGGCCGGCCGAAAGCCCGGTCTGCGAGATGTCGACCAACAGGTTGGGCACCTCGGTCTTGCCCGGCAGCTGGCGCAGCAGGGCGCCGAATGAGCGCTCGATGTCCTTCAGCTGCCCTTTGTAGATCTCGAGGTTCACGGCCTTGGAATGCTTGGTCTTGAACTCCTGGCGCAACTGCTGCTCGGTGTCCTCGCGCTTCTGCAGCTCGGGCACCTGTTCGTCGTACACGAAAATGTAGCTGCCCACGGCGCACAGAATGACAAAACACAACCCAACGGCACCCGCGCGCACGGCCAGCGGCCAGCGGCCCGGATCTGACGTATCGAGTGACCGCAGCTCTTCAACCAGGTTCATTGCGCACCTCTGCTGGCCATGACTTTCGCGCCCGGCTTGCCCTTGCCCCGGCCCCTGCCGCCAGCACCGTTGTCATCCTGGCCCGCGGTGGAGACCTGTTGGGCATACAGTGTGAAGTTGGAACCCGGAGTTTTGTCCTTGCCCGTCTGGACGACTTCCAGCTCGGGGTTGCGCAGCCACTCGGAGCCGTCGATGTTGCGCATGAAGGAGGACACGCGCGTGCTCGACTGGGCCACGCCTTCAAACTTGAACTTCTTGTCCGTCTGCTTCACGCCGGTGAGATACACACCGTCGGGGAGCGTGCGCACGATCTCATCAAACACGTGCACGATCTCGGGACGCGAGCGCTGCAGCTTCTCGATGATCTCCATGCGGGCAATGAAGCGCTGCTTGGAGCTCTCCAGGTTGTTGATTTCCTCGATCTGCGCATCGAGCTTCTTGATCTCGCCCCGCAGCTTCTCGTTGCGCCCCTCCTGGGCATCGATCATGGAGCCGAACATCAGGTAGATCGCGAAGGTCACCACCATGGCGCCCAGGGCTGACACGCCGAGCGCGACCATGAAGGCGATTTTCCGCTCTTTGCGTTCTTCTTCCCGCCAGGGAAGCAGGTTTATACGTGGCATGTCAGTCGAAGCTCCTCAATGCGAGTCCGCAGGCCGTGAGAAGCGCCGTGGCATCGCGTTGCACGGCCTGGGCCTTCGCGCGGGAGGACAGTTTCATCTGGCCCAGGGGATCGCCCTTCTCGGCCGAAATGCCCACCCGGCTGGAAATCACATCCGCGACTCCGGGAATGTTGGCGCAACCACCGCAGATCACGATCTTCTCCGGCTGCTCCCGACCCGACCCGGAAGCCAGGTAGAACTGCAGGGAGCGACTCACCTGCTGTGTCATGTCATCAATAAAGGGATCGAGCACTTCCGACTGGTAGTTGCCCGGCAGACCGCCCTCTTTCTTGGCACGGCCCGCTTCCTCCATGGAAAGGCCGTAAGTACGCATGATCTCTTCGGTGAGCTGCTGCCCGCCGAAGGCGAAATCCCGTGTGTAGACGACCTTCAGGTTGCGAAGCACGCTGAAGGTGGTGCTGCTCGCCCCGAAGTCCACGACCGCAATGGACCGGTCGATGCCGCCATCGGGCATCTGGTGGGTCATCAGCTTGCAGGCGTTCTCGAGGGCAAAAGCCTCGACATCGACGATCTTTGCGGTGAGGCCGGCGGCTTTTACCGCGGCCTGGCGCTGCTCGACGTTCTCGGTACGAGTCGCCACGAGCAGCACGTCATTCGTTTCCGGATCCTTCTCGGAGGGGCCCAACACCTCGAAGTCATAACTGACTTCATCCATCGGGAAGGGGATGTACTGGTCGGCCTGCATTTCAACCTGGCCTTCCAGGTCCGCGCTGCGCAGCGAGCGCGGCATCTGGATCACCTTGGTAATGGCCGCATCGCCGCTGATGGCAATGGCGACTTCGCCGCTCTTGGCCCCGGCGCGCTTGACGGCGCGGCGGATGGCCTCACCAACAGCTTCCGCATCCACGATCGCCTTCTCATTGATGGCGTTCTGTGGCGTGGGCTCCGCGGCATATGCCTCGACGCGATACTGGCCACCCGCCATCGCCAGCTCAATCAGCTTCACTGACGAGGTGGTGATATCGAGACCCAGCAACGGACGGTATTTGCGCTGGAAGAGGAACATTATTTTATTTCCTTTTCAGGTAGTTACGCCTGAAATCGTAACCGCAGCCGAAAAGCGGTGGCCACTATATAACAGCGCATTGTTAAATAGAACGTGCGGCCCATCACACAACAGCGCTGTGTGCCGGGCAGCACGACGGGAATTGCTACGGGTCTCACGCAAGGGAGGATTGCCGCGATCGGAGGTCAACCATTTCTGCTGCGCCATGTCGAACTATCGTCCTGGAGACGCATTACAACCGGGAAGGGGTACGACGAGTGACTGACCAGGTGGCAGAATTACCACAACCGGCGATTGCTTGGATCGGCCGAACCCGTGTGACGGCGCTTTGTGGAGTGCGCCCCAGGTGGGTTAACGTTCGAGCCGGCAACCCCGCTGTCGTAGGCACTATCGTCCCGTAGACCGGAGGCTTTGCGTCCCCACCTTTCGGTGAGTTTGCCCTTGAAACGGCCGTTACTATGCATAGCGCCCGTTGGGAGCGCAAGCCAAGAGAGTTGTTTTCTGTGAAATGGAATTACT
>Ga0207703_10001703_pt1 | contig 19746 bp, 12 predicted proteins | sample KBSSwiS12_FD_184304 | JGI IMG/M metagenome (GOLD analysis project Ga0207703, IMG submission 184304) | Switchgrass rhizosphere microbial communities from Kellogg Biological Station, Michigan, USA - KBS Switchgrass S1-2 (SPAdes) (version 2) | ecosystem: Host-associated > Plants > Roots >...
GTGCCCACGGGCGTGGCCCAGGAGCTGGTGAGCCTTGGCTACGACGAGGTGTTCCGGGTCGGGGGCGCCGACCGCTACGACACCGCCGCCCAGGTCGCCGCCGCGCTCGGCACCGGATCGGGCACCACGGCGACGGGGTGCCTCGACCCCGACACGACCGACGGGTCGGCGCGCATGGGCTGGTACGGCAACGATGTCGCCGAGTTCCGCACCGACGCCACGACCTGTGAGCTGCTACCCCACGCCGTCGTGCTCGCCGACGGCGGCACCGGGGCCGACGCGCTCGCCGCCGGTTGGTGGACCTCGTTCTGGCAGGTGCCGATCCTGCTGACCGCGCCCGACGGCTCCCTCCCCGCCGCCACGAGCAACGCTCTCAGCGCGCTCCAGCCCAGCGCCATCATCGTGCTCGGTGGCACCGGGCGGATCCCCGAGACCACCGTCGACCAGGCCAAGTCCCTCGCCGGCGGCGCCGCCGCCGGCCGGGTCGACGGCAACGACCGCTACGCCACGTCGGTTGCCATGGCCGAGTACTTCGGTGGCTGGTGGCCCACGGGCAACGCCGCCGACTTCGCCGGCAGCATGGTGTGTGTCGCCGCCTCAGGGCCGACGACTGGCTGGCCCGACGCGCTCGCAGCCGGGCCATGGTGCGCGGCCGCGAGCGGCGCGGCTTCGGACCCGGGTGCCCCGGCCCTCCTCTTGGCCCCGGCCGAAGGATCGGCTCCCACCACCACTCGGGGCGGTGTGCGCCCGGCCCACGACGCTGTCCCGGTGTTGACGGTGCCGCCGTCGAGCGGCGCGACATCAGAAGCCGACGACTTCCTCGCGTCCGTCTTCGATTCGAGCCAGTCGTGGTGCGACAGCGCCTCGGCGGCACCCTGCGAGCCACCCGGGTTCGTGGTTGCGTTCGGCGGTGCCGGGTCCGTGAGCCAACCCGCCCTCGTGCAGCTCGCCACCGAGGCATCGGGGGGGCGTTATGGCGCCCTCACGAGGACGGATCTTGCGCCCAGCTTGAGCGGCCCGTTCGGGACAGACCTCGATCTCGGGCCGATCTTCTCGACGTCGTCCCCGGGATCGACCCAGCTGTGCCTTGCCCGCGGATCGATCACCGGCGTCCGATGGTTGACCGCCGTCGGCGCTGATGGCGCCCCACTGACCTCGGACATGGTTTCGACATCGGTGTATGCGCGCGCCACGGACCCAGCGCCCGGCAGCCGGCCGTTCTGCTGGCCTGCGGCGGGCGTGGTCCTGCCTGCGAACCTCGTCGGCACGAGTCTGTCCGGTCACGTCGCGAGCTTCAGGATGCCGTCGGGGGGCCGCCTGCGTATGACGGGGCCCGTCGACATGGGCGCCCCGAGGTCCGAGGCGGGTCCGCCGAGCAGCCAGGGCACCGCTGGTGGTGGCACCACTGACTACGTCTTCTCCGCCGGCGGTGGTGGTGTCATCGTCAGCATCAAGGGGCTCGCCGGCGCGGTCGGAGGCGTCACCATGGCCCTCCATCTCGTGCGCGGTGGAACCAACCCTTCCGGCGCACTGCTGCCAGACATGGTGCTCGGAACGGTTGCCCTGGCGACCGACATCGGCATCGTGACCGGTTCGATCGCGGCGGAAGCGGAGATGGCCGGCGCACAGTGGGACATTCGTGGCCGGATCGACTGGTCTGGGACCGCAACGATGGGTTCGGGGAGCGGCGGATTTTCCGGAACACTCACCGTAGGGACCAGCGGTGCTGACGGTGACAACCTGGTCTGGACGGCGGACGGGTTCGTAGGCTGACCGGCCCCGGGAGTGCGGATTCATCCCATTTGTCCGGGGTAGATGCTTGCCCGTGTTGTCGGAGGACCGTACGGTGCCGACCGTGGACGGCACTGTCACGTTTTCGCAGTGGTGCCGTTCTTGTGTTGGTGGGACGAGGTACTTCCTCGTTCCATCGCAACGATCCCGACTGGGGGTCCAGCTGGCTTCAGTCGGGACGCCCTCAAAAATGCAACCCAGGAGGTTGGATTGACTAGCACCTACGGGCGTGCTGTGAGAAAGGTGGGGGCCGGCGTTCTTGCCGCAACCCTCAGCCTCGCCACAGCGGCAGCCCTGATCCCGGGCGTCGCGAGCGCCACCGCAACAGTGACCAGCACGCGGTATGCCGGTGTTGACCGGTACGACACCGCGGCCAAGGCCGCCATCGCTCAGTTCCCGAACGGGAGCAACAACCTCATCGTCGCGAGCGGCGAGAACTTCCCCGATGGTCTGGCCTCGGCCTACCTCTCGGGCGCTGCTGCTGCGCCGATCCTGCTCACGCAGAAGGACAGCTTGCCCACGGTGACGGCGAACGCGCTCGGCACCCTCGACAGCCTCGCTGCTGGCTCCGCGACCGTTCACATCATGGGCGGTACTGCCGCTGTCAGCCAGACGGTCCGTGACCAGATCAAGGCGCTCGGCTACACGCTCGCCGAGAACTACAACGGCACCGACCGGTACGACACGGCTGCCAAGGTTGCGACGGCGGCCAATGCCATCGCTCCCGTCGCCTCGTTCAACGGGCTCAAGACCGCCATCATCGCCACCGGGCTCAACTTCCCGGATGCGCTGGCGGCTGGCGGGCTCGCTGACGCCAACACCTTCCCGATCCTCCTGGTGAACACGGGGATCCCGGCCCAGACGCAGGCCGCATTGACGAGCCTGGCCATCAAGCAGGCCATCGTCATGGGTGGTACTGACGCCGTCCCGACCGCGGTCGAGACTGCGCTCACGACCCAGGGCATCTCGGTGATCCGTATGGCCGGCGTGAACCGGTACGACACGGCGGCGAAGCTCGGCGCCATGGAGTCTGCGACGTCGCTCAACGGCGGCTTTGGTTGGGCCACGAGCAGCGTCGTCCTCGCCACGGGGCTGAACTTCCCCGATGCGCTCGCTGCGTCGGAGGTCTCGGGTCGCGCCATTGGCAAGGCCCCGATCATCCTCACCGCCTCGCTCCCGGCTGAGTCGTCGGCGTTCATCACAGCGCACAGCTCGACCATCGCGAACTTCTTCGTCATGGGCGGCACCGCTGCTGTTGACGCCGCCACGCTGACTGCGGCCACGACCGCGGCTACCTCGTCGGCCCCGACGGCAACGATCACGGCCAAGGACGGCGCAACGTCCGTCACGGTCGTGTTCTCGGGGGCCGTTGCCAACGCCACTGCACCCACGAGCTACACGGTGAACAACGGCGCCGCCGGTAACCGCATCGGCGTCCCGACGTACGACCCGGCTACGCATACGGCCACCGTCCCGATCACCGGCGCTGCTCTCGTGCCGAACGACGTGTTCACGGTGAACCCGACGGGCGCCCTCACGCCAATCGCTGACGCCACCACGGGTACAGCGGTTGCGATGACGAGCACCACGGTCGTGGCTGACCTCACCAAGCCGACAGCCACCATCAAGGCGTTCAGCAACACGACGGACGTCTACGTCTACTTCGACGAGCCCGTTACCGGTGTTGCGCCGTCGCTGACCAGCACGGACGGCAAGACCGCTACGCCTCTAACTTTCGTGGACTCCGCGCACATGGTGTGGCACGGAACGTGGGCTCCGAGCGCTCCGGCGACCGGTCAGACCGCGAACCTTCTTGCCAACGCCTTCCAGGACAACGCGGCGGCGCACAACAAGAACAACGCGACGTCGGGCATCGTGGTGGCTGACACGACGAAGCCGACGGTTGTGTCGGCGAAGTCGTCCGTCAGCCCGACAGGGGCTGCGGTCTACGACCTCTTCGACAGCAGCAACCCCGGCGATGTCACCATCACGGCCAAGTCGACCGGCGCCGCCTTCGGCAACGCTGGCAACGGCTGGACGTTCGTCAACGGTGGCACGAACCCGACGGTGGCGGTGTCCGTGAATGCGGCGACCAAGCAGATCACCATCGGCGGGCCCACGCCTGCAGCGACGGACGCTACGGCCATCGCGACCGCCCTGACGAACAACGCGACCTTCGCCTCGCTCTTCACGGCGACGGTCTCCTCGGCAGGCATCATCGACCTGACGGATCCGGCCACGGCTCTCGACCCGACGACGGCTGGTACCTCGACGGTCACCATCACCGTGACGTTCAGCGAGCCGCTCTCGGCCGTTGCTGCTCCGACCGTGAACACCTCCACGGGTGTGGCGGTACCGGTTACAGCAGCTGGCACGAACGCCGAGACGATGTGGTTCGGAACGGCATCGTTCACCTACCCCCAGCCTGGTGGCACGAACGGAACGCCGGTGAGCGTCACGTTCGCGGCCAACGCCTTCACGGACCTGGCTACGAACGGCAACCTTGCTGGTACCACCTCGGTCAGCTGATCTCTTGAGCTGATATCGACCGATTCAGGTCGAGACGGAGCCCCGGTCTTCGGACCGGGGCTCCGTTCGTTTTTCCGCCTCACCACTCGCCATCTCATGACATCCCGTAGCAGGACAGCGCCGATCCGCGGCGAAGTCCTCCCCCGGGCGCGGAGGCCGCGCCCCTGAGGAGGTCCGGGGTCGTGTCGTTGTCGTTGTTCTCCCGTGGGCGCCGCGTGCTGGCGTCAGCGCTGATGGCCGTGGTCGTGGGCGCGGTGCTCGTCGTCGCGCCGCATGCGCAGGCCACCACCAACGCCACGCAGGGCCGATTGGCCGGCAACGACCGCTTCGAGACGGCGGCGGCCGTCGCCGACGCGGCCTACCCGAGCGGCGCCGACGTCGCGATCATCGCCAATGCGCGCAACTACCCGGACGCGCTGGCCGGGGCAGCACTCGCCGGCTTGAAGTCGGCGCCCTTGCTGCTGACGGACGCCGATGTGCTGCCGGATGTCACCGCCGAAGAGCTCGACGCGCTCGGCGTCTCGAGCGTCTACATCCTCGGTGGCACCGTCGCTGTCTCGCAGGCGGTGGAGGACACCCTCGCCGAGAGCTACACCGTCACCCGCCTCGCCGGGACCGACCGCTACGCCACGGCGCAGGCGATTGGGGGCGAGGTCGGCGCCGCCAACGTGGGCTCCGTCGGCGGCATCAAGACCGCCCTCGTCGCCACCGGCCTCGACTTCGCCGACGCGCTCGCCGGTGGGCCCATCGCGGCGGCCGGCCCGGGCGCCGGCGTGCTGCCGATCCTGCTCGTGAACGACGACGTGCCCGCCGCCACCAGCACCGCCATCTCGTCCCTCGGCATCAAGCAGGTGATCCTGCTCGGTGGCACGTCGGCCATCTCGACGACCGTGGAGGCGAAGCTCGTCGCCGCCACCGGCAACCCCGCCATCCGCTACGCGGGCCAGAACCGCTTCGAGACGGCCACCAAGATCGCTGATGCGGCGAAGACCACGTTCGGCTTCCCGCTGACCCAAGCGCTCCTGGCCAACGCCTTCGCCTTCCCCGACGCCCTCACGGGCGGTCCGTACGGCGGCACGCAGAAGGCGCCGCTGCTCCTCACCAACACCTCGTCGCTGCCGACCGAGACGTCGACGTGGCTCACCAACAACCGCTCCACGGTCGCCACCGTCACCGCCCTCGGTGGCACTGCCGTGATCACCTCGAGCGTGCTCGACGCGGCGCAGACCGCCGCGACGTCGCCGGCGCCGACCCGGGTGAACGAGACGATCGCCGTCTCCCCCTCGACGGCCGTGACCCTAACCAACGGCAGCACCCGTGACTACACCGCGACCGGTCTCGGCACGTCGGCCGCCGACATCGCGCTGGAGCCGTGCTCGAACGTGACGACGGCGAGCGGCAACACCCAGTTCGCCAACGTCAACACCAACACGATCGCCGACGGCACCCGCCAACCGGCGACACCGCCCGCCGGGCCACCGGACGACGCAAGCTCGACGGCGAGCATCACCGCCGTGAACGGCACGCCGACGCCCACGGACGGCGCGTTCCACAAGGGCGCGGCGCCGACCAACGGCAGCATCACGTTCACCATCACCGGTCCGTCGGGCGCGAACGCCCAGCCGGTGTGCGTCGTCCCGGTGGTGTTCATCGACGCCAACACGGACAACGCGCTCAACAGCGCGACGACGAACCCGGCGGCACCGACCGAGGCGTTCGGCACCGGCGGCTCGACGCAGTTCGCACCGGCCAGCGCGGCGGCGAGCACGTTCAACGTCGACGTCCAGGCGTACACGCCCGGTTCGACGAGCTTCAGCGGCTGCGACTTCGTGGCCGAGGGCCCGAGCGGCGACGTCGTGAACAGCACCTCGTGCCACACCTACGGCTTCGACGCCGGCGACAGCTACCAGCTCGCGCCGTCGACGCCGATCACGCTGGCCGAGTTCCAGACCCGCCTCTCCCTCGACGACGAGGTGGCCGGCACCTACGCCCCCGGCGGCCAGAGCACGTTCGTGCTCAGCGACGACTCGCCCAAGCCGCCGACCGCGGTGACGGCCAGCCGCTCGAACGCCACGCCGACGAGCGTCACGATCTCGTGGACCGCACCGAACACCGCCGGCTCGTCGGCCACGACGTCCGGTTACCGCGTGTACCGCGCCCAGGCCACCAGCTGCCCGATCTTCGCCAGCGGCCAGTACTCCATGGTCTCGCCGGGCACGATCACCCCGACGTCGTTCACGGACACGAACGCAGCGGCCGCGCTCGACTACTGCTACGCGGTCACGACGGTCGACCACACCGACGAGAGCGACGCCACCGCGCCGGTCGCGGTCGGCTCGGTTCCGGTGTTCGCCTCGTCGACCACCTCGACGAACCACACCACGATCACGCTGACGTACAACAAGCTGATCCAGTGCTCGACCGTCGACATCCCGGGCGCGACCGACTACTCGGTCACGCAGGGCACCACGGCCGCCTCACCGCTGTCGGCCACGTGCTCGGGCCAGACCGCGAACACCGTCACGTTGACGTTCTCGGCCCCGCTGGACGCGTCGAAGGTCATCACCGTCACGGCGAAGGCCGGCAGCGACGGCGACACCGTCAAGGACGTCAGCAGCAGCCAGCAGCCGGTCGGTGACAGCATCGAAGCCGGCGACCGTCCCGTGTTCGTGAGCTCGGCGAGCGCCGACGGCAGCCCGACCATCACGCTCACCTACAACGAGCTCATCACGTGCACGTCGGTCGATCTCGGCGACTACACGCTGACCGTCAATGGCACCGACATCAGCCCCACCACGGCGCCGTACACCGTGTCGTGCGTCGCGCCCACGAACGGCGCCAGCGCGAAGGTGGCGATCACGTTCACCAACCCGACCGCCAACCACTTCGTGAAGGGCCAGAAGGTGACGGTCACGGCGAAGGCCGGGACGGACAACAACACCGTCCTCGACGTGGACGAGAACCGGCCGCAGCCGCTGGGAGACCACACGTCCACGACCGTCAGCTGAGCCGGCCCGACCCGAGGGGTCCCTGGTGGAGCCCTGAAGGCCGGGTCGGCGCCAGCCGCACGGCGTCGAGACAACGTCCGCCGTCGACGACAGCGGCCGGCGCGGCCAGGTCGTAGCGCGTCGCGGAGGCATCGGTGAACCGGCGTACGGCGATGCGGTGGGCCACGGGGTCGAGCGCGCGTCGGATGCGGTCGCCGGCCGTTCCCGCCCGCCCGCCCAACGTGTAGATGTGCACCACCCAGACGTGCCCGGCGGGCACGGGCGAGCACGACGACCCGGGCCGCCAGTCGAGCTCGCGCTGCGCGGGCATGCCGAGGCGCGTGTCGTAGTACCGCCACGTCGGGGTGGCGGCGTCGACCAACCACACCTCGTCGCCCGGTTGGCGGTGGTGACGAACCCAGGTGAGGACCTCGCGCCCGGCCGGGTACGGGAGCGGGTCGATCACGCGGTGCAGCGTCGTGGCGACGGGCGCCACGCCGATGGCGACCACGACGGCGAGGCCGACGGTTCGTCGGGCCACGGCGGCGACGAGCACGAGCAGCAGGGGCACGAGGAAGAGCACGACCCGTCCTTGGAACGGGAACTTGTGGGTGACGGCGGCGAGCAGCAGGAACACGAACGGAAGCACGACGAGCGCGCGACGCCGGGGGAGCACGAGTGCGCCGATGACGGCGGCGGCGAGCACGAGCGCGCTGAACCGCAGCGCCGCCGGATCGCCCACGAAGCGAACGGCGGCGCCCCCGGCCCACGACAGCGCGCTGCTCGCGTGCGCCGGGAACCCGTGGTGCCAGTAGTCGAGGAGGGCGCGGTTGCGGCCGAGGCGGCGCAGCGACACCACGTACTCGACGGCGACGCTCGTCAGCCACACGACGCCGGCGCCGATGACGAACCGGTCGCGTCGCTCGACGAGCAGCACGACGCCGACGGCGGCGAGCGTGAAGAGCGCGGGGTGTGACAACCACGGGGCGATGGCGCCGGCGACGACCAGCGTCAGCAGCTCACGGCGTGAGCCGTGGAGGGCGCCGAGGGCGAGGGCGATGAGCGCCAACGTGACTGCCGCGTCCGAGGAGTACTGCTTGACCTCGGTCGAGTAGCGAACGAGCGACGGTGAGAGCGAGACGAGGATCAACGCGACGCTGCCGACGCGCGTGCCCCCGAGGCGACAGCCCACCACGTAGGTGAGCGGCAGGACCGCGAGGCCGGCGGCGAAGGGCAGGACGCGCAACGCCCACTCGTTGTTGCCGAGGGTGAGCACGGCCGTGCGCTCGACCCAGAGGAACAGGACGGGTGCGCCTTGCGCGTTGTCCAGCGGGTGGAGGAGGCCGCGATAGCCGCGACCGGTGATGTTCGTGGCGAGCATGGCCTCGTCGAGCCACAACGAGCGACCCGAGAGGAGGGCTTGCAGCCGCACCGCGACGCCGACGATGCCGGCGCCGAGGGCGACTCTCGGCATCAGCCGATCACGACCACCACGTCGCCGGCGCCGACCGCCTGGCCGGCCTCCACCTTGACTTCCTTCACCTCGCCAGAGGTGTCGGCGTTGATCTGGTTCTCCATCTTCATGGCCTCGAGGATGCACACCGCCTGGCCGGCCTCGACCGCGTCACCGACGGCCACGAGCACCTTGACGATCGTGCCCTGCATCGGTACCGCCACGGCCCCGCTGCCACCGGCAGCGGCACCCGACGCCGCCGCCGGCTTCGGCCGGGCACGGCCGGCGGAGGGGGCGCCGCCCATGGCGACGACGGGCGCCGCGTCGGGCACCCACATGGCCACCGAGAACCGCTTGCCGTTGACCTCGACATCGACGTCGCGGCGCACCTTGGCCGGCTCGCCGTCGACCGCCGGCGGGGCCATCGGCGCGGCGCTGACGCCCGACAGGTCGAGGCGCTCCTCGACCCACTTGGTCGAGTGCACGGCGGCGGCGAAGTCGGGATGGCCGAGGATCGCCCGGTGCGCGGGGATGGTGGTCGCCACGCCGTCGATCACGAACTCGTCGAGCGCCGGCAGCATGCGCTTGCGCGCCTCCTCGCGGTCGCGGCCCCACACGATGAGCTTGCCGACGAGGTTGTCGTAGTACTGGCTCACGGCGTCGCCGGCCTCGTAGCCGCCGTCCCACCGCACGAACGGGCCCTGCGGGATCGAGAGTCGGTTGATCGGACCGGGGGAGGGCAGGAACTTGCCGCCCGCCGGGTCCTCGGCGTTGACGCGCACCTCGATGGCGTGGCCGCGGCGCTCGATGTCGTCCTGGGTGAAGCTCAGCTTCTCGCCGGACGCGACCCGGATCTGCTCGGCCACCAGGTCGATGCCGGTGACGAACTCGGTGACCGGGTGCTCGACCTGCAGGCGGGTGTTCATCTCGAGGAAGAAGAACTCGCCGTCCTGGAACAGGAACTCGACGGTGCCGGCGTTGTAGTAGCCGCACGCCTGGGCGACCTTGACGGCGGCCTCGCCCATGGCTTGGCGCACGTCGTCGGGGAAGGCCGGCGCCGGGCTCTCCTCCACCAGCTTCTGGTGGCGGCGCTGCGCCGAGCAGTCGCGCTCGCCGACCCACACGCAGTTGCCGAACGTGTCGCCGATGATCTGCATCTCGACGTGGCGCGGCCACGTGAGGTAGCGCTCGACGTAGCACTCGCTGCGACCGAAGCCCTTGAGCGCCTCGGACTGCGCCGACTCGAGGGCGGCGGCGGCTTCGTCGGCGCTGTTGACGACGCGCATGCCGCGCCCGCCGCCGCCGTAGGCCGCCTTGATGGCCACCGGCCAGCCGTGCTTCTCACCGAAGGCGATGACCTGCTTGGGGTCCGACAGCACGGTGTTGTCACCGGGCACGCCCGACACGCCGGCCTTGTCGGCGGCGATGCGCGAGCTGATCTTGTCGCCCATGACCTCGATGGCCTCGGGGGGCGGACCGATGAACGCGACCCCCTCGGCCGTGATCGCCCGGGCGAAGTCGGTGTTCTCCGAGAAGAACCCGTACCCCGGGTGCACGCCGTCGGCGCCGCTGCGCCGGATGGCGTCGAGGATGGCCTCGGTGTTGAGGTAGCTCTCGGCGGCGGTCTGCCCGCCGAGGGCGAACGCCTCGTCGGCGAGGCGGACGTGGAGGGCGTCCCGGTCGAGCTCGGAGTACACGGCCACGGTGGCGATGCCCAGCTCGCGGCAGGTGCGGATGACCCGGACGGCGATCTCGCCCCGGTTGGCGATCAGAACCTTGGTCAGCATGAGGCCCGTATCGTTTCAGATCGTGCTGGGCCCGGTGGAAACGACCGCGGAGATCGACTCCACCAACGCCGAGCTGCTCCGGCGGGCGGCGGCCGGAGCGCCCCACGGGATCGTCCTCGTGGCCGACCACCAGACCGCCGGCCGGGGCCGCCTCGGACGCCGCTGGGAGGCCGAGTCCGGCGCCGCGCTGCTGGTCTCGGTGCTCCTGCGCCCGTCCCTACCGGCGCCTCGGTGGCACCTGCTTACCTTCGCCGCCGGGCTGGCTGCCGTCGACGCCGCCGGCGGGGGGTTGAAGTGGCCCAACGACGTGGTGGTCGGTTCGCGCAAGTTGGCCGGGTTGCTCGCCGAGTCCACCGCGGATGCGGTGGTCGTGGGCATGGGCCTCAACCTCCGGCGCTCCGACGTCGACGGCGCCATCTCGCTCGAGGAGCTGACCGGTGAGACCGACCGCGAGGCCGTGCTCTCGCGCTGGCTCGCCGCGTTCGACGAGCGGCTCGGGCGGCTCGACGACCTGCTCGGCGAGTACCGATCCGTGTGCTCGACGCTCGGTCAGCGGGTGCGGGTCGACCTCGGCACCGAGTCGTTCGAAGGCGTTGCCACCGACGTGACGGCCGAAGGCCACCTGGTCGTCGACGGCCGCGAGGTGACAGCCGGCGACGTGGTGCATCTCAGGCCAGCTTGACCGCGGCGACCACGATGCCGGCGAGCGCCGTGTTGGCTGCGACCACGGCGATGAACTGCTGCCGCAACGCCCGGTACAGCTCGGCCCGGAACTGATGTCCCTGGCTCTCCATCTCGAGCCTGAGGGTTGTGCCCAGGTGTTCCGTCGCGGTGCGCAGGTCGTCGAAGCCATGCTTGGTCGCGGCCCGCAGGTCGTCGATGTCGCGCTTCGTCGCCACGTCGGCCCATCCGACCGGCGGCAGGTGCTCCATCAGCGTCGTGGCTTCCTCAGGGCCGAGCACCTCCTCGAGGCGCTGATACATCCGATGACGGTCGTGCTCGGTGACGGCCATTCCCCGCTCCTGCAGTCGTGCGCTCGCCGGGGAAGTGGCTTCACGGAGATCGTATCGATCGGAACGCCTCGGCGGCCGCGAGCGTGACGGGGCCAGGTGCCTGCGGCACGGCGTGCTCGTCGACGTGGGCGACCGCTTGCACCTCGCGGGTGGTGGAGGTGAGGAACACCTCGTCCGCGGTGAACAGCACGTCGTAGGGGAGCGTCTCCTCCACGGCGTCCGTGCACTCGAGCACGAGCTCGCGAGTCACGCCCGCAAGGCAGCCCGATGACAGCGGCGGCGTGAGCAACCGTCCGTCGATCACGACGAACACGTTGGTGCCCGTCCCCTCGCACAGCTCGTCACGCGTGTTGGCGAACAGCGCTTCCGACGCGCCCGCGTCCTTGGCTCGGGCCAGCGCGACCACGTTGTCGGCGTAAGAGGTCGTCTTCAACCCGGCGAGCGGGGACCGCTCGTTGCGCACCCAGGGCACGGTGATCACGTCGGTCACCGGCGGCACCGGTTCGAGCGGAGCGACCGCGGCGACGATCGTGCAGGCACCATCGACGCGGCCGGAGCCCAACGGCCCCGCTCCCGCCGTCACCGTGAGGCGCACGCGGCACTCGGCCATCGCGCTGGCGGCGATCACCTCACCGACGGCGCGCTCGAGCACGTCGACCGGCGGTGGCGTGAGCCCGAGCCCCGCGGCCGACCGGGCCAGCCGGGCGAGGTGGCGATCGAGCGCGAACGGCACGCCGTCGTAGGTGCGCATCGTCTCGAAGACGCCGTCGCCGACGGTGATGCCGTGGTCGAGGGCGGGGACGGTGGCGTCGTCGGGAGCGACCAACCGACCGTTGACCCAGACCGGTGTCACGACGCGACCAACGAGGCCGACGCCACCGACAGCAGCCGCCGTGCCTTGAGCTCGGTCTCCTCCCACTCCCCGCGCGGGTCGGAGTCCCAGGTGATGCCACCGCCGGTGCCGAGGTGGAGGGAGCCGTCGGCGAACCAGAACGTGCGGATGGCGACGTTGAGGTCGGCCGTCTGCGCGTCGGCGTCGACCCAGCCGATGGCGCCGCAGTACGGGCCGCGCTCGACGGGCTCGAGCCGGCGGATCATGTCCATGGCGGCCAGCTTCGGCGCGCCCGTCACCGAACCGGGCGGGAACGTGGCGGCGAGCAGCTCGCCCCAGCCGACGTCGGGGCGGAGCACGCCGCGCACGGTGGAGACGAGGTGGACGAGCCCGGGGTGCGACTCGACGGCGCACAGGTCGGGCACCTCGACCGAGCCCCACTCGCAAACGCGTCCGAGGTCGTTGCGCACGAGGTCGACGATCATCACGTTCTCGGCGCGGTCCTTGGCGAGGAAGCCGTCCGCCAGGGCCGCGGTCCCCTTGATCGGTTGCGACTCGACGACGCGCCCGTTGCGGCGCAGGAACCGCTCCGGTGACGCCGAGGCGAGGTGCACGCCCTGGTCGGGCAGGCGCACGACGGCGGCATGCGGAGCCGGGTTGCCGCCCGCCAGCGCCGTGCCGAGGGCCAGCACGTCGGCATCAGCCGGCAGCGGCGCGGAGAGGCGGCGCGTCAGGTTCACCTGGTAGACGTCGCCCGCCGCGATGGCGTCGCGGATGGTGCGCACCCCGTCCTCGAACGCGGCGCGGTCGAGCGTCGTCGTCCACGCGTCCGGTCGAGGTCCGAGCCAGCCGCGAGCCGGTCGGCCCCGCAGCGGGCGAACGTCGGCGAACCGGGCGCACACCGGCGCACCGTCGTAGGGCAGCACGACGACCCAGAAGCCGGCACCGTCCAGCGCGGCGATGTCGGAGGTGACGTCGCGCAGCCCCGTCGCGAGCCGTCCACCCACGGCAGCGACCGGCAAGAGGCTCGACATCGATCTGCAATGTAGGCAGGACGCCGGGGGGCCGGGGACGAAGTCCTCGCGGATCGCCAGCAAGGAGCGCGCAATGGAACTGTCCCCTCGGAAGCTCGGTGCCGCCCTCACGGCCGCCGCGCTGGGAGCGGTGGGCCTCGGCTTCACCGCTCACGCCAACGCCTCGTTCGGTCTCACCCGGGTCGCCGGGTCCGATCGCTACGCCACCGCATCGGCCGTCGCGGCGAACGCCTTCACGGGCACGACGCCCAACGTCGTCATCGCCCGCGGCGACCAGTTCCCCGACGCGCTGGCCGGCGCCTACCTGGCGGGCATCCTCGGCACCGGTGCGCCCGTGCTGCTCACCACGACCGACGCCGTGCCGACGAGCACCAAGGACCGGCTCGCCGCCCTCGGCGCCAAGAACGTCTACCTCCTCGGGGGCACGACGGCCATCAGCCAGGCGGTCCAGGACGACCTGGGCAAGAGCTACACGGTGACCCGCATCGCCGGCAGCGACCGGTTCGACACGGCGTCGAAGGTCGCGCAACAGACCAACACCGCCGGCGTGGGCACCGTCGCCGGGGCCAAGACGGCGATCATCGCCAGCGGCGCGACGTTCCCCGACGCGCTGGCGGCGGGCAGCCCGGCGTTCGCGGCGCGCTTCCCGATCGTGCTCACCAATGCCGATGCGTTGCCGTCGCAGTCGACGACCGCGCTGAGCGCGCTGGGCATCAAGCACGCACTCATCGTCGGCGGCACGTCGGTGGTGAACAGCAGCGTCGTCAACCAGCTCACGACGGCGGGCATCACCAGCGAGCGCATCGCCGGCAACGACCGCTACGAGACCTCGACCAAGCTGGCGGACTGGGAGGCGAGCAACCTCACCGGCTGGTCCACCTCCCAGGTCGACCTCGCCAACGGTGACGTGTTCGCCGACGCCCTGGCCGGTGGTCCGGCGGCCGGCCGTGGCACGCGCCCGATCCTGCTCACCGCGTCGACCGGGTTGAGCGCCGCGCCCCATGACTGGTTGGCGTTCCACTCGGCCACGTTGCTAGGCGGCCGTGTGTTCGGCGGCACCGCGGCGGTGAGCGACGCGACCGTCACCGCGGCAGAGACCGCGGCGGGCGGCGGTGTCGCACCGCAGAGCGGGCAGGTCACGTCGGCCGACAAGACCAACCACCGGTACACGTTGGTGCCGACCGGTGCGACGGCGCCGTTGACGGTCAACTACAAGGCGTCCGACACCTACTCGGTCGACGGCACGTCGGTGCCGTTCGCCACGTTCGAGACCGCCCTGACCGTCGCCGACAACATCACGTACACGCCGGTGAACGGCACCACGCCGGCCAGTCACGTCCTCACCAACGTGAACCCGAGCACGATCAAGTCCGGCACCGTCGGTGCCGTGGCGGAGAACGCGGCGCCGCCGTCGCACACGTTCAAGTTCGTCAACCCGGTGACGGGCGACGCCCTCACGCCGGCGATCGACTATTCGGCGGCGGGGAACACGTTCACGATCGACGGCGCGGCCTCCACCCTGGCGGGGTTCGGCGGCGACATCAGCGAAGGTGACACGGTGACGATCACCGGCACCGCGTTCGCCCTGACCAACGGTTCGGTGTCGGGCGCGGCGAACACGATCACCCACGGCAACGCGCTGAACCCCACGACGACGTTCAAGATCGGCTTCCTCGGCGACAACCCGACGGCGGGCGACTCGCCGCCCCTCGTCACCACCAACGACACGGTGTTCTCGGCGAGCGGCGCTTCCGGCACGACCGACGTGTACACGGGCGAAGCGGCCGATTGGGCGCACTTCGATCCGCTGCTGACCGACGGCGACACGGTCACCTACAGCCGCAAGGGCGGGCACCAGACGTTCAACCTGGTGAACCAGGCGCCGACGAAGTACTCCGGTCAGGCCACGGGCACCGACACGACGAACCCGGTCACGAAGGCGGGTTCCTTCACGCTGGCGACGGCCACGAAGGCGGTCACCATCAACTACACGTCGGCCGCCACGTTCAAGGTGAACGGCGCGCCGTCGGACCAGGCGACGTTCGAGGCGGACTACTCGCCGGGTGACCTCATCAACTACCAGGCCGCCGACGCGTCGACGAGCACCGCCGAGAGCATGGAGCTGACCGATCAGAACGTCGCCGGCATGATCCCGCAGACGGGGGTGAACACCACCGCCACCCCGTCGGCGTCGGGCCAGGCGCCGCACACCTACCAGGTGCTCGCGTCGAACGGCTTCACCGTGCTGACGACGGTGACCTACGCGGACGGCACGCCGGCGGACAACGTCTACGTGGTCGACGGCGCGACGGTCGCCCAGACGGCGTTCGAGACGAAGCTGAACGACATCGCCGCCGGCAAGATCGGCGGCTCGGTGGTCGTCACCAAGGCCGGGTCCGTGCAGACCCACACGTTGACGACGAACGCCTGAGGTCACGGCGGCCGAGCTGGCTCCTAAGCTCGGCCGCCGACATGGCCGCCCCCGCCCACGCTGGGCCCCGTCTGCACCGCACGTGGCCCCAGCGGCTGCTGATCGGCGTCAGCATCACCGTCGTCGTGCTGTGCCTCACCGGCGCGGGTGGCCTGGGCTACTTCTACGTGCAGTTCAACCGCCTGCCCCGGGTCGGGTTCGTCAAGAACACGCTGGCGCCCCCGCAGCCGCCGAGCGATCCGGAGAACTTCCTGCTGGTGGGCAGCGACACGCGGGCGTTCGTCGAAGGCGGCCAGGACGCCAAGTCGTTCGGCAAGGTCGGCGGTCAGCGCTCCGACACGATCATGCTCGTGCGCGTCGACCCGAAGGCGCACCACGCGTGGATGCTCTCGTTCCCGCGTGACCTCTGGCTCCCCATCGCACCCGACGGGCACCTCCAACGCATCAACACCGCCTACGACACCGGTCCGCAGAACCTGATCGACACCATCAAGGCCGACTTCAACGTCCCCATCCACCACTACGCGGAAGTCAACTTCAAGGGCTTCCAGGGCCTCGTCGACACGGTCGGCGGCGTGACGATCTACCTCGCGTCACCGGTGCGCGACACCGTCACCGGGCTCAACCTCACCGACACCGGCTGCGTGCTGCTCCACGGCGACCAGGCGCTGGCGTACGTGCGCAGCCGCCACTTCCAGTACAAGGAGAACGGGCGCTGGAAGACCGACCCGACCGGCGATCTCGGGCGCATCACGCGCCAGCAGGACTTCATCCGCCGGGCCACGCGCGAGGCGTTGTCGAAGGACCTGTTCAACCCGAAGCGCATCAACGGGCTCGTCAACGTGGCGCTGAACAACGTCAAGGTCGACAACGCGCTCGACATCAAGGAGATGCTGCGGCTCGGCAAGACGTTCAAGTCGCTCGACGCCAACGCCATCACGCAGTACTCGCTGCCCGTCGTCAACGCCATGACGAGCGGCGGCGCGTCGGTGCTGAAGATCCCCCAGAAGGACGAGGCCACGGTGAACGCCATCCTCGACGTGTTCCGGGGCGCCCCGCCGGTCTCGCCCCAGCAGGAGCCGGACGTCGTGCCCTCGGGAGCCACGTTGCGGGTCCTCAACGGCAGCGGGGTGTCCGGCCAGGCCGGCGACGCCACGTCGGCGTTGCGCCAGGCGCAGTTCTCGGTGCAGGCGCCGGGCACGACGACCCACACGACGCGCACGACGATCCGCTACGCCGAGGGCCAGAAGGCCAAGGCCGACCTCCTCGCCCGCTACCTCGTCAACGGCGCCGACGTCCAGCAGTACCCGGGCCTCACCGGCGTCGACGCCGTGCTCGTCACGGGCACCGACTTCGCCGGCGTGCTCGCCACGCCTCGGCCCGCGTCCGCCAGCCCCACGACCACCACGCCGCTGCCAGTGGCCACGCCGGCGCCGAACGCGCCACAGTGCTGATCCGATGAAGGCCCTCGTCCTCTGCGGCGGCGCCGGCAGCCGCCTGCGCCCGCTCACCCACACCAGCGCCAAGCAGCTCGTGCCCGTGGCCAACAAGCCGATCCTGTTCTACGGGCTCGAGGCGATCGCCGAGGCGGGCATCGTCGATGTCGGCATGATCGTGGGCGACACCCGCCACGAGGTCATGGCGGCCGTCGGCGACGGCTCGCGCTGGGGGCTGCGGGTGACCTACATCCGCCAGGACGAGCCGCTCGGTCTCGCCCACTGCGTGCTCATCGCCCGCGACTTCCTCGGCGACGACGACTTCCTCATGTACCTCGGCGACAACCTGCTGGAGGCCCGGGTCGCCGAGTTCGTGGCCGCCTTCGAGTCCGAGCGGGGGCGCCTGGAGGGCTCGCCGGCCGCGTTGATACTGCTGCGCAAGGTCGAGGACCCCCGCCAGTTCGGCGTGGCCGTGATCGACGCCGGCGGCCGGGTGGTGCGCCTGGTCGAGAAGCCCGCCGACCCGCCGTCGGACCTGGCGCTCGTGGGCATCTACCTGTTCGATCCCCGGATCCACCAGGCCGTGGCGGCGATCACGCCGTCGGGCCGCGGCGAGCTCGAGATCACCGACGCCATCCAGTGGCTGGTCGACCACGACGACCCGGTGGCGGCCCGGGAGATCAGTGGGTGGTGGATCGACACCGGCAAGAAGGACCCCCTGCTCGAGGCCAACCGGCTGCTGCTCGAGCGCATCGAGGCGCGGGTCGACGGTTCCGTCGACGCCGAGAGCTCGCTGGAGGGCCGGGTGATCATCGAGGCGGGCGCCGTCGTGGTGCGCTCGACGGTGCGCGGCCCGGCGGTCATCGGCGCCGGGGCCCACATCACCGACAGCTTCATCGGTCCGTTCAGCGCCATCGGTCCCGGTTGTGAGGTGACCAGCTCCGAGATCGACCACTCCGTCCTGTTGGAGGGCAGCCGGATCGTCGAAGCCGGCCGCATCGTCGATTCCCTGCTGGGCCGGGAGGTCGAGGTCCGCCGGTCCTCGGCCCGCCGTGGCGCCACCAGCCTCACCCTGGGGGACCACTCCCAGGTCGATCTCGCGTAGTCCCCCCGCGTTCTTTGTCGCGTTGTGGTCGCCCAGCGACCACAACGCGACAAAGAACGTTCAGGGCCAGGCGCAGGAGCGTGTGTCGGGCCCGAGCGGGGCGCAACTAGCCTCTCGGCGTGCGGTTGCTCGTCACCGGCGGTGCCGGGTTCATCGGCTCGAACTACGTAAGGTGGGTTCTCGGGCGCACCGACGACGCCGTCACGGTCTACGACGCGCTCACCTACGCCGGGAACCTCGCCAACCTCCACGAGGTCGAGGACGACCGCCGGTTCGCGTTCGTGAAGGGGGACGTCTGCGACCGGGCGGCGCTCGAGGAGGCGATGACCGGCCACGACGCCGTGCTGCACTTCGCGGCCGAGAGCCACGTCGACCGCTCGATCGTGAGTCCCGACGACTTCGTCCGCACCAACTGCGGTGGCACCAACGTGGTGATGGACGTGGCGCGGCGCGTGGGGGTCGAGCGCGTGGTGCACGTCTCGACCGACGAGGTGTACGGCTCGGTCGCCGTCGGCTCGTCCACCGAGGACGCCCGCCTCGACCCGCGCAGCTCCTACAGCGCGTCGAAGGCGGGATCGGATCTCCTCGCGCTCTCGCACCACGCCACGCACGGCACGCCGGTGGTGGTCACGAGGTCCTCGAACAACTTCGGGCCCTTTCAGTACCCGGAGAAGGTCATCCCGCTGTTCGTAACCAACCTGCTCGACGGCCAGAAGGTGCCGCTGTACGGCGACGGTATGAACGTGCGCGACTGGTGTCACGTCGTCGACAACTGCGCGGGGATCGACCTCGTCCTGCGGCGCGGGCTCGACGGCGAGATCTACAACATCGGGGCCGGCAACGAGCTGTCGAACCGCGACCTCACCGCTCGCATCCTCGAGCTCGTCGGTGCCGACGAGTCGATGATCGAGATGGTGGCCGACCGCCTGGGTCACGATCGTCGCTACTCGATCGACACCACCAAGGTGCGCGCCCTCGGGTGGCATCCCGAGTGCGATCTCGACGAGGCGCTCGCTGCCACCGTCGAGTGGTACCGCGCCAACCGGTGGTGGTGGGAACCGTTGAAGGCCTCATGACGCGGGTGCTCATCACCGGCGGGAGCGGGCAACTGGGGCGAGAGCTCGTCGACGTGTTCGACGGCGCCGTTGTCACCGACGAGTCCAGCCTCGACATCACCGACCGCGACGCCACCGTCGGCGCCATCACCTCGCTGGGTCCCGATGTCATCGTGCACACCGCCGCGTGGACCGACGTCGACGGGTGCGAGGCCGATACGGCGCGGGCCATGCAGGTCAACGCCCTCGGCACCCGCCACGTGGCGGACGGGGCCCGGCGGGTCGGCGCCCAC
>Ga0207703_10001704_pt1 | contig 19742 bp, 13 predicted proteins | sample KBSSwiS12_FD_184304 | JGI IMG/M metagenome (GOLD analysis project Ga0207703, IMG submission 184304) | Switchgrass rhizosphere microbial communities from Kellogg Biological Station, Michigan, USA - KBS Switchgrass S1-2 (SPAdes) (version 2) | ecosystem: Host-associated > Plants > Roots >...
CCGGCACCACATTCCGAGCATTCCCAATGTCTTACAGCGAGCATGTCCATACCCGTGGGGCCTAATAAGGCCCCGCAGACGCTGCATGCTCGTGTTGTGTTTCGTTCGCTGACGACTTCAACAGACCTGCCGGCGTGCTCGCCCTTATATTGCAGCATCCGCTTGAGCATGCACCAACCGCTGTCCAGAACGGATTTGGCCATCCGTGTTCGCACCAGCTTCTGGCTGCTCACATCGCCCACAAAGATGGTTTCGTATTGATTCACTATCCGGCGACTGAATTGGTGCAGCGCATCCGCTCGGCGGCGAGCGGCCTTGCGCTGTAGGCGCTTCGCCTGGCGGCGGTGGCCGCGGCGCTGGGCCTGGGCGATCCGGGCTTCCATTCCTCGGTAGAACCGGCCCGCTTCCAGACGCTCGCCGTCGCTCGTGACCGCGATGTCTTTCAGGCCCAGGTCGATCCCCACCGATTCCTCAGACGCCGCACGCTGTTCCACCGGCAGTTCCACAGGCAGACACAGCCACCAATCGCCCACCGCATCCTGCGCGAAACAGCCCTGGCCCCACTTCACATCGTTCAGACGCTCAGCCTCGAATATCCGGAACGTCTTGCCACAAAACCGCAGTGCACGGCCTTTGCGCTTCAAACTCGCGGCCTTAAACGGAATCCAACCCAGGGAGCGACGTGCGCCGCGACTGATACGCCATCGCAACCGGCGCCGCTTCGCCGCAGAACGCTTCTGCGCATACTCCACGCAGATGCGCTGAATCGTATCCGCGCCGATGCGTTCAAAGTACTGTGAGGAGCCCGACGTCAAGTTACATAGGTCAAAGCCCGTGAACCATTTGCGCTTTAAATCCGTGCGCGTCGCCGCCAGCAGCGCGGCTTCATTACAAAAATTGAAAACCTGGTTTACTTCCACGGCCGCCGCGCCCAACCATCCGTACGATTCGGAACGGACCTTGAACCTCAGAGTGCGCGTGAACGAGGACGTCATGAGCGTATTATCTACTCTCACTGGCGCTCGTGCTCCACTTCATTGCGCAGCTCGCTGGTGGCTCGAAACGTCATTGTTTCTCAGTTGCCCTGCCCGGCGCATCCTTTGACCCACACGGGTCCACAATTTTCCTGGGTAGGCAAGTTATAACAAGTGTGAGGCAAGTTCATGGAACGACGCAATGTCCTTTATGCAGCCGCAACGATGCTTGCAGGCACCGCCCTCCCTTCCATTGGCAATGAGGCTTCGGCCCGGCCCCAGCCACGCAATTCATTGGCCAGACCAACCCGCTTTCCTTGACCAGCGGAACGATGTCACTGACTCGTCCGAGTGCCGCGAGCAGCGCGGCTTCACTATAGAAATTGAAGACTTGGTTCACTTCTACGGCGGCCGCGCCCAACCATCCGTACGATTCGGAACGGACTTTGAATCTCAGAGTGCGCGACACCGGGCTGCCAACCAACACAATGGCGGCGAGGGATGCGCTTCCATACCGCTGCTGGCTAAGAGTAGTATAGCTGCGCCTTGATTAGCTCTAATCTCCATTCAGCGACCTCAATGCTCAGGTCGTCGCTCGAAATGGGGCTGCCCGGACCTCTGGAGCGCGGACATGTTTGCTCTGATCGTTGTCGCCAATCCGAGCCCGAATAGCCTGAGTCACGCCATGGCGTCCGCCGCAAAGCGGGTGCTTGTCGCTCGAGGCTACCAGATCGCCTATCACGATCTGTATGCTGAGCACTTCGACCCCGTTCAACCCACCGGCGAAGAGGGCAACGTGAGTTCATCGAATGAACTTGTTGAACAGCACTGCGCCGAGCTGCCTCGTGCCGATCTGATCATCATTTTCCACCCCAACTGGTGGGGTCAGCCTCCAGCTATTCTCAAGGGATGGATAGACCGGGTGTTTCGGCTAAACACTGCATACGCCTATCCGCCTGGAGTGGGGTCTGAAGGGATTCCTGTGGGCCTTCTTCGAGCCCGGCATGCGATAGTCGTCAATACATCCAATACGCCAGCCGAGCGCGAGGCCGCGGCGTTCGGTGATCCACTTGAAACGCTCTGGAAGAAATGTGTCTTCGGTCTGTGCGGCGTCAGCAGCGTGGTGAGACGCATGTATGCGCCTGTGTCGAGTAGCAACGCTCAGCAGCGCGCCACATGGCTTTCGGAAGTCACAGCGCTCGTCGAAACTGTGGCGTAAGCCTTCCGCCGAGTGCACACACAATGGCAGTGCCTTCAGTGTCCGCCGCCGCGCAACCCTTGGTAACCGGCGCCGCGTAAAACGACTCCCGGCCTGGCACCGGTGTGCTTGCCGCCATCGACAACGACCCGCCCGTTGACCAACACATAGTCGATGCCACTTGGATAGGCCATCGGATTCTCGTAGGTGGCGTTATCCTCGATGCGGTCGTAGTTGAAGATTGTGACGTCGGCACGCAGACCCACCCGAATCGCGCCACGGTCGAAAAGTCGCATCCGCGTGGCAGGCCACGAAGTCATCTTCCGTACGGCGTCCTCGAGCGTCAGAACGTGCCGCCTTTTCACGTACTCGGCTATTACCCGCGGGAAGTTCGCGTAAGCGCGTGGATGTGGCAATCCAATCGCATCCATTTTGCCCGGTCCCGCGTTCGCGCCGGCATCGCTGCCGATGCTCATCCAGGGAAACCGCAGAGCCATTTCGATGTCGGGCTCGCTCATCATGAAAAATAACGCCATCGCCCTATTGGGGCGGGCCGCCACAGTGATATCCCAAGCGACGTCGGCAGGCTCGCGGCCGAGCTGGTCGGCGATGTATTGGATGCTCTTGTAACGGTAGCGGTCGTATTGGGAATTGAAGGCGTTGGCGAGCACGACGTGATCCCAACCTCCCGAAGCCTCGACGAGATTGGACCAGCCCGGCTGTGAGCCCGCCGCGACTTCCTTCTTCAGCCGCACGCGGACCCCGGGATCGGAAAGCAGCTCGACAGCCTTACCCATTCCGTGTTCGAACACCCAGTTCGGAACTGTGATATCAAGCCCTGTGCCGCCTGCCGTATACACGTACATGTCCGCTGCGATATTGATGCCGCGTGCGCGAGCCGCCTCGATCAGTTCACCCGCCTTCGGCACCAGCGTTCCCCAACCCGGCGCATAGGCCGCTTTGAAGTGGAAGACTTCCACCTGGATTCCGGTACGGGCACCGATTTCGATCGACTCGCCCAATGCCTGCAACAGGTCGGCGCTCTCGCTGCGCATGTGGCTGGCATAGATGCCGCCGTATCGCGCGGCGACACCGGCGAGCTCGATGAGGTCTGCCGTGGTTTGAAAGCTGTCCGGGGGATAGATCAGTGCGGTCGCGATGCCCATGGCACCGGCGCGCATCGCTTCCGCGACGTGCGCTTTCATCTTATCCATTTGCATGGGCGTCGGCGCTCCAGCACCGTCGCCCATTACCTCCACACGTGCCTGGGCGGCTCCATAATAGGTCCCGAAGTTGAGTGAGATGCCTTGTCGCTCGAGCTCCGAGAAGTAAGTGCGGATCTGTGCCGCCGGTACGGGAGTTCCACCTTCGCCCGCGATGGCCGAAGTCACGCCCTCCCGCAGCTTGTTCTCGGCCAATCCATTCGTGCGCAGTATTTCCCCCGACTGATCCATCATGTCGATCCAGCCGGGCGAGACATAGTCGTCGCGGGCATCGATTTCCCGTTGCCCGCGCCCCTCAACGCGTCCGATCTTCGCAAAACGGCCATTCTTGATGGCCACGTCCGCCGCCACCCAGGGATTGCCCTCGCCATCGAGAAGGCGCGCATTACGAATGACAATGTCGTACATGGGCGATTGGGCAGTGGTGTGCTGTGATACCGCAGCCGGCCGCGCCCGAACCGTGTGAGCCTGGACAACAGCGGCCGCGCCCTCGAGGAGCATCACACCCAGTATCAGCGCGCCATGCCAGGTTCCCGAAGTCATCAACGTGCCTCCTCAAGTCTTCCTGTTTGTCGGGACGCGTGCCTGCCTCGCCCAATTTGCAATGAAGTAGGCCATCACGACGCCAATGACGCAGCCTTTCAGGGTTGCTTTCCCGATCGCGTACAGGCACACGGCTACCGCAGCCAGCCCGAAAGCACAGACCCACAGTGACAGTGACGGTAGGCGGCTTCGCACTGTCAGGTCCGCGCTGCCTTCGACTTCAATCCCCGGCCCGGTTATCTGCGCTGGCAACTCGCCCGGCTGTTGCAAGCCCGTCTGTACCGTCACCAGACCGACCCGGCGGCCTGTTCGCCCGGACAGCGCTGCGCGCGGCAACGACAAGGCGATCGCGGCCGTCATTGCGAGCAAACTCCACCCGAAGGCCAGCAGGACCAACAACCAGTCCGACGGACCGGTTTGGTGACGCAGAATGTAGAGGGCTCCGCAGGCACACCCCATACCGGCTACGGCAAACACCGAGCCAACTACGACGACGGCAGTGGGAATCCGGTTTTTCACGTTTCAATCTTCTGCCACTGCCCGCTCCAGGTGCCCGGAGGCCGGCTTGCATGTTACCCGGCACGCTCGACTTCGGCGACCACCCCGCGGGACGGTGGAATGTACAACGAACGTCGTATATGATGCGATTTCCCGCGGAGAAATCCCTTGATCAGGAAAGTCGGTAGCGGCTTACCTCTACCAACCAACGCTGAGCTCGAGATTCTGGACGTGCTGTGGAATCTGGGCCCCGCGACCGTCCGTGACGTTCATGAGCACCTCGAGCGGCGCGCGGACATCGGCTATACGACCGTCCTGAAACTGCTGCAGAACTTGTTCGAGAAGCGCCTGGTACTGCGGCAGGATGCCCAGCGCAGCCACATCTACTCCCCCGCCTATAAGCGCACGGATATCGTCCGCCAGATCACCAAGGGTTTCGTCGAGCGCGTCTTCTCCGGTTCAGGCTCGAATCTGGTGTTGCACGCGTTGCGCGAAGAGCGCCTGTCGCCCGAAGAGCTCGCGGAAATCCAGGCGGCACTGGACCGGATCAAATCACGGGAGCGTTAAGAGCCATGCAGGATGTGGCGATCCGAACAGTGGCCCTGACGCTGCTGCATTTTCTATGGCAAGGGGCACTGATCGGCGCATTGTCCGCTGCAGCCCTACGCGGCCGCCTTGCCCGAACTGCACAGCGACGCTACGTCATCTGTCTGGCCGCCCTGCTCGCGTGTGTTATTGCGCCGGTCGTCACCGCAATGCTCCTACTACAAGAAGTTGGGTGGCAGGGTGCGCGAGCCCCGCTAACCACGACTCCCAGCGTACCCCTTTCGCAGCTTTCACTTGCCGATCTGCCCGGCCACGCCACTGCCCACTTGCCCATGATCGACTTGATGTCGGCTGGGGTACTCGTGTGGCTCATTGGCGCGCTCTCAGTAGCGGCGTACTACGTGGTGCAGTGGTTCGGAGTCGATGCCCTGCGCCGCTCCGCATTTCCGTTACGCTCACCGGAGCATCTGCTGTCGTGCGCTGTGAAACTTCTGCGCCAGTGGAAGGGCACGGCCAGGGTGTCAATCATGCTATCGCATGCCGTCACCACCCCCATTGTCATCGGCCTATGGCGTCCGATGATCATCTTCCCGGCAGCCTCAGTTGCACGCATGTCGATGGACGATTTCGAACTGATTCTGCTGCACGAAATGGCTCATATCATCCGGCGCGACACTCTGGCCAATGCCCTGCAGGTCGTGCTCGAGATTCTGTTGTTCTATCACCCTGTCGTGCATTGGCTGTCCCGACGTGCCCGGGCAGAGCGCGAATGCGCGTGCGATGACTTTGTGGTGACAGCCTCCGGTTCCGCGTACAGATATGCGCAGGCATTGACGACCCTGGCGCTCACGAGCGCGCGCAGTGCCCCGTTGCAACTCGGAGCTGCGAGTGGAGACCTGCTCCTGCGTCTGAGAAATCTCGCTGGTGACGAGCCTGAGAGTGTGGCCTTTCCGCGCAGCCGAGTACAGTTGCTGATACTCGCAATTTTGCTGGTATTCTCGCTCTGGGCCTATGCTCCGGGTGGCGCCTGGTGGGGCTTGGCGAATCAGACAGAGGTGTTCACCCCCCACGACGCACCGGCAGTGCCGCGCGAGCCATTCGGCGAGCCATTCGCCAAACCAAACACAGCCGCCCCCGGCAACGCATTGCCAGAGAGCATCCCCGTTCCAAACGTCGAGATGCCGCCCGCCGTCGAAGACTCCGCGCGGCTGCGACGGACCCGAGTGACCCGGTGGAGTCGCACCACTGCGCCTGCGGCCGAATCACGGATCGACGAAGCAGCAGCGATCCAACCACATCAGCAACCGGGCGAGGCGGTCTTTGGCGAAGACTTGAATCGAGAGACTCCAGCGTTGCCCACTCTTCAGCGACAAGCGAACGCTGCGGTTACACCCACTGCTCCGGTTGACCCCGCGATTGACGACAAAGCGTCTCTCGCTCGCCGCGAGGCCCCGACGCCGACCTACAGCCCTATGCCCGAATACCCCGTGAGAGCCCGGCTCGATGGCATCCAAGGCTCCGTAGTTGCAACGCTCCGAGTGGGACCGGACGGACGGCCCATGGGTCTGCGCGTCGAAGAAGCTACGCCGGTAGGAGTATTTGAAGGCGCGGTGCGACGCTCGATGATGCGGTGGCGTTACAACTTCACTGGATCTACTGCGCCACCGCCCGAGACGGAGGTCAGTTATCGCCTGAACTTCTCATTAGCGGGCGTGAGCTCCGCTATCACTTCGGTATGCGCCACGGCGACCGCATCGCGTACTTGCGAACCGCAATAGACTCGCAGTCAGCGCGAAAGCTCCACGCCAAGCCAGAACATACGTCCCTCGAGGCGGTACGCGGACGCGTCGGTATTGTCCTGCAAAGCGTTATTGATACGGGGGGGCGACCGATCGAAAACGTTTTCCACGCCCAACCGCACGGTGTAGGAAGACCGCGCCGTCCAGGCGAGCGTCAGGTCGTGGTAGGTCGTCGAGCCTACGCGACGTGAGCTGCTACCAGCCGCTTGCAACAAGCCATAGCTGTCAGCCGTTTCTCTAAATGACCCGATGTACTGCGTGGTCCAATCCCCTGTCCATGAGCCTCGTTTCCACTGCAGGTGTGTTTGCCACTGGGCAATCGGGTACGCAATTCCGGTGTTATTGTAAACAACATCATACGTTCCACGAAGATTGACCAGTGGGGTGCCACTGAAATCCAGCAGTCGCCGCTGCAGGAGATACCCCGCAAGCAGCTCGGCCTTCCAGTCGCCCCAATGGTTTGTACCAGCATCGCGCACTTGCAAATCGACGCGTGCCGACTCGTCGATGTCGGTGTTGGACACGGGGCTATAGATCGCAAACGTGCCGTCGCCTTGCACCGGAACGATTGGACGACAGGCGTTATCCCGCCGATGCTCCAGGCAATCTCCAATCAGTTCCAGTGCACCTTGCGCACGGATGGCATCGCTGATCTTGACCACCGTGAGATCGGCGCTTACGAAACGTTCCCGGCGGGTCGGTGAATTCCACACAACGCCGGCCGAAGCGCTGTACCCGCGCTCCGCGCGAGAATTCCCCAGATCGACAATGGAAGCCGTCAATTCCGTGGGAGCACGGGAATGAGATACCACGTCGCTGGTTGCAATCGCACACAATGGAGAGCTCTGCGCTGCGGCAGTGGAGCAAGGATCGCTCACAATAATCGGCCGCAGCGAACCAATCTCGGACAGCTCTCCGGGCGATGCGACGTGATAGACCTGAGTCAATCGGCCTCGCACCAACCATTGCGAGCTCAAACGCCAGGTGAGAGCGGCGAACAGGGGGGCGGCAGCCACCTGACCCGATATCCGATGGTCCGCGTATGAAAAGCGGCCGCCGACGGTCAAGGATGACGCGGCGCCGGTTTGCCCAAAACTATCAAAGGGCAACGCAATCTCCGTGACGAAATCGTAATTGTCGAGGCGGCGGTCCGCGTACAAGGGGCTGGGGGTCAAAATCAGAGCGCTACGCCGGGACTCCACGCCGATCGCAAGACGCGCTCCGGAGAGCCTGTGGCCAAAGGAGAATTCGCGCCGCGCGAACAAGCTCACCTGCGCCTGCGTCACCCGAGATTGCTCCTCGCTGGGTGCCGCGATGTAGTTGAGCATCGATTGCGAGATACTTCCCGGACCATGAAACAGATCGAGAGGCACGCAATCCGGCAGGGCATCGTCCACTACACCCGTCAGAGGATCTGGTACGCCGCAGCGGATCGCACCACGTGCATCCGGCCCGGAAGGACCGAGTGCGTTGACGAGTTGACGGGGGAGGAGGACGTCGCTGATACGCTGCGTGACCTCGGACACTCCCCACGAAAGCGAGCCTGCCAACTCCCAGGGTCCGGCCAGATGAGACAAACTCCCCGACACAAACACCAGGTCACTGTCATCCGCGACCTTCGTCGGCCCAAGCTCCACCAGGCGCCGCTTTACATCGGTGAGCTCGAGGCCGAAGGGGTTGTAGAAATTATCCGCCGCCACTGAAGCAGGTCGCAGCCCCCTTGGAATGTTGGCGCCGCCGAACACATGGGTGGCACCGTCAAACGCTGTTGCCAGAGGAAGGCTCGATAGCTGGTGGCGCGAACGGTCCTTGGCTGCCAGCAGCTCGAATGCTGCATGCGTTGCTGCTGAAAACTCATAGCCCGCGTTGGCAGCCACAGACCCGCCGGCACGGCCATCGCGCAGGAATGCATCACTCTGTGTGGAATACAGGTCGTTCCGCGGACCCGTCGCGACGAATGGCCGCCAGTTGCCGGACTCGTCGCGCGTGTAGCGTCCGGCCGGAAGGCCCAGCTTATTGCTGTCAGGAATCACGAACACGCCCGCGGGCGTGACGCTGCTGCCGAACGGCCACACGCACTCCGGGCCCTTGAGACACCCGAGAGCTTGCGTCGTCGCGCTGAAGCTGCGTGAAGCGGCATCGATCGGATCCTCGTTGCGGTAGTCGATCGTGAGATTGGCGTACCCATTACCAAACACCTTGCCGCCAAAGATTGCCGCTTTGCTCTCGGTACCGTCCCCGTGAGAGCTGCGCGCCACGACGGCCCTGGCATCCACGCCTTGCGCATCCGCACGCGCAATGACATTGATGACACCGGCGATCGCATCGCCTCCCCAGCTCGGTGCAGCCCCGCCCAGAAAGATCTCGATCCGATCGATGGCTGCCACTGGTATTGCGTCCAGATCGACGGACGGCGCACCCAGATACCCGTTCACCGGCAGGCGCTGTCCGTTCAACATCACGACACAACGTGCGCTGCCCAAGCCACCGATATCGGCGACCACAGCCCCGTTGCCATCCGCGTTGCTCCGTAGATTGGGCGCCGCTCCGCCCATGAACGGCAGCCGCTGCAATACTTCACCGAGCCCCAGAACCCCCATGCGCGCGAGATCCTCGCTCGTGATGACGCGCACCGGCGTGTGCGTCTCGACATCGATCCTGCGCAATGCCGTCGCGTCGATGACAGCCTGTTGTGAGGGAGCCTGCGCCTGAATCGCGGCAGCGACGGCTGCGGCTGTAAATCCGCACAGCGCGGTCCATCCTTTTCTCATCACACCCTGCGGATCCGACCCAAGTCGTACGATTTTATCGCACTACGGCGTCGGCCTTTTGCTTTCGATTTTCCGCTCCGCTATTCTACGACGCCCGTCGTACTTAGACACCGCTCGGCTGGTAAGACGCAGTGCTGCCTGTGTCGGGGCTTGCCATCGATCCCGTGCAGGATGGATTCCGCTGTCATCATGAAGAAACGCGTCCTGCTGGTTGAGAACGAGGATCGGTCGCAGACGTCGCTCATCGAGCCCCTGCAGAGGGAGGGCTACGATGTGCAAGCGGCCGCGAACAGCCAGTTATGTTACGAGGCGGCCGCTCGCGAAGCCTTTGATCTCATCGTCCTGGACGTCAGTGACAGGCTCGAGGTGTGCCAGCGCCTGCGCCACCATCGCAGCCGGGCACCCATTCTAATGTTGACCACCCCCGGCCAATTCCATGAGCGCGTGCTCGGACTGAAACTCGGTGCGGACGACTGCCTGACAAAGCCCTTCGAGCCAGAGGAGTTCCTCGCCCGGGCGGAGGCACTGGTGCGACGGGCCTGCGGCGTGTGCTACCCGGATAATCCAGGCACGTATGAGTTCGGAATCATACAGATCGATTTCGATCGACATCAGGTATTACGAGATCGAGCGCCGCTGGCCATCCTGCCGCTGGAATACAAACTGTTGCGCTACTTCGTCCAACATGGAGGCGTAACCCTGACCCGCCGCCGGCTTCTTGATGAGGTATGGAGCTATGACGGGACCCCGGCGACGCGTACAGTCGATGTTCACGTTGCCGGCCTCCGGCAAAAGATCGAACCCGACCCGCAGCATCCTCGCCATCTGCTCACGATTCACCGCCGCGGCTACAAGTTCGTCGGCTGAGATCCGCCGGTTCAGTCTCGGCCTGGTAGAGTTGTAATAGATGTAATTGTTGTAAAACTCGATGCTGGCGATCCCATCACATAACGCGTTGCCATTTGCAATTTGAACAGAAAGCTCGGCTACCATCGCAGCCTGGCAGTTGCTAGATTGGAACCAACGCCTCACAGGGAGGCCAGGGAATGGAGGTTGTAGAGGTGCTGCATCGATTTCGGTTGGCGGTCTGCGGGAGCTGCGTTCTCATTCTGGCTGCCTGCGGAGGCGGTAGCGATACTCCGGCACCCAATGTGGTCGCCACCGTGGATAGCGCGCAGGGCACAGCACCGCTGACCGTCCATCTGGATGCATCAGGGAGTACTGACCCGCGAAATCTGTCGCTCACCTACACTTGGTCGTTCAGTGACGGTACTGCGAACGCCAGCGGAGCGAGTGTGACGCACACCTTCAGCGGTCACGGTGATCAGACGGCGACCGTGACGGTAAACGACAGTCAGAGCAGCGCGAGCAAAACGCTGACGGTCAAAGTAGCACCCGCTCCACCGAACATACAGGCACTCTCGATTCCCGTAGGCGTGCTGGGAATCGCACAGACCAGCACATCAGCGCAGCTGAGTGCCACGGATCGAGAGAATCTGGCATTGACCTACGTGATCGTCTCGCCACCCTCGGCAGGCGGCGCAACCATCGAATCGGGCACGGGTAAAGTCACGTACACGGTACCGGGTTACGTCACTACGGGCACGGACTCCTTCACTGTCAAAGTGTCGAACTCCGGAGCCTCCAGCACCAGCACAGTAAACGTCGCGCTGCACTCAGATCCCCTGCTCCCGAATCAATGGCACATCCAGAATTTAGGGCAGGACGCATTCGCCTCGACTCAGCCCGTGCCGGACAAGGACATGAATGTCAGCGAAGCCTGGAGGGCCGGCCTCTCGGGCAAAGGCATCAAGGTTGGGGTGGTGGACACAGGTATCGAGGCCTCCCACGAGGATCTGCAGGCGAACGTAGACCTGAACAGCTCGTACAATTTCCTCACCGCAACACACGACCCCACCCCTACGGGCACGGGGTTTGACCATGGAACCTCGGTCTCGGGCATCATCGCGGCGGTGGCCTTTAATGACAAAGGCGGCCGAGGCGTCGCCTACAACGCGACGTTACGCGGGTACAACTTGATTGCGCCTGGCGCTTTCAGCGTCGCCAACATGGCGAAGGCATTTGGCGGCTCGACCACTTCGGTCGACAATGACCTCTTCAACGCGAGCTTCGGGCCCGTCGCGAACGCGATTCCACAATTCAGCGGCGCCTTCCAGACGATCACGCAAACAACCCTCGCGCTGCGCGGAGGATTGGGAGCCGCAATCATCAACGCGGCCGGCAACGACTTCCAGGACTTCGAGGGCGCATCCAGTCCGCTGTGTGCGACGGCACGCCGATACGGGGTCAGTTGCGGCGATCCGGCCACGGATGAGCGCCGAGGCGGCTATGCGCCCCTTATCGTGGGCGCCTTGAACGCGAAAGGGATGCATTCCAGCTACTCGAGCACCGGCTCCTCCCTGTGGATCAGCGCACCCGGGGGCGAATACGGTCTGAATTCGGCCTACATCGCCGGAGCCTCCAATTACGACCCCGCGATCATCACCACCAGCCGGACCGGCTGCGCCAACTCCGCCTACGGCAAGCCGGTGAATGCGCTCGATAACATGGGCGCAAACCCCCTGGCGGCGAACTGTCAGTACACAGCGACCATGAATGGGACCAGCTCGGCGACTCCCAATGTGGCCGCGGTAGTGGCGCTGATGCTGGAGGCGAACCCGAAGCTGTCAGTGCGTGATATCAAGTACATTCTCGCGAAGACCGCCCGGCACGTGGATCCGGATTTCGCGGGCGTCGCGAGCACCGCGATCATCACCGGCAACACCATCGTGCTGGAGCAGGGTTGGACCAAGAACGCAGCTGGCTTCTGGTTCAGTAACCGGTATGGTTTCGGCGGGGTCGATGCGGCCGCGGCGGTGAGCCTGGCCAAGTCCTACTCGGACTATCTGCCACCCATTCAAACTTCGACGGGCAACTACAGGTTCGTTGCGGCTGCGCCGGCGACGATTCCACCGGCGTCCGCGGTCGGCGGCACGATCAGCTACTCGGTCTCCGAGCCGTTCCGGACGACCGAATTCGTCGTGGTCTATGTCAACATCGACTCGACGCCCGGCCTGCCCTGCAATCAGATCGAGCTCACCTCTCCCGCCGGGACGAAATCCATCCTGTTGCACGCTGCCAATGGCTTCACGAATGCCGCGGTCGTGAACTCGCGCTTCGAGTCGAACGCGTTCTATGGGGAACCGGTCAATGGGACATGGACATTGCGGTACCTGGACTTGTGCGCGGCTCAGGCGACCTCGACCGCCCTCTCGACGAGCCAGCCCCAGATTCTGCTGTTGTCCGGACACTGATCACGGAGCCACCTGCATGCATCGCCTGACACTATCTCTCGTACTGCTTCTGTCCGCCACGACGAGCTTCGCTCAGCTTCCTGCCCCCGTCCGAGCTCTCAAGCCGGTCGCGGACCCTTCCATGGTGGTGATGGATCGCGGCGCAAAACTCGAGGTTCTGCCCACGAAGCGGGCAACGCCACGGGCTGACACCACCGGACGGACGGTTAGTCATCATGTCATCAGCTCCAGCAGCACCGCACCAATGGGACCCCGCCAGCTCGGAGTGGTCTTCAATCACTCCCTGCAGCAACAGGGCTTCATCAGCGGGGAAATCACCTTCAAGATGAAGTCTGGATACACTGCAGATACGTTCGATCCCGTGCTGTATCCCGGGCTTGCATTAGTCGCGCGACCTGGCTTCTACGTGGTCAATGCGCAAACACCTGAGCAGTTCATCGCAACCCTCAAGCGCTTGCAGGCTCGCTCGGACGTCGAATGGGTCGAACCGACGGTCAACTACACCGCCGCCAGTACTGCCCCGACCGTCAAGTGACCTGGCGTGTCCGCCGCGGCGCTGCAGGCTGCGGCGGACCCACCCCCGTCAGTGGAAGTGCCAGTTGAATTTGACGCCAGTGCCGATCGAGCACAAGTATTCCGCCTGATTGCTCAGCTTGCCATCACTGAGCTGTACCGTCGTCGTGCGGATGTCAACCTTGCCATCCGGCGTGACTCGATAGCGCGTGTACTCGGTCACTCGTTCATTCTGCGGACTGAGGGTCTCGTGCACGTCGGAAAACGCAAGGTACTGATTGCCGGGCACCAGATAACTACCGATCCGAAAACCACCCGTGACATCCGGCCCGGTCGCGCCCGTGCCCGCCAGAGTACATTGATTGAAATTGACCGTGACCGCCACGTTCCTTCCGGACGTCAATGCACCCAGGATCTGCGCGTAACTTTCGGGGCGGGAAGCCACACGCGAGTCTGAGTCATCCTGCGCATGCGCAGCAGCGATTGAGCCAGCCAACAGAAATGCGGCAGCGAGAGATAGCCTGTTGTACACCATGTGGGATCCTCCTTGGACGCTCTTGAGTGAAAATAATGTCAGTGTTCGCGAATGCCATCGCGACCGAGTCGCCTTACGGCGGCAGCTCCCACGTATAGGCGTGTGTGGTGTCGCAGTCCCAGAGCTGCAACTGAGTGCCCACCGAGCTACCTGTATCCCTGACGAGGCAGCGTCCGGATTTCGAATTCGATACAGACACCAAGCGGGTAACCGGGTGCGTTATCACACTCGAAGCCGTCCATCGCTGACTGCTGCTGCCGTTGCATGTGGCAAGTTGAATCCGCGTGCCGTTGGCAGTGCCGCCACCGGCTGCGTCCATGCATTTTCGCTGTACCATGATCACGAAGGTCTGGTCGATGTTGGGCAACAGAAGCCATTTCTGCTCAATCGACCCGCGGGTGCAGCCCGCGAGCACGATCGGATTACCATCGCTGCTCACGCCGCCGGAGTTGTCAGCGCATGCGCCGGGAAATCCCGGAGTGTGAATCCAGCCGACCGAAGCCGCGGTTCCGATGTGCCACTGCTGAGCGATACTGCCCGAGCAATCGGCGATCTGCAGCCGCCGTCCGGCGCTCAGGTCACCCGCATCGAGGCAGCGGCCCGAATTGGGGTTGACGAGTGCCGTACCGTTGACCACCCACTTCTGCGCACCAGAATTGTTGCACGTCCATAGCTGCACAAGTGTACCGTTGGTGGTCCCGGAACTGGTCACATCGAGGCACTTGCTGTGCACCCGCAGCGCCAGCGTACGGTCCGTGTTGGGCACCGCCGACCACAGCTGATTGTCGGTACCGGTGCACTCCCATGACACGATAGGGTTACCGTCATCCTGGTCGAAGGCGAGATTATCGAGACACTTGCCGGGCATCGCCGCATTGGTGATCGAGCCGGTCACCAGCGCCACGCCTGTCATTTCACCCCACGCCTGATCGGGAGTGCGCTGCGTCGCCTGCACGAATTGAGCAGTGTCGCTGTAGAAATCATCGTGCATCGCAACGGTCAGAAGCTGTATGAGCGAACCATTCGCGTAGTGCGCGTTAGCCCCGTTCAGCAAGTACGAGCCCATACTATACCCCTCGATATAACTATCGGTTGGCAAGGGCACGACGGGATCACGATCATGGTAAGGGAACTCGCGGGCCCAATCGGCGACGCCCTCGACGATCCAACCGTGGGAATAGCCGGGGACCTTCTGGATGATGTGGGTCGATTCGTGAACAAACATGCCCAGATCGTCCGGGTTCTGCCGGGCATAAGCCGCGCTCACCGTGATGATCCCTTTGGCGGAGTCGGTTCCAGCAACTCCCTGGCCATTGGGATCGAACACGATTGTGAAGCTCGACGTCGCAGCTATTGCCGGGATCAGGATGAGATCGGCGATCTTGGGATACCACACGCGCAATTCCGGTACCACTACATTGTTGGCCCAGTCGGCGAGATCCGGGGTCGCCGAGGTGTCAACGATGATCTGCGGCACGGGCGTCGTTTGCGCAGGCATCGTAACCTGCAGCGAATCTGACAGAGTGGAGACGGCGCCGTTGCTGTCGACAGCCTGCACCTGATATGTGTACGTTCCACCGAGCGCGATGTTCGCATCCGTGAAGCGCGTACCCTGCCGGTAAACCTTGCCTGGACGGCCTGCCGGGGTGGTGGTCGCGACCTGGATGCCGTCGCGATAGACATTGTAGTGGCTGATTGCGGTATCTGCGCTGCTGGCGCTCCAAATCACCGCGATGCTGTCACCTCCTGCCACGGCGCGCAGGCCGGTGACCGTTGTGGGAGGTGCTGCCATCGCGGCGGATGTCCAACTCAAGATACCTGCGAATGCGATGACGAGGCTGAACGACCTGAACACTCGCTTCCCGATGCGGCTTCCATTCACGATAAACAGTCTCCTCGATCAACTTGAATTGCAGGTACACACCGACAAACCCCTCACCAGGGCTTGACGACCGCCAGTATGACAATCGCTATCAACAGCAACGCGGGCGCCTCATTGAACAAACGGAACCATCGCTGCGAATGCGCATTGCGGCCGTCCCGCAGCGCCGACATCAGCTCGTGGCACCACAGGTGATAACCGATGAGCACCCCGACAAGTGGCACCTTCATCCGTATCCAGTTGAACTGCAGGTAACCCGGCGCGACAACGAGCATCGAAATGCCGAACACGACCGCCAGCGTTGCGCCGACCGTCATGATCCCAAACAGCCGGCGCTCCATCACAACGAAGCGTTCCAGGCCGAGTGCGTCTGTCGTCGTCACGTGATACACGAATAATCGGGGCAGGTAGAACAGCCCCGCGAACCAGGTCACGACGAAGACGATATGGAAAGCCTTCAGCCAAAGCATAAAGGCGTTATACCAGATCTTTTCTGCGCCGCTGTGTTAGAGATGTAAAAGGCGCGGCGCGGCCGGAGCGTATATCCAGGGATGTCAAGAATGTAAAACGGAACCCCCGGCGCACCTACCGCGCCGGTATGAGTCTCATCGGGATCGCCATCCGACCTGTAAACCCGACAAGTCGGGCTCCATCAGAACTTGCCGCGGATGCCAATCAGAATCTCACGCCCAGGGTCGTACTGCGTGAACGTCGCGTTGGAGAATTGGAAGTAGGTGCGCAGACGTGCATCGAACAGGTTGAGCGCGTCGGCGGTAATCTGCACCTCGTGCGACCAGCCGAACAGTTTCGACAGGTCCAGGCTCGATGAGAAGTCCCACTGGCGGTAGTCAGCGCTGAACAGCGCGGCATTGGTGATGCCGTTCTGATTCAGCCCGGAGATCTGCGATCCCTTGTTGTACACCGTCGAAATGCGGGCCATCACCGGCCCATGCTCGTAGTAAGCCGTGATGTTGTAAGTGTGCGGGGCGACCCCCGTGGCCACTGGCGGAGCCGCCCCCGTGCCGAACTGATCAACCAGTGTGTAGTTGGCCGTAAAACCGAGCCCGTTGAGGCCAAAACGACCCAGCAGGAAATCCAGCGGCTGGACCCAGTTGAACTCAAAGCCGTTCACAGTCAGCGCGCCGCTGGCATTCACCTGCTCCGTCAGCACGACAGTGGCCACATCGGGGCCACCGCGGAGGTTGATCGCATTCTGCTGGGTGGGAGACAGCGTAGCGTAAGTCACACCATACTGCGCGAGAGCGCTGAAGGGCACAGTGGTGTTGCCGTTCGCGGTGAAACCGGTGAGCCGCTTCCTGAACACGGCCGCACCGACATAACCTTCCTGCCCGGTGTAGTACTCGAGCCCGAGATCGAAGTTCTCCGACAGAAACGGACTCAAAGCCGGGTTACCCACTGTTCCGACGTCTGCCGAGGGGCCGCTGAAGCTCAGGCCAGGCAGCATCGCACTCGGATCCGGCCGCGTCATCGTCCTCGAGCCCGCGAATCTGACGATGGTGTTGTCGGATACGTTATAGGCCAGCTCGACCGAGGGAAGCACGTTGTGATACGTGTTTTGCGTGTAGACGAAATTCATGACGTTGGGATACCGCCCGCCGTCCTTCAGCGACGGCACATTGCGGGCGTCCGGAACCGTTTGGTAACCCCCGATCGTCTGGTCAGTGTGGACGTATCGCACGCCGCCGGTATAGCGCAGACGGTTGCCACCGAATTGGGTGTCACCTCTGAGCTCGACGTAGAAGCCGGTGTCCTTCTCCTCGACGAAGCCCGCACTGGCGCCGGTATTAGAGCCTGTTGAGACCGGCTCGGAATTGTGGAATCCGGTGTAGTTCGTAGCGCCTGCGAATGCAGGCCAGTTCACCGTGACGAAGCCTGCAGGCCCTGGCCTCAAGTAAGAGGGAACCGCAGCGTTGGGTGCCAAGGAACCCTGATAGGTGACCGCGGTTGTCTGGCCCGCAGTGTAACCCGTCCCGTAACCGGGGTAGGTCGGATAGGGAGGGCCGGGCATGCCGGTCTGCACCAGGCCGACGCAGGGCGGCTGTGAGTTCGGGGTCGGAACGTAAATACTCGGGTTATCCCCGCAGGTCGCGTTCTGCCACGCCTGGCTGTTGTCGTATCCCCTGATCTTGCGGAGGATATCGTCGTACGCCGCACCGAATTGCAGATTGACTTCCTTGCCCGTGCCCCAGGTGAAATTCGTGCGCACACCCTTGGTATCCGTATCGCGCTTTTCGTCCTGGATGTTGACACGCGAACCGGCGTTCCAGCCGAAGTTGGCCGGGTTGTTCAGGTCAACACTGCTCTGTATCACCGGGAGAGCGCCAGTGTTGCCGTAGTTGACGGTCAGGCCGGAGCCGAGCGCCGTCGTGGGATCCACCGAAGGCACTTCGCGATGAAAGGTGCTGTTGGCCTTGTTGGCCTGCAGATCCATCTTGAAGGCATCCGCGATCTGCCACGTGAGGCCGGGGTTGATACCGTAGAAGTTGACGGTCTCGGTGTACGGCCGGTACTCGAGGAAAAATTGTGAATTGGCGAAGGTTCCCCCGGTCGCGACGCATCCATTGCTGCAGTCGCTACGGTCGACGCTCATGTTCAAAGGGATGGCGGATCCATTGCGCACAATCCACGCCATGTCGATGCGCTGCTCGTTGTTCTTCTTGTGGCCGTACATCGAATCCACGTAGAAATGCAGGTCATCGTTGGGCCGATATTCCAGGCTGACGACCGCATTGGTGCGGTCACGGGCGCCAAACTCGTCAGACGCGCGACCGAGTCGCGGCAGCAACGCGTTGTCAATCTGCTGGGTGCTCAGTCCCGGGTTGTGAGCGAGCAGGAAGGCGTTGTCAATTGGCGTACCGGCAACAAGCCCGTTGCCGGCGTTCCCCGGCACGGTTGCCGGGATCGTCCAGTTCCCGCCGCCGGTGTTGTTGCATGTAGTATTGCCCGCACCGCACTGTGCCGGAGTCAAACCCGCGTTCGTCCAGCCAATGGTCTCGAATCCCCTCACGTCGATCCGGTTGGCAACGGCTGCGACTCCGACGAGAGCGCCGAAGCCGTTGTCCCAAGTATCGCTTGCAATGACGGCGCCACGCTCGCCCCAGTTCGCAGCCTTTTGATTCTTCGTACCGGTTGCGGTGTAGGTGAGGTGCGCACCCGGACTGTCGAAGGGCCGCGCACTGCGCATGTCAACGGTGCCGGCCGCGCCGCCTTCGATCATGTCGGCCGAGGAGGTCTTCTTGACCGTGAGTTGGGTGAACAGCTCGGTCGGGAACAGGTCAAGGTCCACTTCGCGGTTGGTATTCTGAGCGTCCGTGGTGCCTGTGGAAGCGACCGCAACCGGAGCCCCGTTCAACAGAACTTTGGTGAAGTTCGTGCCAAGGCCGCGGATCGAGATATCGGTGCCCTCGCCGGTGATATCGCGCGTAATGGTGATACCGGGAATGCGGTTGAAGGACTCGGCAATGTTGGTGTCAGGGAATTTGCCGATGTCCTCTGCGTTCACCTGATCGATGAAGCCGATGGCTTCGCGCTTCGCCTCGGTGGACTGCGTCAGGCTCTTGCGATATCCGGTGACTACGACTTCCTGCAGCTCGCTCGGCGAGGCGCTGGCGGCGCGCGCGGCACCAGCGTCAGTGGGCGCCTGCAGATCCTGGCCATGTGCCGCACTGACACCGATACACAAGCCGACGAGACCCATGGTTCCGTACACATGAGACTTTCTATCTTTCACGAGACCCCCTCGATCGGAACAATCAGCCGATTCCCTAACGCCCTTGTTCTGCGAAGCAACTGCCGGGCCATCGTGGGTCCCGGTAAGGCCAATTTATGATAGCGCTACCATTTTCGCAAGCATTATTTATTGCGGCCAATTGGGCCATTTCACCAGCGCGATCAGCCACCGGTCAGGCCAATTCCGGGCGGCAGA
>Ga0207703_10001705_pt1 | contig 19734 bp, 19 predicted proteins | sample KBSSwiS12_FD_184304 | JGI IMG/M metagenome (GOLD analysis project Ga0207703, IMG submission 184304) | Switchgrass rhizosphere microbial communities from Kellogg Biological Station, Michigan, USA - KBS Switchgrass S1-2 (SPAdes) (version 2) | ecosystem: Host-associated > Plants > Roots >...
GGCGCAGGGTCTTGCTCGCAGTCGCCCCCGGCAGCACCAGCGGCAAGACCCTGCGCCTCAAGGACAAGGGGATGACCCGCAAGGACGGCACCCGCGGCGATCAGCTGGTCACGCTGCAGATCGACCTGCCGGGCGCCGATACCGAGGCCGGCGCGGAACTGGCCCGGCGCCTCGGCGATTGGCACGACACGCGCAATCCCCGCGCCAAACTCGGAGTTTAGAACCCCGCAATGGAAGAGCGCCCGATCGAAGGGCCGGGCGCTCCGCACCCCGGGCCGGCGCTCGCCGCCCCCGACCTCTCGCCGGAAGCCCGGCGCAAGCACGCGCTGCGCTGGCGGCAGGGCGTCGAGGAGGTGCTCGAAGGCGAGGTCGAAGCCCACCTCCACTGGCACAAGCGCGCCCGCCAGGTACTTGGCCGGACCATGGCCGGCGTGTGGAACGACGGCTTCATCCATGCCGGCAACCTGGCCTACATGGCAGTGGTCGCGCTGTTCCCGTTCTTCATCACCGCTACGGCCCTGTTCTCGCTGATCGGCGAGCGGGGCGAGCGCGCGGCCGCGGTCAACGCAGTGCTGCTGGCGGTGCCACATTCGGTCGCAAAGGTGATCGCCCCTGTCGCCCACGACGTGATCGAGGCGCGCACCGGCAAGCTGCTGTGGATCGGCGGGCTGGTCGGCCTGTGGACGGTGGGCAGCCTGATCGAAACAATCCGCGATATCCTGCGCCGCGCCTACGGGACCAAGCCGACCCACGCCTTCTGGCGTTACCGGCTCAGCTCGACCGCGCTGATCTTCGCCACGATGGTCCTGCTGCTGCTTTCGCTGCTGGCGCAAGTCGCGATCGGCGGGATCGGGCAGGCCGTGCACGACTGGGTGCCACGGCTCGATCCGCTGTTCGGGCCGCTGGCGATGACCCGGCTGATTCCCGCGGCCGTGCTGTTCGGCTCGCTCTACCTGCTGTTCTACTCGCTCACGCCCGGCCGCTACCGCTCGGGCGCCTACCCCAAGTGGCCCGGCGCTCTGTTCGTCACCGGGTGGTGGGTCGCGGTGACGATGGCCCTGCCGTGGGTCCTCAGGAGCCTGTTCAATTACGACCTGACCTACGGCAGCCTCGCCGGGGTCATGATCACGCTTTTCTTTTTCTGGCTGGTCGGCTTAGGGATGGTGTTCGGGGCGGAGCTCAACGCGGCGCTCGCCGAGACACCGGAGGAACGCGACATGCTCGGTCAGGCGGACAACCGCACCCGGGATGCGCGGAAGGGCGGAGATTGAGATGACGGGACTAATGGCCGGCAAGCGCGGGCTCATCATGGGCCTGGCGAACGACAAGTCGCTGGCCTGGGGCATCGCGCAGAAACTGCACGAGCAGGGCGCCGAACTGGCCTTCTCCTACCAGGGGGAGGCTCTCGAAAAGCGTGTCCGCCCACTGGCGGCAAGCCTCGGCAGCGATTTCCTGATCGATTGCGACGTGTCCGACATGGCCGCGCTAGACACAGCCTTCGCCACCCTCGCCGACCGGTGGCCGACGATCGACTTCGTGGTCCACGCGATCGGCTATTCCGACAAGACCCAGCTTCGGGGCAAGTTCTACGACACTTCGCTCGACAACTTCCTGATGACGATGAACATCTCTGCCTACAGCCTCGTCGCGGTGACGCAGCGGGCCATGCCGATGATGAGCGCGGGCGGCTCGATCGTGACGCTGACCTACTACGGCGCGGAAAAGGTCGTCCCCCACTACAACGTCATGGGGGTCGCCAAGGCCGCGCTCGAGGCCAGCGTGCGCTATCTCGCGAACGACTGCGGCCCCGCCGGGGTGCGCGTCAACGCGATCTCCGCTGGCCCGATCAAGACCCTTGCCGCCAGCGGCATCGGCGATTTCCGCTACATCATGAAGTGGAACGAACTGAACAGCCCGCTGCGCCGGAACACCACGATCGAGGACGTCGGCGGGGCGGGGCTCTACCTGCTTTCGGACCTCGCCTCCGGTGTCACCGGCGAAGTGCACCACGTCGATTCGGGCTATCATACCGTCGGCATGAAGCAGGAAGACGCGCCGGATATCGCGCTGGGGTGAGATTTGGAGGCTAGCGCTGCGGGCGGCCTTCGACAGGCACAGGCCGAGCGGGATTGAGCGAGTTGCCGTGGGCGGTCAGCCCACGGCCCGACTCAACCCACCGCCTTGAGTTTCGGCGCAGCCTCGCGCGCCCGGCGGGGCTGGTCGGGCCAGATGCCGCGGGTGTCGTAGACCACCTTGTCGGCGCGTTCGGACAGCGGAATCGACTTGAACAGGTCGTGGTCGACTAGCACGATCAGGATGTCGCAGGTCTCCAGCGCTGTATCGATATCGACCAGCTCGACCGGCGTGTCGCGGTATTCGAGCGGCAGCTGGGTGATGAACGGTTCGACCACGCTGATCCGGTCGGCATACTTGCGCGTCAGCGTGCTCGCCACGAGCCGCGCGGGGCTCTCGCGGAAGTCGTCGATATTCGCCTTGAAGGCGAGGCCGAGGCAAGCGACCTTGGCGTCCGGATGCGCGGCGAGCAGCGCATCGGCGCGTTCGATCACATGGTGGATCTTGGCGTCGTTCACGCCGCGCGCGGTGCGGATGAGAGCGGTGTCCTGCGGCGCGGAGTGGACGATGAACCACGGGTCGACCGCGATGCAGTGGCCGCCGACGCCGGGTCCCGGCGAAAGGATGTTGACGCGCGGATGGCGGTTGGCCAGCCGGATCACCTCCCACACGTCGAGGTCCATCCGGTCGGCGATCACCGACAGCTCGTTGGCGAAGGCGATGTTGACGTCGCGGTAGGCGTTCTCGACCAGCTTGGTCATCTCGGCCGAGCGGCTGTCGGTGGTGACGCAGGCGCCGCGCACGAACAGCTTGTAGAACGCCAGAGCCTTGCGCGCACACCGGGGCGTGATGCCGCCGATCGACCGGTCGTTGTTGGTCAGCTCCTCGAGGATGCGGCCCGGCAGTACGCGCTCGGGACAATAGGCAAAGGCGACGTCGGGCGTCTCGCCGGTCAGTCCGGGAAGGCGCAGGTCCGGGCGAAGATCGGCGACGAGATCGCGCAACTGCTCGGTCGTGCCGACGGGCGAGGTCGATTCGAGGATCACCGTATCGCCCGGCTTCAGCACGGTCGCAACCGCGCGGCCTGCTTCGAGCACGTAGCTGAGATCAGGCGCGTGGCCCTCGTCGAATGGGGTCGGCACCGCGATCACGAATACATCGGCCGGCTCGACCCGGGTCGATGCCGTCAGCAGCCCCCGGCCGACGACGCCCTGTACCAGCCCGTCGAGATCGACTTCCTCGATGTGAATCTCGCCGCGGTTGATGGTCTCGACCACCCGCGCGGAAACATCGACGCCATGAACCCGGCACCCGGCGCGCGCGACAATCGCGGCGGTGGGCAGGCCGATGTATCCGAGGCCAACGACGCAGACTTCAGGCTTGTCCGATTTCATTTGCGAGCAGCTCCACGATCCGGGCGGCGGAGCGGCCATCCCCGAAAGGATTGTGCGCGCGCGCCATCGCCTCGTAGGCCGCCTTATCGTCGAGCAGGGTAAAGACTTCGGAAACGATACTGTCCTCGTCGGTGCCGACCAGCCGCGCGGTCCCGGCGGCCACGCCCTCGGGCCGCTCGGTCGTCTCCCGCATGACCAGCACCGGCTTGCCCAGCGCCGGCGCTTCCTCCTGCACCCCGCCCGAATCGGTAAGCATCAGTTCGGCGAGGCCCAGCAGGCGGGCGAAGTGCGGATAGTCGAGCGGGGCGATCATCGCGACATTGGCCAGATCGCCCAGCGCCGCGTCCATCACCGCGCGCACATTGGGATTGGGGTGGACCGGGAAGATCAGAGCCACATCATTGCGCGCGGCGATGCGGCGCACTGCGCGCGCGATCGCCTCGAGGCCGCCGCCGAAGTTCTCCCGCCGGTGCGTGGTCACGCCGATCACCCGCCTGCCGGCGAAGCGGCGCTCCAGTTCGGCGAGGCCTCCGGCGAGCGCCGGCTCGGCCTCGATCCGGGCCGTCACCCAGTGCAGCGCATCGATCACCGTGTTGCCGGTCACATGGACGCGCGCCCCATCGACGTTCTCGGCCAGCAGCGCCTGCGCGGCGGTCGGCGTCGGGGCGAAGTGAAGGCTCGCCATCGTGCCGATGATCTTGCGGTTCACTTCCTCGGGCCAGGGATGGTGGATATTGCCCGAGCGCAGCCCTGCCTCGACATGGTCGACCGGCAGCTTGCGGTAATAGGCGGCGAGCGCGCCGGACATCGCGGTCGCGGTATCCCCCTGGACCATCACCCGGTCGGGACGCACTTCGTCCATGACCCGGCCAAGGCCGGTGAGCAGCGCCGCGGTCAGCCCGTCGAGGCTCTGCCCGGGCTGCATCAGGTCGAGATCGTGGTCGGGCACGATCCCGGCGATCTCCAGCACCTGGTCGAGCATCTCACGGTGCTGCGCCGAGACGCAGACCACCGGCTCGAACCGCGGATCGGCTCGCAGAGCGGCAACCACCGGGAACAGCTTGATGGCTTCGGGACGCGTGCCGAAGATGACGAGAATGCGAGCAGGCGTAACAGTCATGCCCCGCCGGTTAGCACGGTCGGGTTAAGGTTGAGTCATTGAAGATCGCGCCCTTCACATCCGTGAAGGGCTTGCGGCACGCGCAAGGATCAGGCGCAAGCCTGATCCGGTCCATGCACAATCAGGGCTTGGTCGCCGGAACCGTCGGATCGCCCGCGCCGGCCGCGGGCTGGGCCGGCGGCGAGGCGGTCTGCGGGTCCTGCGCGGCGCGCTGGCGGGCGTCGTAGTCCTTCTCCGCCTGCTCGACCCGGGCCTGGGCCGCGGCCGCATCGGCATCGAGGGTGCCGGCGCGCTTGGCGCGTTCGGCCTGGATCATCTGGGTGAAGCCGACGTCGGTCGACTGCCGGCGCTCGGCATAGGCGCGATCGATCAGCTTCTGGGTGCAACCGGTCGATCCCCCCGGGCCGACCGGGGAGCACGACTGGGTGCCGGTGCGCCCGACCGTCTCGTAGGCCAGCACCTTCTCGTTCCACGCCTCCGAGCGGGTGGACGGCGTCTCCCGCAAGGGCGCGGGGATGCGGTAGCGCTCCGCCTCGGGCTTCCGCGCGCAGACGGTGATCTCGTCGCCCTGCGATTGCGGGCAGGGATCGTCGCCGAAGATGATCACCGCATTCACCCGGTCGCTCGAGGGCGATGCGGGGGGCGCATCCTGCGCGGCAGCGGGAGAGCCGACCGCGAGCAGGGCGAGCGGGGCGGCGATCGAGGCGAGAATACGCATGGGGGGCTCCCGGAAGGTCTGTTTCGGCGAATATAGGCCGCAGCGGCCTTGAACGGTAGATGAAGGCGGCGCGCCGCGCCCACCTTGCGTTGGCGCAAACTGCGTTCGCTTTTCCGTCAGATGCGTTCGGACAGGCGGATGGCGAGGCGGCAGCCGAGCCGGATCGCGCCCGACAGCAGCGGATAGGCCGGAGCCCGCTCGGCCCCGGCATCGAGCGCGGCCTGCTTGTGCTCGCGCTCGTGGTCGCGAAATTCGGTAATCGTTGCCACGAGCTCGGGGTCGCTATCGCCCAGCGCGTCGAGCTGGCTGGTATAGTGCCGATCGATCTCGGTCTCGATCGCGGCCGTGCAGGCCATTGCCGCCTCCGGGCCGATCAGCGCCGTCGCCGCGCCGAGCGCATAGCCGGCGACCGACCACAGCGGCGCCAGCGCAGTCGGCCGAACGCCGCGCTGCGCCATCATCGCATCGAACCGGCGGCGGTGGTTCTCCTCCTGCGCGGCCATCGCCGCCACCTCGCGCGAGTGAGGGGCGCGGTCGCCCATCACCGCCAGTTGGCCCGCATAGATCCGCACCGCGCCGAATTCCCCGGCCTGGTCGACGCGGAGGATCTGCTCGGCCTGCTTTGCTCTGGCGTCGGTCATGGTCGCGCGGCTCCACGGCTGCGGGCTAGGCATGCGGCGGCGAGCACCGCGCCCGCGCCCGAAAGGAGAAAGTTGTACCCCGCCAGCGAGATCCCGAACAGGGTCCATTGGGCCTGGTCGCAGCGGATCATCGGCGCGGCGAGGATCGCATCGAGCGGGTTGCCGCTGCTCATGTCGGCGGTCGAGGTGCAGGCGGTCAGTCCCTCCCACCAGTGGTATTCGACGCCCGCGTGATAGAGCCCGATCAGCGCCGAGGCGGCAATCCCCAGCACCGCCAGCGCGACCGGCCAGCGCGCGCGCGGGAGAGCAAACGCCAGCAGTGCGAAAGGCAGCGCCGCGAAATGGGCATAGCGCTGCCACCAGCACATCTCGCACGGATAGAGCCCGAAGCCGTATTGCGACACGTAGGCCCCCGCCAGCAGCCCCGCCGGCACCAGCAGCGCGAGCCAGCGCGCGGGCTTCAGCGCCGCTTCCCCCCTCGGCAGCATCGCGCGGCCCTTCCTACTTGCTGGCCTTGGCGGGAGCCAGTGCCGGGCCCATCGTGCGCCGCACGGTGCCGATCGCATACCACAGCTGGAAATCCTCGATGCCCTTGGCCTTCAGTTCCTCGGGCGTCATCTTGAAGCGCGGGTCCTGCTGCTTGTCGTCCTCAAGCTTCTTGTCATCAAGGTCGACCTCGTTGACGAGATGGCCGCGCAGGTCGCTCTCGCGATAGGCCAAGGCCGAACGCTTGCGCGCATCGGGATCGGAGATCTGCGGCACGCGGATGTCGGGCTCGATCCCGCCTTCCTGCACCGAGCGGCCCGAGGGCGTGTAGTAGCGCGCGGTGGTCAGCTTGACCGCGTGGGTCTTGTCCAGCCGGATCATCGACTGGACCGAGCCCTTGCCGAAGCTGCGCTCGCCCATGATCAGCGCCCGGTGCTGGTCCTGCAGCGCGCCGGCGACGATCTCCGAGGCGGAGGCCGAGCCCGCATCGATCAGCACGACGATCGGCAGCCCCTTGGCGGCGTCGCCCTTGAACATCGTCTCGGCCCGATAATACTCGTTCTCGGCGGCGACGCGGCCCCGCTGCGAAACGATATCACCGCTGGTCAGGAACAGGTCCGACAGCGCCACCGCCTCGTCGAGCGAGCCGCCCGGGTTCTGCCTGAGGTCGAGCACCAGGCCCGCGAGCTTGCCGCCCGACTGCTTCCTGAGATCGCCGATCGCGCGGTTGACGTAGTTGCCGACATCGGCCGAGAACTCGTTGACCGTGATCACGCCGACGTTGTCGGTCAGTTTCGAGGTTACCGGCTGGAGGCTGATCACCCCGCGCGTAACCGAGACCTCGAACGGCTCGTCACGGCCCGGGCGATAGATCCTGAGCCGGATGCTGGTGCCCGCCGGCCCACGCATCCGTGCCACCGCGTCGTCGAGATCGAGGCCGTAGATCAGCTTGCCGTCAAGGTGCGTGATATAGTCGCCCGCCTTGACCCCGGCCTGGTCGGCCGGGCTGCCGCGCATTGGCGAGACCACCTTGACCGCGCCATCGTCGGCCACGACCGAAAGCCCGAGGCCCGAATAGTTGCCCTGGATCAGCGTATCCAGCCGCGACAGGCTGGCGCCTTCGAGATAGTCCGAATGCGGGTCGAGGTTCGAGAGCATGCCCTCGATCGCGCCCTTGATCAGCTTGTCGTCGTCGACCGGCTCGACATAGTTCGCCTTGATGATCTGGTAGACCGTGAACAATCGCCCGAACTCGGGCGCGGCGGTGCCATCGACGGCGGCGAGCCCCGCGGTCGTGGCGGGAATCATCGCTACCGCGGTGACCAGCAGCGTGGCGCGCAGGAGCGGGCGGAACTTGGGCAGGCTGAACGGCATCGGAGCGGGAGCGCCTTTCGCGGGCAGGAATGCGGCGGCACCCTATAGGGCGGAGCGGCTGAACGCCAGATGATGAGTTGCTGGTCGGTGCGCCCTCCACATCCGTGGGGACTTGCCGCAAGGAAAGGCCGGATGGCCTTTCCCGACCTATCAAAGACGCGCGTAGTCCAGCGGGTTCACCGCCTGGCCGTCGTGCCGCAGCTCGATGGTGACGACCGGCCGCCCCGGCCCCGCGCTGCCCACCGGCGAGCCGGCCACCACGAGATCGCCGACGCGTACGCCCAGCTGGCCGAGGCCGCTGACGAGGCTGGTCCAGCCGCCCCCGTGATCGACGATGACGATCTGGCCGTAACCCGCATAGGGCCCGGCAAAAACCACGCGGCCCGCGCCTGGGGCGATGGCCTGCGCGGCGGCGCGTGCGGCGATGCCGATCCCGCGCGACACCGGCGCGCCCGGGGCCGAGGCGCCGAACCCGGCGACGATCCGGCCCTGCACTGGCAGCAGGAACTGCGGCGCCGGGCCGGTGGGCGCAGCGCCGCTGGCAGGCGCAGCGGGAGGGGGCAGGGCGGTCGCGTCACCGGGGCGGGCCGGCCGCAGCACCGGGCCGGGCAGCTGCGCCAGCTGCTCGCGCAAGGCGCCGGCTCGGCCAAGCTCGCCGGCAAGGCTGTCGAGATCGCGCGCGCGTTCCGCCAGCGCGAGGGCGCGTTCGGCCTCGCGCTCCGCATCGCCCGAGGTCTCGCGCGCGGCAATGCGCTGGCGCGTCTCAAGCGCGGCGAGCGCATCGCGCCGCGCGGCAAGGTCGGCCTGCTCGCGGCGCAAGGCGGCGAGCGCCGCCTCTGCCTGGAGCCGCAGCCGGCGAACCCGGTCGAGATCGGCGCGCAGGCCGGCGGTCCGCTCGTTCACCTGCGGGATCATCGTCGCGAGGACCGCGCGCAAATGCATCGCGTCGCGCACCGAGCCCGGGCGGAACAGCGCGAACAGCAGCGGGCGGCGGGCAAGGCGCTGGAGGGCGGCGGTCAGCCGCACGACCGGCTGCTGGCGCTCGGCCAGCCGCGCGCGCAGGGCCTCGCGCTGGCGTTCGATCAGATTCGCTTCCACCTGCTGCGCGGCTGCCGCCGCCTCTGCCTGCTGAATGCGCGCGGCAGCCGCGGCCTGGAGCGTCGCGCTGCGTTCGGCTGCAGCCCCGGCGGCGCGGGCCTTGGCCTCCAGCGCGTCGGCGCGTTCGCTTGCGGCTGCCTGCTGCGCGCGCGCCTCGCTCAAGGCCTCGCGCGCCTCCCCGGCCTCGGCATAGGTCGCCGCCGGCTGCGCGGAGACGGCAAGCCCCACCAGCCCGGCGAGGCCGAGGGCCAGCGCGGTCAGCAGGAGCGGGCGGGACGAACGCATCGCGCGCTTATCCCGAACGGTGGTAGGGATGGCCAGCGAGAATGCTGGTCGCGCGCCACAGCTGCTCGGCCAGCATCGCGCGCGCCAGCATGTGCGGCCAGGTCATCGCCCCGAACGCGATCAGCAGGTCGGCCTCGCCGCGCCTTGCCTCGCCGTGCCCATCGGCCGCGCCGATCAGGAACCGCGCCTCCCGCACCCCGTCGTCGCGCCAGCGCCCGAGCAGTGCGGCAAACTCGGCCGAGGTCAGCTGCCGCCCGCGTTCGTCGAGCAAAACTTCGCGCGACGGGGTGAGGGGCGGGGGAATGACGCCGCCACTATCGGGCAGCTCGGTCACTTTCACCGGCCAGGCGATGCGCTTCAGGTAGCGCTCGACCAGCTCGCCCTCGGGCGACCGGCCGATCTTGCCGCGGACGAAGAGGTGCAGGCGCATGGATGCGCTTTAGGCGGTTCGGAGCGCCGAGGGAATCCGGGGAGTGGGCCGGTGCCGCAGGAAAAGGCCGGAGGGCCTTTTCCTCTTGGATCAAGCCGCCGCCGGCGCCTCGCCGAAAGCCCACATCCGCTCGAGATTGTAGAACGAGCGCACTTCGGGACGGAACAGGTGGACCACCACGTCGCCGGCGTCGATCAGCACCCAGTCCGCGGCGGGCAAGCCCTCGATCCGCGAATTGCCGAAGCCGCCGTGCTTGATCCGCTCGGCCAGCTTCTGGGCCATGGCGGCGACCTGCCGGGTCGAGCGCCCCGAGGCAATCACCATGTGATCGGCGATCGCCGATTTGCCTTCGAGCGGGATCGAGACGATGTCCTGCGCCTGATCATCGTCGAGCGACTGGAGCACCAGCGCATGAAGCGAACCGGGTTCGGCGGGGGGCAGTGGAGTGCCGGTGGGCACTGGGGCAGCGGACTGCCCGGCGGTACTGGGAACGGGGATGGTCATGTAGCCGGGGTGTGCTCCTTTGCACGCATGGGGGCTATGAGGGGACCTGGGGCCGAAACGCGGGCGGGATCGCGCGGTTTCATGCGTTCGGCTCGATGGGGCGCAGGGTGAGACGATCGCGCAGGGCCGCACGGGCATGGCGGCTGGCCCAGTCGGGATCGGCTAGGCGAATCGCCGTGGCCGATCGCGGGTCGGGATCGAATCTGAGGATCACCAGTGCTGGTGCGCTCCACGCTGCCCGGTGGTTCAGACTGGCGACGGACCTCCGGAAGCGACCGAGCCAGGCCATCGCGGGGCTCGCGAAGGCACGGGCATCATAGCCGGGACGGGCGATCACGGCAATCGGCACCATGCGGGCGATCGTCCGCCAGGATTTCCAGCGATGGAACTGGGCGAGATTGTCGGCCCCCATCAGCCAGACGAAGCGCCGCCGGGGATAGCGGGCGAGCAGCGCGCGCAGCGTTTGCGCGGTATAGCGCGTGCCCAGTTCGCGCTCGATCGCGGTCACCCGGATCGGCGCGCGCCGGGCCTGCGCCGCAGCCGAAGCGAACCGCGCCGCCAGCGGAGCCATGCCCGCGGCCTCCTTGAGCGGATTGCCGGGGGAAACCAGCCACCACGCCTCCGCCAGGCCAAGCGCGGCACAGACCGAGAGCGTGATCTGCCGGTGCCCGCCGTGGGCCGGATTGAAGCTGCCGCCGAGAAGGCCGGTCTTCGGGCCGGTGCGCGTCAGGGCCGGGCTCTCACGGCCGCACCTGGCCCGAGCCGCGCACCTGCCATTTGTAGGTCGTGAGCCCCTCGAGCGCGACCGGTCCGCGCGCATGGAGCCGCCCGGTGGCGATGCCGATCTCCGCGCCCAGCCCGAACTCGCCGCCATCGGCGAACTGGGTCGAGGCGTTGACCATGACGATCGCCGAATCGACCTCGTTGAGGAACCGCTCGGCCACTGTCGGATCGCCCGTCACAATCGCATCGGTATGGGCCGAGGAGTGCGCCGCGATATGCGCCAGCGCCGCGTCAAGCCCATCGACCACCGCGACCGAGAGGATCGCGTCGAGGTATTCGGTGTCCCAGTCGTTCGCGCTTGCCGCCAGCACCCGGGGATCGAGCGCCCGGGCGCGCGCATCGCCGCGCAGTTCGCAGCCTTGGTCGAGCAGCGCCCGCACCACCTCGACGGCGCCGGGGAAGGCCGCGTCGATCAGCAGCGTTTCCATCGCCCCGCAGATGCCGGTGCGGCGCAGCTTGGCGTTGAGCGCGATGGCCTTGGCCATGCCCACGTCGGCGGCGGAATGGAGGTATGTGTGGCAGATCCCGTCGAGATGGGCGAGCACGGGCACCCGGGCATCGGCCTGCACGCGGGCGACGAGGCTCTTGCCACCGCGCGGCACGATCATGTCGATCAGCCCTGCCGCGGCCAGCATCGCGCCCACCGCGGCGCGGTCCTGCGTCGGCACGAGCTGCACCGCATCGGCGGGCACGCCCGCCTGCTCGAGCCCGGCGGCGAGCGCGGCATGGATCGCGTGGTTGGAATGGACCGCCTCGCTTCCGCCCCGCAGCAGCACCGCATTGCCCGACGCGAGGCACAGCGCCGCGGCATCGGCGGTCACGTTGGGCCGGCTTTCGTAGATGATCCCGATCAGACCCACGGGAACGCGCACCCGGCGCAGGTCGAGCCCGTTGGGCCGGTGCGTCTCGTCGATCACCGCGCCAACCGGATCGGGGAGCGCCGCCACCTGCTCGACCGCGCTGGCGATGCCCGCCAGCCGGGCCGGGTCGAGCCGCAGCCGGTCGAGCATAGCGCCGGTCAGGCCATTGGCCTCGCCGGCGGCGATGTCCTTGGCATTGGCAGCAAGGATCTCGGCCTCGCGGGCGCGCAGGGCGGCAGCCCCGGCGACCAGCGCGGCAGCCTTGCGCTCGGTCGGCAGCCGCGCCAGCACGCGCTGGGCGGCGCGCCCGGCGCGAGCCAGGCGTTCGATCAGGGCTTCGGGGCTTTCCCCGGCGATAGCGGCAACGGTGGCAGACATGGCATCGCGCCTACCATCGCCCGGTTACTTTGTCAGCCCGAGTCGCAGCAGCCGCGCGACGTGCCGGTTACCCCCGCAAACGGTTCGTCGCGCAACGCCATCGCTTCGTCCCGAGTCCGGCCCCGCCGATTCGATTCGTCGCACGCCGGCTGCTAGCCGCGCCGCCGGACGGGTCGAAAAACAGAACGACAGGGGTCAACTTGCCAAGGCTGAATCGCGGCGCGGCCATGGCGCGCCTGCGGAGCTGGTTTCCCGAGCGTGAGTTCTTCATGCGCTCCGAAGGCCACGTCCGCTTCATCAGAATCTCGTCGCCCCTGCAGATGCGCGCGGCCGCTGCCGCCAGCGCGCTGGTGCTCGCCTGGGTGGTGACGATGGCCTGGGCCGGGGTTGCCTCGCTCGTCGCGTCCTGGCGACACGACGATCTGCTCGACCGCGAGGCCAAGGTCGCCACTGCCGAAAGCCGGGTCGCCGCCTACCGCGCCGACGTCGGCAAGGTCGCCGACGACATCGCCCGCCGCCAGGTTTTCATCGAGACGATGGTCAGGACCCACGTCGGCGATCTCCCGGCCCAGGCCGCCGCCGGCGAAACCGTCTCCGATTCGAGCGGCGAGGCGGCCAGGACGGTCGACAAGGTCAGCGCCGCGATCCCCGAAGCCGCTCCGCTCGCGCGGATCGAGGCGCGCCAGCTCGCCTTCGTCGAACGGCTGACCCGGCTGGCCGACCGGCGCAGCGCGGCCGCCGAGACGGCGATCCGCAAGCTCGGCCTCGATCCGGCCCGGATGCTCGCCTCGCTCGACGACCGCAGCGCCGAGGGCGGTCCCGCCTTCGCGCTGACCACCTCGGCCGATGGGTCGATCGATCCGCGCTTCGAGCGGCTTGGCCTCAGTCTCGCCCGTATGGACGCGCTGCGCCGCGGGCTCGAAGGAATTCCGCAGGTCCTGCCCGCCAGCCTGCAATACATCTCGTCCGGCTTCGGCTTCCGCGCCAATCCATTCGGCGGGCGCGGGGGCGAATTCCATCCGGGTCTCGATTTCAAGGGCCCCTATGGCGCCCCGATCTACGCCGCGGCGCGCGGCACGGTCAGCTTCGTCGGCCAGCGCTCGGGCTACGGCAACTGCGTGGAGATCGATCACGGCAACGGCCTCGTCACCCGCTACGCCCACATGAGCGCGTTCCGCACGGCGGTGGGCACCGCAGTTGCGCCGGGCCAGCTGATCGGGCAGATCGGCAGCACCGGCCGTTCGACCGGACCGCATCTCCATTTCGAGGTGCGCATCAACGATGTGGCCGTAAACCCGCGGCCGTTCCTGGAGGTGGCACCCCATGTTCTCGAAGAAGCCCGAAGTGCCGTACGCACCGGCCAGCAGCGCTAGCATGGGCGCCTCCACCTTCTCGATCCTCGGCGCGGACCTGGCGATCAAGGGCGATCTCGTCGCCACCGCCGATCTCCACATCGACGGCAAGGTCGAGGGCGACATCTCCTGCGCCGCGCTGGTGCAGGGCGAATCCGGCATCATCGAAGGCGCCATCACCGCAGAGACCGCGCGGCTCGCCGGCACGGTGACCGGGTCCGTCAACGCCGGCACCCTGGTCATCCTCAAGACCGCGCGAATCGAGGGCGACGTCGCCTACGAGACCCTGACCATCGAACAGGGCGCGCAAGTCGACGGCAAACTCAGCCCCAAGCGCGCGGGCGAACCCAAGCTGGCGATCGCCGGCGGTACTGAGGCTTGACAGTCCGGCCGCCAAGCCAGTGCTCCGCGACGCCCTTCAACTTTCAGCTTCGGGGCTCCTCGGCACGAATGGACGATCTGTAGACCACCGCTCATCCTGAGGGGAGAGGTGGACCTCCGAGCGTCTCGAGAGACGCCTCGGCCTTCAACGCCTTGCGATCCAGCTTGCCGATCATCGTCCTGGGCAGGGTCGCGCGGATCACCACCCGGTCGACCCGCTCGTGCTTGCCGACCCGCGCGTTGAGCCAGCCGCGCAGCTCCTCCGCGTCAGCCTCATGGCCGGGCTTGAGCGTGACGAAGGCCCGCGGGAGTTCGCCGTGATAGGCATCGGGCATGCCGAGCACGATCGCCTCGGCCACCGCCGGATGCTCGACCAGCACGTGCTCGACCTGGCTCGGGAAGACCTTGAACCCGCCCACCGCAATCATGTCCTTCGAGCGATCGACGATCCGCACATAACCGTCTTCCTCCAGCACGGCGATGTCGCCGGTGCGCAGCCAGCGCCGCGGCGTCCCGTTTTCGTCGGGCAGGTCGACGAAGGCGGCGGCGTCCGCATCCGGCCGGTTCCAGTAGCCCTGCATGATCTGCGGGCCGGCGATGATCAGCTCGCCCGAATCGCCGGGCGAGGCAAACGCCGTGGCATCGTCCTTGTCGAGCAGGGCGAGCCGCGTCGCGGGGAAGGGGTGGCCGATCGTCCCCGGGCGGCCCGGCCCGTTGAACGGATTGGTGGAGGCAACGCCGGCACATTCGGTGAGGCCATAGCCCTCGCAGACATAGACCCCGGTCAGGCTCTCGAACCGTTCGCGCACCGGCCCGGGCAGCGGCGCGCCGCCCGAGATGCACAGGTTGAGGCTCGACATGTCGGTCCCCTCGAGCCCCTCGTCGGCGAGCAGCGCCTGGAACATGGTCGGCACGCCGGGAAAGCTGGTCGGCTTCGTCCGGCGCACTGCCGCCAGAACCTGGCCGATGTCGAACCGCGGCACCATCGCCACGCAGCCGCCGTCGGCCACGGTGCGGTTGAGCACGCAGGTGTTGGCGAAGACATGGAACAGCGGCAGTGCGCCGAGGATGACGTCGCGTTCCGAGCGATGCGGGTCGATCGCGACGATCTGGCGGGCGTTGGCGGTGAGGTTCTGGTGCGTGAGCATCGCCCCCTTCGGCGTGCCCGTGGTCCCGCCGGTATACTGCAGTAGCGCGATCGAGCGCTCGGGATCGATGGCGACCGGCTCCGGCTCGGCCCGCGGCACCATCGCACCCCATTCGGTCACGTCGTCCTGTCGCGGGACGGGCGCCAGCATCGCTCGGCGCAGCACGCGGAAGGCGAGGCCGGCGACCGGCGGCAGCAGCGACGCGAACCGAGCGACCACCAGCCGCTCGAGCGCCGAGCCGCGCAGCACCTCGAGCGCGGTCGGCAGGAGCGCCTTGAGGTCGACCGTCACCAGCAGCCGCGCTTCACTGTCGGCGACCTGCGCCTCGAGTTCGGCGACGGTGTAAAGCGGCGAGAAGTTGACCACCACCGCGCCCGCCATCAGCGCGCCGTAATAGGCCGCGACGTAGACCGGCACGTTGGGCAGGAACAGCCCGACCCGGTCTCCCGGGCGAATGCCGGCACGCTGGAGCCCGGCGGCGAACCGCCGCGCCTCGGTGTGGAGCGCCCCGTAGCTGGTCGAGCGGCCGAGGAACTCGGTCAGCGGCCGCTCGGGCCACCTGCGCGCGGCGTCGTCGAACATCGCCGGCAAGGACAGCGGCGGATACTGCGCATCCCAGTCGCAGGGATGCGCATAGACGTTGCGCCAGGGGTTGGCGGCCCTCCTCTCGCTCATGCGCTGGAAGGTGGCGCGCCGGCGATGCGAGCGCAAGAGGGCACTGAGGAACGGACCCACCCCGCTTCGCCCCGTGCGGGCAGTCGCAAGCAAAGGGGCCCGGAAGCAAGTGCTCCCGAGCCCCTCAAATCCGTTGCGGCGAAAGCTACTCGCCCTGCGCCTCGGCGGCGCGCTTGGCTTCGAGCCAGGCGGCGGCTTCGGCCTCCTGCGCGGCTTCGCTGGCGATGCGGGTCTGGGCCTCGCGCTCGGCGCGCAGTTCCTCGATCAGCGCCTCGCGGTCGTCGCCGAGGCGGATGTCGTCCTGCCCATCGTCCTCGATGCCCGCGCGCTTGGCCGCCTTGGCGACGATCGCGTCAAGCTCCCGCTGCGAGCACAGGCCCAGCGTGACCGGGTCCTTCGGGTTGATGTTCGAGATGTTCCAGTGCGACCGGTCGCGGATCGCGGCGATGGTCGAGCGGGTGGTGCCGATCAGCTTGCCGATCTGCGCATCCGAGATCTCGGGATGGTTGCGCAGGATCCAGGCGATGCCGTCGGGCTTGTCTTGGCGCTTGGAGACCGGCGTATAGCGAGGGCCCTTGGTGCGGCTCACGGTGAGCGGCGCCTTGTGCATCTTCAGGCGATAGTTCGCGTCGTCCTGGCCCTTCTCGATCTCGGCCATGGTCAGCTCGCCCGCGCGCACCGGATCGCGGCCGGTATACTTCGAGGAAGCGAGATCGTCGGCCATCGCCTGGACCTCGAGGATGTGCAGGCCGCAGAATTCGGCGATCTGCTCGAAAGTCAGGCCGGTGTTGTCGACGAGCCACGACGCCGTGGCGTGCGGCATCAGCGGGGTGGGCTGGGTCACGTGGGTGTACTCCGGAAACAACAAGGGCCGCCCCTTCCGGAGCGGCCGCGTTGGCGCCGATGTAGGCGAGAGCCCGCCAAACGGCAAGCCATAACGCGCGCTGCGGTGAACCGGGGGCCCGCGCACGGGCGCCGGCCGGGCCGATCAGCTGCCCGCGGCGAGCACCACCTTGCCGATATGCGCCGCTTCCATCCGCGCATGCGCGGCGGCGGCTTCGCGCAAGGGGAAGGTGCCGTCCATCACCGGGCGCAGCTCGCCGCCGGCAACCAGCGGCCAGACCTCGCGCGCGATTTCATCGCGCAGCATCGCCTTGAACGCGTCCGGGCGCGGGCGCAGCGTCGAGCCGGTAAGGGTGTAGCGCCTGCTCATGATCACGGCCATGTTGAGTTCGGCCTTCGCCCCGCCCTGCACCGCGATCGTCACATGCCGGCCGTCGTCGGCGAGGCACTTGAGGTTGCGCGGCACATAGTCGCCCGAAACCATGTCGAGCACCACATCGACCCCGCGCCGCGATGTGATCCGCGCCACCTCGGCCACGAAGTCGCTCGCCCTGTAGTCGATCGCATGGTCCGCACCGATCGCCAGCGCTGCGGCGCATTTCTCGGCCGAGCCGCAGGTGACGATCACGGTCAGCCCGAACAGCTTGCCCAGCTTTATCGCCATCGTCCCGATCCCGCTGGTCCCACCATGGACCAGCACCGATTCGCCATCGCGCATGTGGGCGCGCTCGAACAGGTTGTACCAGACGGTGAACAGCGTCTCGGGTAGCGCCGCGGCCTCGGCCAGCGAAAGGCCCGCCGGCACCGGCAGGCAATGCGCCGCCTTGGCCAGGCAGTATTCCGCATAGCCGCCACCCGTCACCAGCGCGCAGACCGCCTCCCCCGGCAGGAGTGACGTCAGGCCGTCACCGAGCGCCGCGACCTGGCCCGAAATCTCCAGCCCCGGGATCGGCGAAGCACCCGGCGGGGGCGGATAGGCGCCCTTGCGCTGGGCCAGGTCGGGCCCGTTCACCCCGGCATAGGCAACCTTGACCAGCACTTCGCCGGGCCCCGGCACGGGCACCGGCAGCTCCACCGGCTGCAGCACCTCGGGCCCGCCCGGCTGGGCGATTCCGATGGCGAGCATTGTCTCTGGTATCGAGTCCGGCAAAGCGGGCATGCACGCACTTCCTGTGGCTAACGTAGAGTGCGACCTCCGCCGGGTTCATGCAAGGCGTTGACACGCAGCGCAAGCCGTCCAATGTTGCACTGCAATGGACGACGACCTACCCCGTCCGAAAGGCGATAGCGCCGGCAAGCTGGCGAGCGAGCAGCTCGACTCCTATTCGCACGATGAACTGGTGGAGCGGATCGCCCTGCTCGAAGCCGAAATCGCGCGGGTCAGGGCGCACCAGGCCAAGGCCACCGCACACCGGCTCGCGGCGGAAGCCTTCTTCAAGCCTCCGTCCACACAAGGTCAGCCATGACCTTCCGGCCGCCTCTCACATTTGCGGGGCGGCGCCCTATATTGGACCCAATCGGCCGCCACCATGGTTTGGTGGAACGCCGTTCAAGTCCGATCCGTTCTGCCGTCCTACTCTCCAGTTCCCCCTGCGGGATCCGTCCGCGGTCCCCAACGAAAGCGCCCTGAATGCCCAGCTTCGCCCAGAGCCTTGAAAAGACGCTGCACGCGGCGCTCCACAATGCCGCGGAACGCAGCCACGAATATGCCACGCTGGAGCATCTCCTGCTGGCGCTGATCGACGATCCCGACGCCGCCCAGGTGATGAGCGCGTGCGGGGTCGATCTCCACGATCTCGCCGAGGTCGTGAAGCAGTACCTCGATCAGGAATACCAGTCGCTGAAGACTCAGGAGAAGGGCGATCCCGCCCCGACCGCGGGCTTCCAGCGCGTGATCCAGCGCGCCATCCTCCACGTCCAGTCCTCGGGCAAGGACACGGTGACCGGGGCCAACGTCCTCGTCGCCCTGTTCTCCGAGCGCGATTCCTATGCGGTCTATTTCCTGCAGCAGCAGGACATGAGCCGGCTCGATGCGGTGAGCTACATCAGCCACGGCATCGGCAAGGGCGGCAAGCGCGTCGAGGATCGCAGCCCCAAGGGCGCCGAGGACAGCCAGCCCGCGCAGGAAGAAAAGGCCGACGCCAAGGGCGGCGCGAAGAAGGATTCCGCGCTCGATCAGTTCTGCGTGAACCTCAACGAGAAGGCGCTCGCCGGCAAGGTCGATCCGCTGATCGGCCGCGGCCCGGAAGTCGATCGCACGATCCAGATCCTCTGCCGCCGCTCCAAGAATAACCCGCTCTACGTGGGCGATCCGGGCGTCGGGAAGACCGCGATCGCGGAGGGCCTTGCTCGCAAGATCGTCGAGGGCGAAGTGCCCGAGGTCCTGTCCGAGGCGGTGATCTACAGCCTCGACATGGGCGCGCTGCTCGCCGGCACCCGCTATCGCGGCGATTTCGAGGAACGCCTCAAGCAGGTCGTCAACGAGCTTGAGAAGATGCCGCACGCGGTCCTCTTCATTGACGAGATCCACACCGTGATCGGCGCGGGCGCGACCAGCGGCGGCGCGATGGACGCGTCCAACCTGCTGAAGCCCGCGCTCTCGGGCGGAACGATCCGCTGCATCGGGTCGACCACCTACAAGGAGTTCCGCAACCACTTCGAGAAGGACCGCGCGCTGTTGCGCCGGTTCCAGAAGATCGACGTGAACGAGCCGACCGTCGAGGACACGATCAAGATCCTGAAAGGCCTGCGCACCGCGTTCGAGGAACACCACAAGGTCAAGTACACGCCCGAGGCGATCAAGACCGCGGTCGAACTCTCCGCGCGCTACATCAATGACCGCAAGCTGCCGGACAAGGCGATCGACGTGATCGACGAGGTCGGTGCGATGCAGATGCTGCTGCCGCCGAGCCGCCGCAAGAAGACCATCACCGCCCGCGAGATCGAACAGGTCATCGCAACGATGGCGCGCATCCCGCCCAAGTCGGTCAGCTCGGACGACAAGAAGGTGCTCGAGCATCTCGAGCGCGACCTGAAGCGCGTCGTGTTCGGGCAGGACAAGGCGATCGAGGTGCTCTCCACCGCGATGAAGCTCAGCCGCGCGGGCCTGCGCGATCCCGACAAGCCGATCGGCTCGTTCCTGTTCTCGGGCCCGACCGGCGTCGGCAAGACCGAGGTCGCCCGGCAGCTGT
>Ga0207703_10001711_pt1 | contig 19702 bp, 21 predicted proteins | sample KBSSwiS12_FD_184304 | JGI IMG/M metagenome (GOLD analysis project Ga0207703, IMG submission 184304) | Switchgrass rhizosphere microbial communities from Kellogg Biological Station, Michigan, USA - KBS Switchgrass S1-2 (SPAdes) (version 2) | ecosystem: Host-associated > Plants > Roots >...
TTTTTGTTGGTTTTGCCACGCATCTGGGTTACAGGCACTCGATGGTGCTACTGGTGGACGAGTCCTCGTCCCGTCTCTACACGATCGCCAGTTACGGGTTCGCACAGTCCGGAGTCGGCTCGGAGATTCCTATCGGCGCGGGCCCGATCGGGGTGGCGGCCGAGCGGGGCATTCCGATACGGACCACGCACGTCGCCCGGGATCTCCTGTACGGAAGAGCCGTGCGGCAAGCCCTGGCGCAGCGTGATGATCCCACCACCTTTGAGGAGGAAATCGAGCTGCCCGGCCTTCCCGAGGTGCGTAGCCTCCTGGCAATTCCGATTCGAGCACGGGAGCGCACGCTCGGGGTGCTTTGTGTGCAGAGTGCACAACCCTTCGGTTTTTCTGACCAGGATGAGTGGGTATTGCGAGTCATCACGGACCACCTCGCTTCGGCTGCGCTGGTGTCGAGTCAACTGACGGAGTTGTTGCCTCCGAGAGAGCGGCCGGCTGCGAGCGCACCGGCTCCGGCCGGACCGCCGATCCTCATCCGCCACTACGCTCACGATCACAGCGTTTTCATCGACGGCGACTACCTGATCAAAGGCGTCGCCGGCGCAATTCTCTGGAAGCTTTTGTCAGCTTACGCGCGTAACGGCCGGACACAGTTCACCAATCGCGAGTTGCGCCTGGACCGGGATATTGGGTTGCCGGAGCTGTCCGATAACCTGGAGGCCCGTCTCGTGCTGCTCAAACGCCGCCTCGATGATCGAGCCTCGATTTTGCGCATCGAAAAAGAAGGTCGTGGACGCTTGCGGCTGGTCGTCTCTCGTCCGGTTGGCCTGCAGGAAGTCACGACCTGAAGGCTCCAGTGCGCGGCTGAGTAACAATTCGCCAGCGGATAGTCGCTCGAAGTGGAAACTGTGAGCCGTGGGTTCCATTCACCTCACTGAAGTTCTCGAGAATGCGCGATCCCTCCGCCGCGGTTCCATCGACGGGCAGCGGAAGATCAAAGAAAGTCAGCTTCGCCTTCGCCTCTCCATTGTCGTAACCTGTCAGCGGCAAGGCCATCGGCGGAGCCACGTGGCCGTTGTGAACCGTCTGGGTCTTCACGGATGAGTCGCTACCCTCGATGCGCAAGTGGTAGACGTGCTTGTCGAGATCAAACGAGACGAGCGTCTGACACAGCGTGCTTTCCCTGACCGTCTTGTCGCCTGAGGGAAAGGGCCCCCCACCCTTTATCGTCTGGACATACGGTATGAGTGGCGGTTGACCCGGGTCCCCTACCTCCATGCCCTTGCGCTCGTCGAGATAGTCAGTAGCGCCCTGGCCGCAGGGCTTCCCGCCCGAACCGAACTCCATGAGCTGGCTCGGGTGTAGTACGAGATAACGCCTGACATCCGGCATTGCGAATCCATTCGCGCGCTCGCGATGATCGAGCTCGGTAAATCCCGATCCGCCGCCATACAGACCTGTCAACGGGACGGTGTAACTGAGAACACGATGGAACTTGTGATCAGCGTATTCGCCAGTGCGCGCGCTACGCCACGATCCCGAGCCATCCAAGGTGATGCTCACATTCAACGTGCCGCTGCGATCAAACACGCCGCCGGTGGAAGGACCGCTGCGCGTTGGATCCACGATGGGTCCCTTACCCTCGCCCTGAGGCCGACCCGAGCGGGCTCCGGAGGAAGCATCCGAGATCGTAATCTGTGCCTGCCGGCTGTCGCCGAGCCGGTACGCTTCCTTCTTTTCCGTGAGGCTGACGATTACCGTCTCATCGCCCTCCGGGAGCGTATCGGGAAGCGGTTGAATGGTCAGGGTAACCATGGGGACCTGCGGTGGGAACCGGACAGCTGACCCGGGATTCGTATAGTCCAGCCCCGGCGTCGCCGTGCCGGAGAGTGTGAAGGCCACATCAAGCGCTCCATCAATCGCCGCTTTTTCGCGGGTAAACAGCAGTGTTGCGGTCTTCCCAGCCTCAGAGGCGTGGGCATCCAGGGCGACGACGGTAACGACCGGAAGGTCCGCGGCCCACGACAGCGTCGCTTCCAACACCACGGTGGAAAACGCAATGACAACAACACGCTTGTTCATTGGATGGACTTCCGCTACTTGTAGGCAATCGCTGCGCTGCACGCGCCCGCGAGATGCAGGACTTCGTAACGGCGGAAGCCTGCCTCCTGACACCAACCCCAGAAGTCGGCCCCCGTGAAGTCAAATGCATCTCCGAATTCAATCAGCATATTGAGTGACATGAGCATGCCGAACGTATTTTCCCTGCGGGCGTCATCGATCAGATTCTCAATGGCGATGAATGCTCCGCCGCTCGGCAGTGCCTCATACGCAAGCCGCACGAGGTGTTTCTTTTTGTCGAGATTCCAGTCATGCAGAATCATGCCCATGGTAATGACATCCGCCCGCGGGAGCGGATCCTTCAGAAAATCACCTGACACGGGCGCAACGCGCGCGGCCGCCGGACTCCGTTCGATCCAACGGCGAGCGATCGGCTCGACCTGCGGAAGATCGAACGACCGGCAGATCATATGAGGGTGACGTTCAGCGACGATGGTCGAGAGCAACCCGGTTGCCCCTCCAACGTCACACAAGCTGCTGAATCCCGAGAAATCGAACTTATCGGCCAGCGCCGCGAAATTGCCTGCCGAGATACCTCGCATGGCCGACATGAACTGCTCGAGACGCTCAGGGTTGGCATACAGTGTGTCAAATAAAGGTGTCTGGCTGTGCTTCACTTCATTCTGCGGTTGTCCGGTCCTCAGGGCCGCGCCCAGATCGTTCCAATAGCCAAACAGGCGGGCGTTCAACATCTCGAGGATGCCACCCACGTAGTCCGCCCGTGAGCGATCCAGAAACCGAGCGGTCTGCGCCGTGTTTCTATAGCGGCCATCCGGGCCCGTTCCTGTGCGTTGCAGAAACCCCATCGACAGCAGGCAATCGAGAAAGTCATATCGGCCGCGAGGATGCAGATCCAGCGCATTGCCGAGCTCGTCCGCGCTCATAGAGCGACCACCGAGCGTTGTGAACACGCCGAGCTCGACGGCGGTCAACAGGACTTTCGATCCCCAGAATCCGAAGCCGACCTCCAGGATCCTCGCGGGGCTGCACTCGCTCGCGCCAGAGGGCACCGGGTGGTCGGACTTTTCCTGCGCGCACTTCGCCGGAAGTGGCTCTGTTCTGCGTGCATTGGACCGGGTTACTGGATTGACGAGCAAGGCGCAATGGCGTGCGGATGTCATCGGCATCTCCTTTGGGCGAGTTTGGGTGCGCGCATCCTGTCGCCCCACTCGATCCCGACTTCTTAAATCCTCCTTAGCCAAACCCTAAAAGTTTCTTAAGCAGCTACCCCTGACTTCACCGGCACCGTCAATCCCTGCGGGCCTGCTTGCCCAGGCCCGCAGGGCACTCGCGCACCTCGGGTATGGATACTCGGAAAAGTACGGATACTCAGCCGGCGGGACATCAGCTATCAAGTCAACACCGAGGAACTCGGTCGGCGCCGGTAGGACGAGAGCGCCGCACTAGTGCGTCGAGCGGAGGTGTTTCATGCACATTCTCATCACCTGGGCCTCCAAGCGCGGCGGCACCGAGGGGATTGCCCGGATTCTCGCGGAAACGCTGCGGCAGGAAGGGAGCGACGTCGAGCTCCTTCCCGCGCAGGCTGCTGCAAAGGTTGCAGATTTCGACGCTGCTGTTGTCGGAGGAGCCCTGTATGCCGGTCGCTGGCCCGCCGCGGCTCGCAATTTTGTCCATCGACAACGCAAGAAACTCCGTGAAGTGCCGGTTTGGTTCTTCTCGAGCGGCCCATTGGATGACTCGGCGGACCATCGCATGATTCCACCAACGCGACAGGTCCAATCACTGATGGACAGTGTGGGTGCGCAGGGCCACAGGACGTTTGGCGGAATGCTCGCCGCCGACGCGAAAGGCTTCCCGGCGCAGGCAATGGCAAAAAAACATGCGGGCGACTGGCGGAACCCCGAAAGTGTTCGGGCCTGGGCGCGCGAAATTGCGCGTGAGTCACTGACTGCGCGGCCACGACCCGTGATGGCTCCCACTGGTGGCTCTCTCTGGCGTCTTTTCCTCCATGCAACCGTCGGATGGGGCTCGTGCGCAGCGATCATGGCGGTCCTGTTGGAGACTGCAAGCATGTCGGCGGCAACGCTTTGGCACGCGATTGTCACCCCACTCCTCTTCACAGCCATCGCCTGGCACTACTTTCGGTTGCCCGGAGCGCGGGCGCCCCTTCCAACTGCCCTGGTGTTTGCGCTGATCGTGGGATTGCTCGATCTCATCGTCGTGGGCGGGTTGCTGCAGCAGAGCCTGACCCTGTTCACCAGCGTGTCAGGAACCTGGTTGCCGTTAGCCCTCGTGTTGTTAACCACCTGGACAGTCGGCGGGGTGATGACCCTGTTGCCGGGCCCGATGCCTGCGGCGACAGCGAACTGACGCTGGATTGAAAGACAACTCCGTGCTAACCCGTCGCGGCTTCATCGAAGGCTCTTTTTCCACTGGAATTCTCGGGGCGGTCAGCGGCTGCGATTCCGGTCCGTCCTCGTACCAGCAGGCAGTCCGCAAGCTATGGGCGCCGGAGGGGGCCGCGGGATCGCCCGACATACATCGTGTCCTGATCGCCCACTCCGTTCTGGCTGCTTCCAGTCATAACACCCAGCCCTGGAAGTTCCGTCCCGAAGCGTCCGGCATCACGATTCTTCCCGATTTGAGCAGGCGGTGTCCGGTCGTCGACCCGGACGATCACCATCTGTTCGTCAGCCTCGGGTGTGCCTGCGAGAACCTCACGATTTCGGCCCGCGCCGTCGGGTTGGATCCGACGGTCGAGCTCGAGCCCGCGGGCAACGGCGCTGTCCGGGTGACACTCCAGCCCAAAGCGGCCGACCGCTCCCCACTCTTCGAGGCGCTCCACAGCAGGCAATCCTCACGCACGGAATACGATGGCAGGCCGGTGTCAGGGCCGCAGTTGCATGCACTCGAGCAATCCGGCAGCGAGCCCGGTGTAAGGATGATCCTACTCACATCCGCGGCCGATCGGGAGAGGGTTCTCGAGTATGTCATCGAAGGAAACCGTGCCCAACTCGGGAACGCCCGGTTTGTTCACGAGCTCGAACAGTGGATCCGATTCAGTGAAAGTGACGCGGTGCGCCGGGGCGATGGGCTCTTTACGGCTTCTACCGGCAACCCGACTCTCCCGCCATGGCTCGGTCGGCAGCTCTTCAGGGTTTTCCTATCCCCCGGCAGCGAGAATGACAAGTACCGCAGGCAGATTCGCAGCTCGTCGGGAATCGCAGTATGGGTTTCGGATGTCGATGACAAAGCCCATTGGATTGCCGCGGGCCGTGCCTGCGAGCGATTCTGCCTTCAGGCCGCCGCGCTCGGGATTCGAACCTCTTTCATCAATCAACCTGTCGAGGTCGCCGCCATTCGTGCGCAGTTCGCATCATTCATCGGAATCACACACGGTCGACCCGACCTGATCGTACGTTTCGGGTACGGACCGGCGATGCCACGGTCACTTCGGCGACCGCTCGAAGATGTAATCATCTCATGAGGCGTCAAGCAACCTCGAGCGGCGTAGTGGAGAGGGGCTGCGGCGTCGGCTTGCACGCAAAAACTCTTGTCGGGTCGATGATCAACAGTTTGTGATCGCTTCTCACTCCAACAATACATCTGGGATGGGAGCGTGCTCAGTCGACGTCGCAGACCCCCTCCTCTGGGACGCGCCCACTTCGTGGCACCCTCCCCCGCCGAAGGCGGAATAATGATTGCCGCAGGCACCTTCGAGGGCAGCGAAGCGGCCTGACTGGCCCGAGAATGCGGGTCGTGCCCCGAACACATAACGCACGAAGAATTCTGAACCCGATGTACCCGGTTCAGCCAATCATTGGGTAGGACGGCTGTTTTTGAGCCGGCCTCGGGTGCGCCGATATCCTCGTGCGCAACGGTGGCACCGCGGTGGTGTTCGACCGCTTTTCGCGGATCGGCGGATAGTCAGGAGAGCGCGCGCAGCTCATCCCAGATCTCGGTGACGTTGTCCTTGCACAGGAACAGGTCTGCCTGCCCGTCGCGCACCTCGTCCTCGAGCAGCTCGAGAGCCTGAAAGACTTCGGTTCGCCGCGGCGATGCCGGTTGTTGCAGGTATTTCTGTCGCAGTGTCGTCAACTTGGATGCGGCGTCCTGCAGATACAGATAGTCATCGCCGCCGGGCAAGCGTTGTTTGGCAAGATCTACACCCTGTCGAAAGTCGACATCTATGAAGCGCATAGCGGAGAAGTCGTTACCCCTGAACTCGTTCACGACCCGGCTGGTGTCCTCGCGGCAGGTCTCAAACACCCGCCCGAAGAACACCGAGCTGCGTAGCACGCCGGAGAACACGCAATCCACGAATTCGGCGGCGTGGCTGAACAGTCTGTTGATATCGACGTCCAGGAACGAGCAGCTTTCAAAGCGCGCCAGTCCGGCGATGACATGCTGGATCCGACTGCCGTCGAATCTGCATCGGCGGTAGCGCGTCGGCTCCGTCCCTCCGGCAAAGGTAAACTGGCGCAATTTCATGTTGCTGAAGTTACAGTCATCGAAGGTGCACCCTACCGCTCCAAAATACCCATCCGCCTGCCCCGAAAATTCTCCGCGGGTTACCTGCTGATGCTCGAGCGACACGCGCGGCCCGAGGGTCGCGGGGTTGATCTTGCCCTTGGTTCTGGCTTTCATGGAGAACATGGTCATCCCCTGGAATCTAGTAGGTCGCGATCTGATCGGGTTTCAGGCCAGACTTTGCCTCTTTGTATGCGCGCTGCAAGCGAGTTGTCATTTCGACGACCTCGCCGGTCATGTGATTCACGAAATCCACTCCCTTGTTGAGGAAGTACGAGAATCTCGACCCGTACAATCGCATCCATGGATCGGGAGTGAGGCGAGCACGAGCCGGATTCCGCTCCCTACAGGGTGGACCGGTTCAGCAACGACACCCAACTCTTCGGCGTGGTGCCATACACCGATCTGAACGCCTGCACAAATGCACTCGGCCCCCGATAGCCTACCGCTGAGGAGACTTCCTTCACCGTGCAACCTCCGATGAGCATCTGCGCGGCCCGCATCAATCGCAGTTGGCGCCGCCAAGACTCGAAGTCGAGTCCCGTGTCCTTGCGAAACAGTCTTTCGAGCGTCCGAACACTCACCCCTGCGGAGGCGCACAGGGTGCTGAGCGCCACGCGGAGTCCGGGACAGGAGACGAGTTGCCGGGCAATCGCCATTGCGCGCGGATCCTTGGGGAGCAACACGGTCGTCGCAACGGAGGATGCGGAAGTCAGCTCGGCAATCAGGAGTTTGCACAGCGCCTGGTGGACTCCGTCCCTCGCACGAAGCTCGCCACGATTGACGATCTCGATGATCAATTCGCGCAGCAGCGGGCGCACGTGCAGGACACGGCAAGCACTCGGTAATCCTGCGAGTCCACGCCGTAAATAGACGGTCCGCATGGATACGGCTTCGGGCATGCGAATCTGGTGCACCGTTCGCGCGGGAACCCAGAGACCGAAGTATGGCGGAATCATCCATAGATTCTGACCGGAAGAGACCTCCATAACACCGCGGGTTGCATAGATGAGTTGATCGGACCCGTGCACATGCGCGGAAATATCCGACTGTCGCGGGTATTCGCATGCGAACGTGATGGCCCATGTGCCCCGAGGAGGCTCGTGTCCGGAGTTATGCGACCCCGGAGGGGAAACCGGCTGTGCCGGTGTGAGGGCTCGCTGTCGCATAGGCGATATATTATGACGATAGCGCGGCCTTGCGGCAGTCCTCGACCAGTCGCATCGTGGGCGCCATGTTCCTTACCAAAAAGCGCATTCACAGAAGAGCGGTTTTGCAGGGCCTCGGAGCGGCAGTGGGTCTGCCGCTGTTGGATGCCATGGTTCCTGCTCACACTCCTTTGAGCCGTACGCCGGCATCGGTACGGCCCCGCTTCCTGGCAATAGAGATGGTGCACGGCGCAGCCGGAAGCACCGAGTTTGGGCGGGCGCAAAATCTCTGGTCGCCAGCCAGCACCGGTCGCGACTTTGTGTTCACCTCGACGCTGAAATCGCTGCAGCCCTTACGGGACTACATCACTATTGTCAGCGATACCGGGTTGAAGAACGCCGGCTCGCTTTCGCCCGACGAAGACGGTCCGATGGCCGATCATGCCCGCTCTTCCGCGGCATTTCTGACGGCTCAACATCCCAAGCGGACGGCCGATACGACTATCACGGCTGGCCCTTCGCTGGATCAGATCCTGGCGATGCACTCCCCTCACCAGACGCCGCTGCCATCCGTTCAGATGTGCATAGAGGACCTCGATGCGCTGTCCGGAGACTGCGGCTATGGATATAGCTGTGCCTATTCTCACACCATCAGTTGGGCGTCAGACGCAAGGCCGCTGCCGATGGAACGGGCGCCGCGAGCGCTTTTCGATCGATTCTTCCTGTCGCAGCCTCAGCAGCAATCCGACCGCAACGTTCCACGGCCCGACAGTGTGATCGACGCAACTGCCGGTGAGAGAAGTCGCCTGCGCCGACGACTCGGCCCTGCGGACCGGCGACGTGTCGGGGAGTACCTGGACGAGATCCGAGACCTGGAGCAGAGAGTCCAGAATGTCGAGGCGCGTTCTGCGCGGGAGTTAGCTGGATCTCCCTCGAGCGTTCCGGACTCGTTTGAAGAACACGTTGGCCTGATGTTTGATCTGATCCGGCTGGCATTCCAGGCCGATCTCACTCGCGTCTGCACTCTGAAGCTCGGGCTCGATCGGAGTCAGAGATTGTATCCGGAGAGCGGAGTGACCACGCCGTTCCACGCACTCTCGCATCATCGCGAGGAGCCGCCGAAGATCCTGGAATTCGAACGACTGAATCGATACCACGTCGGTCTGGTCGCAGCCTTTCTCGAGCGATTACGCACAACTGCGGAGGGCAACGGGAATCTCCTGCAATCCTCCGCTGTGTTGTATGGCAGCCCAATGGGGGACTCGCACGTCCACGGCCATCAGTTCCTACCCTTGTTCATTGCAGGCCGGGCAGGCGGCCGACTCCGCGGGAATCTTCATGTACGGTGTGCTGAGGAAACACCGATGGCCAATGTGCTGCTCACGCTTGGGCGGAAATTCGGAGTCGAGCTCGACCATATCGGCGACAGCGCCGGTGAAATCGCACTGTGATGGGAATCAACCTGTCATCGGAGCCCGGGCGTGTCCGAGTCAGATGAGTCGGCTATCCCCCCACGTAAACTCCGAGCTCCTGTCTCACGGCGGACAGATAGCCGCGCCCAATCCGCATCAGTCGCCCATCAGCGGATACTACTGCCCATGCGCCGGACCCCACGTGTTTGAGCCCGCGGATGCAATCCTTGCGCACGATCGCCGAGCGGTGGACACGCACAAAGCAAGTGGAGTCGAGCCTCTTCTCAATCGCAGACATCGTCTGCCGAAGCAAATATTTGCGGGTCGCGGAATAAATGCGGACATAGTCGCCGTACGCTTCGATGCGGCTGATGGAGTTGAATGCCAGACGCAGCATTGCCCCCCGATCGGGCACCCAGAGCTCCTCAACCCGACAGGCTGCCCCGGTGACCTGCATACCCGCTCTCGAAATGGCCGTCCGAACTCGCTCAATCGCCCTCGTCAACCGGTCCGCTTCGATGGGTTTCAAGATGTAGTCCGTGACGCCCAGGTCAAACGCCTCGGTGGCGAAATGGCCGTACGCCGTCGCGAAGATCACCAGGGGCGGATCCGACATTTGTTGCAATCGGCTGGCGATATCGATGCCGGTCAGGCCGGGCATGCCGATGTCCAAGAAAAGAAAATCCGGTCGCTGCGCTTCCAGCAAGCGAAGCGAAGCGCAGCCTCGCCGTCAGCCGCCGTACCGACGATCTCGAGGTCTTCGACCCGTTCGCATTGCGCCTCGAGACCATCAATCGCCAGGGGTTCATCGTCGACAATGACTGCTCTCAGCATCATCCCTGCTGCTCCCGCACAAGAGGCACCAGTAGCTCGACGCGGTAGCCGCCACCGGGTTTCGGGCCGGCCGAATGGCTCGCCTGAGCTCCAAATCTCATCCGAAGACGATCCCCAACGTTCTTCAGACCAATACCCAGTCCTGGGCTCTCGGTGGGGCAAGGCGGCGCTGCATCATCCTCGACAACAATTCGCAATCGATCGCCTGGCTCTTGCGATGCGCGGATGGAGATAGTGACCGGCGACGTTGTGCGGCTCACGCCGTGCTTGACCGCATTTTCCACGAGCGGTTGCAGGATCAGCGACGGAATGGAGCTCGTGCCCAAGGCCTCCGGAATCTCGTACCGGGTCTTCAGGCGAGACGGGAAACGGCGCTTTTCGAGCGCCAGATAGCGCATCTGCATTTCAACTTCATCGGCGAGAGTGCTGTCAGCCATCGGGTCCATTTCGAGGCTGGCGCGGAAAAATCTACCGTATTCTCCGATGAGCGTCTCGGCCTCGGACCAGTTGCGCTGAAGCACCAGCGCGGAGATGGAATTCAAGATGTTGAACAGGAAGTGCGGGTTAATCTGATAACGAAGCGCCCGGAGCTCCGCCTGGCGAGCTGCTTCCCTGTGGGCAGCGGCCAGCCGGTCGGCGATGCGGGCGCGCGCGGCCGATGCAACAGACAAATCCAGCAGGCCCCACGCTCCGAACACGAACCACCACTCGATCGTGGTTTCCGAAACAAACTCGATGGCGGCCTTCAGAAAGCAAGGTGATCCATAGACACAGTCCTCGCCAGACATCGGCGAAATCGCGTGGAACCAAGCAAAGCTCATAGATGCGAACAGCACCGCCGCAGGCAGACTGATAACCGCGGTCCATCCAACTTGCGGCACAATTGAGGACGGCCGCAACCTCATGAGCGACTCGTGCATTGCCCACGCGAGGGCCATGCCGGTCATGGCTACGAAGACCTGCCGCTCGAATATCGCGCCTTGATCGCGTTCAGCCAGGAAGGCCGAGCGCAATGTTTGCACCACGACCCAAAACGCCCAGAACCCGCCAAGCGCCATAAAGAACGCGCGGTTCCCTGTCAGGGCTGGCTCGTCAATTCGCGGATCGGACTTCACGCCCGCCCATTCTAGCGCTCGAGCGGTTCGCTGGAAGCCCGCGACATGACGCCCATCGCTCGGAAGCGTCGTTCGTCGCTAATTCGTAGACGCTGTCGATCTCCTCGACACAACCTTGCAGTGGTCGCTGCATGCATGTGAAGAGCTGCTCAACGGTATCTGAATCCGCCCACGGATCGACTATGAACATGAGAAGATTGCTTGTTGTTATCGCCATTCTCTCGTGCGCGCCAGCGGTGAAAGCAACACCGGCGCGCCCCGGATCAAAGGCCAGGCACTCCTATCTCTTCGCCTGGTGCGGTGACATGACGCCCATGGAGAACATGAAACCGACCGGGACCAGCGACTTCCTGGCCGTCATCGATGCGGACCCAAGCTCGCGCCGATACGGCCGGGTTATCACCACAACACCGACCGGCATTCCCGGAATCATGCCTCATCACACGGGATACGAGATGTCGGCCGACGGCCTCCTCTTCGCCAACGATTTCGAGCTCGGACGCACCTGGATCTTCGATCTGCACGACCCTCTTTCACCCAAGGTAGTGACCTCATTCGGTGATGTCGATGGCTACTCGCATCCCCACAGCTCGCTCAGCCTGCCGGACGGCAATGTGCTGATGACCTTCCAATATCGCGGCGACGCGATGGGACCGAAGGCGGAAGGGGGAGGACTTGTGGAGATCGACAACGCAGGGCACCCGATTCGTACCGGAACTGCGTTGGACCTGACGCAGCCCAACACGTTTATCCGTCCCTACGGTGTCGCAGCCGTTCCCGCACTCGACCGCGCTGTGTCCACCAACGCCGCCATGCACTACTGGGAAGGCGGTCACGCTGATACGGTTCAGTTGTGGCAGCTTTCGACTCTGCGCCTGCTGAACACTGTGGTACTCCCGCCGAGCTCTGAGGGAGCGCAATACGCGCCCGGCGAGCCGCGCGTCCTTGGCGACGGCAGGAGTGTGATGATACGTACCTTCACTTGCGGCTTGTACCTGCTGCGCGGTTTACAGAAGGCCAATCCAACTGTCCGATTCGTTTATCGCTTCCCGGGAGGAAGCTGTGGCGTGCCGGTGCGGCTGGGGCACTGGTGGCTGCAAACCGTGCCGCAGACGCATAGCCTCACCGTGCTCGATATCTCGATCCCCGAGCAACCGCGTGAGGTGAGTCGCCTGGAACTGCCAGACCAACAGCCACACTGGATCGCCGGTGACCCCTCCGGTACGCGGATTGTTTTAGATTCCGGTGAGAACGTGTCCGATCGTCGCATCTTTATGATCGACTTCAATCCACAGACGGGCGCCGTGATTCTGGACAAAAGCCTCCACGATGTTGGGAGCGAGCAACCCGGCGTCAGCACGAACGGGAAGGTATGGCCGAACGAAGGATTTCTGCGGGATGCTCACTGCCATGGTATTGTTTTCTCCCGATAGGAAAGCAAAGACCAGTCAATGACCCGTGCGGCTCGCAACCAGGTTACGGATCTTCGCGGCGCATCCCGAATGCTCGTCGATGCGATCACCGGCATCACAGATGTCGTCGAGGCGATGCATACCAACATTGCAGAGAAACCCACGAGGCTCGCTGGCGCAGTTGTCGGGGCCGCGGTGAACGGCACCACTTCGGCTGTCTATAGGACAATCCGCGGTGTCACGCGTGCGGTGGGCGGAGGCATCGATCTCGCGCTGGGCGCCCTGGCGCCTGCGCTCGGCCACATTGAATCTTCGCCCGCGCGCGAATCCGTGATCGCGGCGCTGAACGGCGTGCTGGGCGATTACCTCGCGGAAGCGGGTAACCCCCTCGCGGTCACAATGCGTCTGCGGCGCGATGGTAAGCCGGTTGAGCTGACACGCGAGGGGCTCGCCGCCGCGATTCAGACTCCGAGCTCCAAACTGTTGGTACTGGTCCATGGACTGTGCCGAAATGATCGGTGCTGGCAGCGCGATGGGCATGACCACGGCGCCGAGCTCGCGCGTGATCTCTCATATACGACGGCCTATTTGAACTACAACACTGGCCTGCATATCTCGACAAACGGGCGCGAGCTCGCACAGATTCTCGAAGCCTTGGTTGCAGCCTGGCCCGCTCCGCTCGAGGAGGTCTCCATCATCGGTCACAGCATGGGTGGTCTCGTGGCCCGGAGTGCCTGCCACCATGCGTTAGCAGCAAACCACGCATGGTGCCGCAAGCTGCGCAACCTCGTATTTCTCGGCACGCCACATCACGGCGTCCCGCTCGAGCGTGCTGGCCACCATGTCGACCTGCTTTTGGAGAAGATACCCTACAGCGCGCCGTTAGCGCTTCTGGGTGAGGTGCGCAGTGCAGGGATCACCGATCTGCGTCACGGCTACGTGCTCGAGGAGGACTGGAAGGGGCACGATCGCTTTGCGAGTCGCGCCGCTCCGAGGCACCCTCTGCCGCTCCCTAAAGGGATCAAGTGCTACACAATCGCCGCAGCGATCGGAACGGCATCCACACGCCGCTGGGACCAGGTGATCGGGGATGGATTAGTCCCTGTTCAGAGCGCACTCGGCCAACATCCTGATGTGCGGCTCGAGCTGACCTTCCCACGATCGCGCCAGTGGACGGTACGTGGCATCAGCCATCTCGGCCTATTGGACCGGGGCCAGGTGTACGAGCGCATTCGTGACTGGCTCGGCGACTGATAGTGATGCCGGAAGTCAGCTTTCCAACACATTCATCGCAGCTCCCGAGCGCCCCCTGAAGCACTTGTAGTAGTCGCTACCGGTTCAACGCGGCCCCACCACTACCGGTGAAGAAAGATCGTCTGCCCACGGCAACTGGCGTCACGAATGTGACGAAATGAGATTTCGTTTGGAAGTTGTGTGCAGAGCGGCGGCATCCTGTCCCTATTCGCAGGGGCTGTAGGCCTTGATACCACGCCGTAAAGCTCGGTGGTGTGGAAACTGCGTATGGCACATCGCATTATTCGGTCGCATCGTTCGATCTGGGATCGCGTTTGAGTCAGGAGAATGAACGGTGATCGCTCGAATGAAACTGGCGCAAGCCATAGTCACTTTCTTGACTGCTATCGCCTGCGCGGGCAGCACATTCGCCGCGAACAGCGCCAAGCCCGAATGCCCCACGCCCACCAAGGAAATACGCGAGAAGCTGGCTGCACGGCACGAGCAGATGGCCGCCTGCCTGCGCTCCGACAAGCCGATTGCCGAATGCCGCACCGAGATGACGAAGATGCATGAGGAGATGATGGGCGAGATGGGTTGCCCCGGAAGGAAGATGCACCCTCATGGGGACAAGCAGCCGCAGCCATCTCCACAGACGTAATGCGGATACGGTTATTACGGAGGGCTCAAAGATGTACAAGAGAATTCTTGTTCCCACAGACGGCAGCGACACAGCAACGTGCGGTCTGCGGGAAGCAATCAAGTTGGCCAAGGACCAGAGCGCCCAGATCCGGATCATCCACATCGTGGATGAACTTGTAATGGGATCGTCGCCGGCATACGGCGTCGTGATGGATAACATCGTCGATGACCTGCTCGCAGCAGGAAAGTCGATTCTCGAGAGCGCTCGAGCGATGGCGCAAGATGCGGGCATAACCGTCGATACCCAGTTGGTAGAGGCGTTTGGTGGCCGCGCAGGCGAGCATGTCGTGAAGGCAGCACAAGGATGGCCTGCAGACATCATCGTGTGCGGTACCCACGGTCGTCGCGGTCTGCGCCGGATCGTCTTGGGAAGTGATGCTGAGTACCTGATACGCCGCAGTCCCGTGCCGATCCTGCTGGTACGCGCAGTAGGGGCCGAAACCTGAATTCGATGCAGAATCCGCATCGTCCGACAGGCACGGTGCGTTTCCAGAAGCGCGGCCACGATACCTCGCTTAGCTTCAGCGACGCTAGCATTGGGCTGTAGCTACATAGACAACGCGGGCACTGCCGAGACAGGTACAGTGAGCATTCCTTACGCCGCGACTGTCCACGACAACGTGGTTGGCACAGCCGCTCCGAGCGGCCCGATCGATCTGACTACCAACTCGACGAAAGCGGTGGCTATTACGTTCGCGACCGACGACGGCAACGTCGCGACCGGCCTCTCTGTGACCTCCGGGCTTTCTACATTGCCGACGGGGTGGACAGGTCCCGCCGCGTTCTCATGCTCCACTCTGAGCACCGGGACTGGCTGTCAATTGAACCTTACGTACGCGCCTACAGCTGCGGGCAGCGGGACGGTGACTCTGGCATTCGGTTATACGGACAACGCAGGGGTGGCGAAGACGGGGTCAGTGAACATTGCCTTCAGCGCACGGGTACAGCATGTGTACCTCGTGGACGGTCGTGGTGTAGCCCTATGTGGTGTCGCTAGCGACAAGACTTTAACGGGCTGCGCAGCAACAGGTGGACTCAGTGGCTCCAGGGGCATCGCTTTGAGCGGAAACTTTGCCTATGTGGCGAGCTACAGCGGTGTCCAGGTGTGCGCCGTGGGCACCGACGGAACATTGTCGGGGTGCACCGGCACGGGCAGTGATTTCTACGGGCCCTACCATGTGGCCGTGCATGGGGGGGGTACGCGTATATAACCAACGTCAACTTTCCGCCAACGGTTACCTATTGCGTCATTAACTCCGTAGACGGTACGTTGTCTAATTGTGCGACGACGATTAGCAGCTTGGGGTACACGTTGGGCATCGCCGTAGACGACGAGTACGCGTACATTTCGTCGTCCTCTGGCGCTACCTCCCAATGCAGTGTGAACGTCGACGGGACGTTGAGCGGATGCGCGGCCACCGCAAGCGGTGTCAACCATGATCTCGGCATAGCACTCTCCGGCTCGGTTGCATTTATCGCTAACAGCTCGAGCGGCCTCGCGACCTGCGCCATTGGTGCTAGCACGGGCAATCTCACTGGATGCATCACGACCAGCGTGAGCGGCTATGACGTGCGGGCCGTAGCGGTGGGCAATGGCTATGCCTACGCGGGCGGCTACTACTTTGACTTCTCGCACTTCACCATCACGTCGCACGTGTACCTATGCGCGGTATCCGGGCAGGTCGTGAGCAACTGTGTGGTGTCAGATGGTGGCTCCGCCCCCAGCCAGCCGACCGATATTGTCATCCGCTGATCCCGGCAAATTCGCCCTGCTGCCAAAACTTACCTCACCCTGACCCGCGTGGGCACAAAACGGTCGCGGAAAAATGAATTTCGTCCTTATGGAACCGCGACTAAGTTGACTCTAGTCCGTAGACCGGGGGAGACAAGGACGTGAAGCTCACCACGTGGCGTGAATGTCCAAGACTGGGATTTTCGCCCCACCGTGGATGGTGGTGACCCGCGGAAAGTGAAATTCACTATGAGACCGGTTAAATCCAACAAGCTCCCCCTGCTATACGGCGCTTCATTTTTGCTCGATGTTTTTGGATCTGGCCTGGCGACCCATTGTCGCTCATCCAACATCAACTCCGACTATGGCAGCACTATCCGAGACGGCTTCGAGGCATTAGGTCGCGATTTCGAAAAAACCATGTCAGAAGACCTCCCGATGATGATGACGAGCGAAATTGATACTCCGCCACCGGACAACCGGCCACCCGATAGCCGCTAACATAGGCACGACAACGCGCCTTCGGATTCCATGGTCATATCGTCGTGAGAGAAGCACGTCGCGGCAAGCAACCTCGAGCGGCGTAGTGGAGGGGGTCTGCGGCGTCGGCTTGCGCGCAAAACATCTCGGCGGCCCGAATCTCCAGGCTGTCTTGATCTCGTCTAGCTCCAACAGCACATATCGGACGAAGCGTGCTCAGCCGACGCTGCAGACCCCCTCCACTAGGGCGCGCCCAACTTGTGGCACCTTCCCCCCCGCCGAAGGCGGAAGAATGAGTTGCCGCAGGCACCTTTGCAGGCCGCGAAGCGGCCCGGCTGGCGGGAGACTGTGAACCGGGACTCAGCCCGCAGGGAAACCTGAAAACGTTAGACAGGGCGTCGGCGTATGGGCGCAGCCCACGAGGCCATTGACCCGCTGCTCGGCCGTACCCCGGCAACTCCTGACCCACAGCGGTGGATCTGCTACTAACGATTCGTCTCATCCGCGGCCTTGCGCTTCTCCCTCGGAAAACCCTCGGCGTTTCCTCAGGACCCGGACCCGGCAGATGACGACCCTAAGGCCATCAATCCGACCGCGGGAGTCACATGAGCAGGGCCGCCGGCACGACGAATTGGAAGATAGTGGCGATGGTATGGAACCAACCGCGCTGAACGATGGTGGATAGATCGGATATCGATTTGGGAGCTGGCGCAACTGCGAGGTGTGCAGCGGCGATGTGGAGCAGGATAAATGACAGGATTGCTAGCCCGATTGTGGCCTGCCAAGGCAAACGCGCGCCAACTGCACAGAGATCATCAAGAATCGATGAGCGGCGAGACATGATCCCGTTCCAACTTCCTTTTCGCCATTTTCGCCGATGATGCACATTTGTGCTGCGACTCAGCTCACTTGGCGGAGCTTTTTTGCAGCGCAACCCAAGCCGGCCGTATTCGTCAAGAAGCTATCCCAATCCTAGCCGACTGTTGCCAACCTCTCGGGTCAAGTTGCATTGAGAAAGGCACGTCGGCGCGAGTAACCTCAAGCGGCGTAGTGGAGGGGGTCTGCGGCGTCGGCTTGCGCGCAAAACATCTTGTCGGCCTGAGTCTCAACAATTTGTGATCTCTTCTCGTTCCGAGTCCACATATCGGATGGAAGCGTGCTCAGTCGACGCTGCAGAGCCTCTCCACTAGGACGCGCCCAACTGGTGGCACCCTTCCTGCCGCCGAAGGCGGAATAAGGAGTCGCCGTAGGCACCGTTGTAGGCCGCGAAGCGGCACGGTTGGAGGGACACTGTGAGTCGGGCCGCAGCCCGCCAGAGTACCTGAGACTCTTAAAAAGGACCTCGCCGTATAGGCGCAGCCGCTAATCAACTTGGAAATGTTCGCTCCCGCTCAATTGGATGGTCCCAGTGAGAGGAGTGAGCTTGATCGATCCGGGCGGCAGGCTCGGAATATCGAAGAATGCGTCACCGAATTCGGTGTGCAGATAGAGATCGTCGATCCGGGCGCCGCAGGCAGGGCAGCTGTTGACGAATAGTCCGTCTTTTGTTGGCTGGAAGTTGGGCCAAGGGCGCAGCTGCAGGCGCAATTCGTCGCTCATTGCGAAGATGTGGGAAACGGAGAATTGGGTGAGAGGTTCGTCTGACGCGTAGCCGCTGTCGCAATAGATACAGATCACCTCTATGGAAGTTGAGCATTCCTGGCAGGAAACAGTGGCAGCTGCTACGAACGCTTGATCGGAGATGATGTTGAATTCCGTGTCTTCGGATGATTCGGCATCATCGTCGAATGGCAGCCACCTTGCGAAATTATTGCGGGACTGCTCGGCGTTGATGTACCAGCGCTTGGTTTCGTCGTCCCACTGGGCGCCGTGCGATTCCATCGCCTTGTACTCCTCCGGCGTAACGTAAAGATAAGTTCGCTGCACGATCCTGCCTCAGCGTCAGTTGCTCGATTCTGCGGCACCCGGGGGATTTTGCACATCTCCGCCGTTGAGACCTATCGATTTCCTGTCCGTCGCTGGCGGTGTGACTGGGCTGGCGACTTGCCGACTGGCTGGTGTCCTTGCGCGCTTGGCTTTCGCCTTTGGCCGCGGTGTGGCATCGGTTTTCCGGTGGGAAAGTTTCGGGGGTGCGGCTGCCTGCGGTTTCGATTCGGATGGTGAATCCGGCGTTGGGGTGCTGGTCGGCGTTGGTGCCGGCGGTGACGACGGTGGCGAGGGAACGGGGCGCCGCGGTCTTGGATTTGCCGCTATCGATGACGGTGTCAGTTTCACCGAGAACCAATCTGGTATGGAAACCAGTTTCAGGTAGCCGGAGAGATCCGGTAGGCGCTCGATTTCGGATGCCATTACCGCGGGCTCGATTCGCAATTGCTCACTCGAGGTGACGGACGCCAGCCACTCGCTTGGCCTTTGGCTTTTTGAGCGGGTGGTGTGCAGGACTTCGCGCTGGCCAATCAGTTTGGAGGCGAATTCGGAGGTGCCGCCGTGCTCGCTTGCGGAACAGCGTAGAATCAACGTGTTTCCAGTATTTTCCACGATCGTTTCTGCGACGCTTTTGCCGTAGGTGCCGGAGACCTGGGCGATGGATTGGAAGCCGAGGATGCAACGGCCGCCGAACTTTCGCAGGCGCGCGAGCGCGTCCTTGAGGCCATCGATTGCGCCGAGGGCGTCCAGTTCGTCTACGACGAACCACAGGCGCTGGTCAGTTTCTTCGCGGTCCATGGCCTCGAAGATCCCGAGCCTCATCCAGGCCGAGATCATCGACGCCAGGGCGGCTATTTCGCCCGCCCTGTAGGGAATGAACAGGACACCACCCTGCCCGCCATTCTGTCGGGCGGCGCCCTGCCTTACCCACTGACGTACAGATAATGGCTCCGCCTTGTGTTGTACCGTGTATTTCAGTGCGTCGATTGCCGAGGCGGCGACGGAACGTACCGAGCCGAACATCTTCTCGTTGCCTTCCTCCAGGAAAGGAGCAGCGGACGTTCCCGGGAATAACATGCGAAGTTCCTTCAGGGGTGCGTGA
>Ga0207703_10001720_pt1 | contig 19669 bp, 13 predicted proteins | sample KBSSwiS12_FD_184304 | JGI IMG/M metagenome (GOLD analysis project Ga0207703, IMG submission 184304) | Switchgrass rhizosphere microbial communities from Kellogg Biological Station, Michigan, USA - KBS Switchgrass S1-2 (SPAdes) (version 2) | ecosystem: Host-associated > Plants > Roots >...
CCCACCTGCCACGGGCGATGGACGTCGTCGCTGCTGAGCTTGGGCGTGAAGCTGTGAAGCGAGATCAGCATCTTCGGCCGCGCGCTGGCAATCCGTTCCTCCACAATCCGATGATAAGGCTCCCACCATTCGGCGATCCGGCGGTGACGTGCCTCCTCGGAAAGGTTGCGATTGCCCGGTATCAGCCGGCCGTCGCTCATCGCGGGAATGAGGCCGTGCGTATCCAGTTCACGGTTGAGGTCAATCACCAGCCGGGACACGCCGCCCAATATCCCGACACAACCCAATCGTCCGCAGAGGCTCTCGGCCAGCGGCGCCACCCCGACGTCTAGGGCGACATGCTCGTTGAGCAATTCCGGCGCAACGCCCAGTTGGAGCTCGGGCGGAACATAGTTTGAAGCATGGTCCGCGATCAGCAGCAGATCCTGCGCTGACTCTTCAATCACGATAGCGGGAGACATCATGCCTTCTTGCAGGGGCTGCAGGCACGGTCAAGCAAGGTGGCGGCACGGCCGTGGGGGACAGGCGCCGTGCCGCCACAAGTGCAAGCGATGCGGCATCCCTCGGGACGCCGGACCACCGGCGAATGATGCGGACCGATCCGCACGACTCGTTGCGTTCCGTCGAGCAATCTCCATGCCAATGGCGGAAGCTAGCCGGATATCTTCAGCCGCGTCCCGTTAAGGGACGGCGATCTGTCCCCGCAGTTCCGTTTTGAGACACCACCAATCGGGCCGCGCCTCCGCGAGCTGTCGATCAGCATGCGCGCAGGCCTCGGCGGTTTCGAACAAGGCGAAACAGGTCGCGCCGGATCCGGACATGCGCGCCAATGTAACACCCGCGCGGGCGTGCAGGAATGCCAGCACATCCTCAATCGCCGGTGCAAGCACGCGAGCGGGCGCTTCGAGATCATTGCGCCCGGCCAACGCGGCCGCGAGCGGATCGCCGGAACTCAGCCTGCCGCCATCCCGGCCGTCCCATGCGGAAAAGACCGCGCCTGTAGAAACCGGTACGCGCGGATTGACCAGCAGCAGAGCCATTCCTTCAAGGCTTGCCGAAGGCAGCGGCTCCAACAGATCGCCCCGCCCTTCCCCACGCATGGGCATCGAGTGGAGGCAGGCAGGTACATCCGCCCCCAGCCCGCGGGCAATCTGCTCGAGCTCGGCGGCGTCGCTCGCTATGCCCCAGAACCGGCTCAGCAGTCGCAATGCTGCTGCCGCGTCAGCCGATCCGCCGCCAATACCCGATGCTACAGGAAGCCTCTTTTCGAGCTTCAGCGCGGCTCCATCGGCGATTTCAAACGTCTCGCGCAGCGCCCGCGCTGCCCGAAGCACCAGATTGTCCTGCTCCCCTTGGAGCACCGATGCGAATGGACCTGAAATCGCCAGCGTCAGTTCATCGGCAGGCTCTCCTGTGAGGATGTCGCCGTCGCGCGCGAACGCAAACAGCGTCTCAATGCGATGATAACCATCCGCCTCTCGCGCGCGAACGTGCAGCGCGAGGTTGATCTTGGCGTAGGCGGTTTCGCTAAGCGATGTGCTCAAGGCGCTCTGTTGCTCGCATCGAGCCCCTGCTCGATCTTGCGCGAAAGCCGATCGGTCGCGGTGCCGGTGGCGGTTACTTTGGCCGCCTGCCACGCATAGCGTGCCTCGATCCGACGCCCAGCGCTCCAATACGCATCACCGAGGTGCTCATTGATCTCCGCGCCCCCCGGATCGCCTTCCACGGCAGCTTCAAGCTTAGGAATGGCACCCATGAGATCGCCCTGCAAATAATGCGCCCAGCCAAGCGAATCTGTTATCGCGGCATCGTCGGGTTTCAGCTTGTTGGCGCGTTCGATCAGCGCCTTGGCGCCGGCAACGTCATCGCCATGCTCCAGCTTCGAATAGCCGAGATGATTAAGCACCACTGCTTCGTCCGGCGCCAGACTATAGGCTTTTTGGAGCGCCACCTTTCCGTCCGGCCAATTGCCCGATTGTTCGAGCGCGCTGCCGCGCAACAGCCACAAGGTCCACAAGCGGCTTTCGTTGCTGCTGCCTTGCCCAGCCAGCTCCAGCGCCTTGCCATAGGCAGCCGCAGCCTCTGCGGGTTTATCCATGCTGCTGTAGATGTCGCCCAGCAAAGTCCACTCCGCGATATCCGCCTCAGGCGCATCGGTGAGCCGCTTGACCTCATCAAGCGCGGCCTGTTTATCGCCACGAGCGACAAGAATGCGAATGCGCGCGCTTCGCGCGTCTTCGGCATAGGGATCATCCGGCCCTATTTGAGCGAGCAGGTTCAGCGAAGCCTCGTCACGACCGCTCAGCGAGAGGAGCTGTGCGGCGCCCAACAAAGCCTCGGAATTCTGTGGCGATGCGAACAGCGCCAGACGAGCCAATGTGACCGAAAGCGGCGTTACCCGTTCGCGGTTGAGATCGATCGCGACCGCCAGCAGCAAATCAGAAATACCGAAGGCGGGATCGATCTTCGGCGGCTGGATCCGCTTTCCAGCTTCGATATCCGCCCGCACGCGTCGCGCAGCCGACATATCGGACTGGAGCAGCGCCAGCGCGCGCGCCTTGTCGCCGGCGGCGGCGAGGCTTTGAGCGATGAGAAGGCCTGGCCGGGCGATACGCTGATCCAGAGCGGTCGTGCGCGCCTTGACAATATCCAATGCCTCTTCGCGCTTACTCTGCGCCAAAAGGATCAGTGCGCGGTGCTCGGCTGCATAAGCGTTGGATAGGGTCGATCCGGTGATTTGCGCGAGTTGGGCAGCGGGATCCGGTTCGCCTGATCCGAAGGCGATCCAGCCGCGCATGATGGGGGCAAGGAAGGCAAAGGCCTGCTCCTGCTCGATCCGCGCTACCGTAGCACGTGCGGCTACCCAATCTTTCGCCGTCACATTGTCAATCAGGATGAGCAGGCGACCATCCGGCGGAAGCGCGCCAGCCTTGTCCAGCACGCGTGCCGTTTTCAGCGCAAGCTGTCTGTCGCCCGCGACCGCCGCCTGGCGATAGGTTCTGAGTGCGAGCGCGAGGTTGTCCGGTGCTTCATCAAGCGCCGCGGCATATTGCATGGCGGCAAGATCCGACATCCCCGCCGCATCCGCCGCGCGCGCACGCACATAGCGGGCAAAGGGCGACACCTCGTCGCTACGCACAGCCGCGGCGGGGCCCGCCAGCAGCATCACTCCCGAGATCAGCGCAGCCAGATTACATGTTCGGATAATTCGGGCCTCCGCCGCCTTCGGGAACGACCCAGTTGATGTTCTGCGTCGGATCCTTGATGTCGCAGGTTTTGCAGTGGACGCAATTCTGCGCGTTGATCTGGAGCCGCGGCTCGCCGACGTCCTGCCCGACAATCTCATAGACACCGGCCGGACAATAGCGTTGTTCCGGCGCGTCATAAAGCGCCAGATTGACGTCGATCGGCACTGACGCATCTTTGAGGGTCAGATGGATCGGCTGGTCCTCCTCATGATTGGTGTTCGAGAGGAACACCGAGGAAAGCCGATCGAAGCTGATCACTCCGTCCGGCTTTGGGTATGCGATTGGCTTCGCCGCATCCTTGCGCCAGAGCGTGTCATTGTCGCTATGCGTCTTGAGCGTGAACGGCAGGCCGATTTTCAGATAGCGCATCCACATATCCGTGCCGGCGATCAGGGTACCGCCGACCGGCCCGAACTTGGCTATCGCGGGCTCCGCGTTGCGGACCATCTTGAGCTCGGTGGCGATCCAGCTCGCATTGACCGCCTCGGGGTAAGCCGAAAGCTCATCGCCGGCGCGATCGGCGGCGATTGCCTCATAAGCGGCCTCGGCGGCCAGCATGCCCGATTTCATCGCGGTATGGCTGCCCTTGATCCGGGGCACGTTGACGAAGCCGGCCGAACAGCCGATCAGCGCCCCACCGGGAAAGGTCAGCTTCGGGATCGCCTGCCAGCCGCCCTCATTGATCGCGCGCGCGCCATAGCTGACCCGCCGCCCCCCCTCGAGAATAGTGCGGATCTCGGGGTGTTGCTTCCAGCGCTGGAACTCCTCGAAGGGCGACAGATAGGGATTGCGGTAACCGAGCCCGACCACGAAGCCGAGCGCCACCTGGTTGTTCGCCTGATGATAAAGGAAGCCGCCGCCCACCTCTTCGGTCAATGGCCAGCCCTGGGTATGGATGACACGGCCGGGCACGTGCTTCGCTGGATCTATGTCCCAAAGCTCCTTGATGCCGATCCCATAGGTTTGCGGCCGGCTTTCGGCCTCAAGATTAAAGATGCGCTTCAATTCCTTGGAAAGATGGCCTCTTACCCCCTCCGCAAAGAACGTATATTTGGCGTGTAGTTCCATGCCGGGCTGATAATCGGGCTTGTGCGTGCCATCCCTGGCGATGCCGAGATCGCCCGTTGCCACGCCCTTCACGGAGCCGTCTTCATTGAACAGCACTTCGGCCGCCGCGAAGCCGGGAAAGATCTCGACACCCAAAGCTTCCGCCTGCTGAGCCAGCCAGCGGCAGAGATTGCCGAGCGAGACGGTGTACGTCCCTTTGTTGTTCATGAACGGGGGCATCATCAGATGCGGCAGCGCAAACTTCTTGTTCGCGGTCAGCCACCAATGCTGGTTGTCCACCACCGGCACTGTCAGCGGGCTATCCAGTTCCTTCCAATTCGGTAGCAGCTCATCAAGCGCGATCGGATCCACCACCGCGCCGGAAAGAATGTGCGCTCCGATTTCAGACCCTTTTTCGAGCACGCAGACAGAAAGTTCGCGTCCGCCCGCTTCCCCCAATTGCTTGAGCCGGATCGCCGCAGCGAGCCCCGCCGGCCCGCCGCCCACGATGACGACATCATATTCCATCGATTCCCGCTCGGACATTTCAGCTCCCGATCTCAGGCCGTCGCACGGCTCCAACGCTTTATCATGTCGTCCGTGCGGCCAGATTGACCCTCGCGTCAACCTCCCACTTAAGTAACACGGTGCGGGCAGGGATTTTTGACGACGAAGCGAATGCGCTTGCGAGCGCGCTGAGCTGGTGGCAGCTCGCGGGGGTCGACGTCATGGTCGATGACGCCCCGCGCGGCTGGTTGAAGAACTCGGCTTCGGTCTCAAATCAAGCTCATGTGCCTGACGCGGTGGCCGCTGCGCAGGCGGCTGATGTCGTGGCGTTGCCTGCCACGATAGAAGCTTTTTCCGGATGGATCAGGCATCCCGAGAATCTTTCCGACCTTGGCACGCGTCGGCCAGCTCCCTTGGGCAGGATCGCTGGCGGACTGATGCTGCTGACAGATATGCCGGATACAGAGGATTGCGAAGCCGATATGCTGGTCGCCGGGACGGCGGGTCGGCTCCTCGACGCCATGCTTGGGGCGATCGGCCGGGATCGTGCATCGGTTTATCTGGCGAGCCTCGCCCCAGGTCGCCCGGCTTCCGGCAGGCTGGCTGCTCCGCTCGAAGCCGAGCTTGCTCGTCTCGCGCGCCATCACATCGCGCTCGCGCGGCCACGTCTGGTACTGCTCCTCGGCGATGCGACAATCCGTGCGATGATCGGGACGAGCCTCGCCGAGGCGCGGAATTCGATACATGGCATTAACCTCGATGGCGGCACCCTGCCTGCCATTGCAACCTTTCACCCCCGCTTCCTGCTTCAGCAACCCGCCCGCAAGGCGGACGCCTGGGCAGATCTGCGGAAGGTGATGGAGATTTTGAACGCGTGAGACGGACTGCATTTCTAGCGTTGGCTCTGGTTACGAGCCCCTTAGCGCCGGCTTTCGCCGCCAACGACATGGCGTTGCCGATGGCTGCGCCCACGATCGCGCCCGCCGCACCGCGCATCATCCCGGAGCAGCTCAAGCCCGCCGAGCGGGATCAATATCGTGCGATCTTCGCGTCGATTCGCGCCGGGGAATGGTCCGACGCGGAACAGCGGCTTGACGCGATGCCCGACGGGCTCCTCACGCCATTTGCCCGTGCCGAGCTGTACACGGCCAAGGGATCGCCCAAGGCGAGCGCGAGCGATCTGGTTGCACTGATCGCACGCGCGCCGGAGCTGCCGCAGGCATCCGATCTTGCCCGCCTCGCTCGTACGCGCGGTGCGGACACGTTGCCTGAACTGCCTGAGGTTCATGACCTCGTCCGCCTCGCTGGCGCTTCGCGGCGGCTCTCGGCGAGCAGCAATCGCAGCGATACGGTGGCGATGGAGCTACGTCCGCAGATCATCGGCCTGATCAAGGCCGATCAGCCCGCCGAAGCCGAGGCGCTGCTTACAGCGCGCCAGACCGAGCTGACAGGCGAAGCACTGACCGAATGGCAGCAACGTATTGCCTGGTCCTATTATCTCACCGGCGACGACACCAATGCCCGCCACCTTGCCGCACTTGCCCAGACTGGATCGGGCGAATGGACGGTGCAGGCCGACTGGGTCGCTGGTCTCGCGGCATGGCGCCAGCGTGACTTTGCCGCTGCAGCCACCGCCTTCGATTCGGTCACGGCTCATGCGCGCGACTACGAAATGCGCGCCGCCGGTCTGTTCTGGGCCGCACGCGCCGATCTCGCGAGTGGGCGTCCCGAGCGCGTGCAGGCGAAGCTTCGCGCCGCGGCCAAATTGCCCGAGACCTTTTATGGCCTTCTTGCCGGCAGTGCGCTTGGCATGGCGATCCCAGCTGAAACCGCCGCCAACATTCTGAGCGGATCGATCGCCGCCGAATGGCAGGGCCTGTCGCGCTATCCTAATATCCGGGTTGCGGCCGCGCTCACCGAAATTGGCGAGGAAGCCTATGCCGATGAGGTGATGCGTCATCAGGCCTGCATCGGTGCGCCCGCCGAACATGGCGCGCTACTCCACCTCGCCTCGCGGCTCGATCTCCCCTCCACTCAGATCTGGCTGGCGCAGCATGGGCCAGTCGGCGCAGCGATGCCGGTTAGCGCCCGTTACCCGGTTCCGGCGTGGACGCCCCAGGGCGGCTGGCGGGTCGATCCGGCGCTCGTCTACGCGCATGCGCTCCAGGAATCGCAGTTTCGTGCCGATGCTATCAGCCCGGCCGGCGCGGTCGGCCTGATGCAGCTCATGCCCGCCACTGCGCAACTGGTAGCCCGCAAAAAAGGCGAGAGCCTCGATCGCGCTCAGCTCAACCGCCCCGCTGTTTCGTTCGAATATGGCCAGTCCTATCTCGAGATGCTGCGCGATATGCCTGGCACGCAGGGGCTGCTGCCCAAGATTATCGCGGCATATAATGCGGGCCCAGGATCAGTGCTGAATTGGAACTACAAGCTTCGGGACGGCGGCGATCCGCTGACCTTTATCGAATCGATCCCATTTGCCGAAACGCGCAACTATGTCGCGATCGTGCTTCGTAACTATTGGATGTATGGCCGGCAGCAGGGCAAGGTGCCGGCCAGCCTCAAAGCCATTGCCCAGGGCATGTGGCCGCGCTTTCCCGGATTGCCGGGCAAAACCGCCATCCGCCTCGATGCAGATGGTGCGAATGCAACCGCCGGCGGCGGCAACACCGAGCTAGCGCGTGTCAATTGACGAAACCGCGGCGTTTCTACCAGTTCGAATTGCGGTTCTGACGGTATCGGACACGCGCACGCCGGCGGACGACCGCTCCGGCGACACGCTGGTGGATCGATTGACCGCCGCCGGGCACATTCTTGCCGACCGCGACATCATCGTGGACGATAAGGAAATGATCGTCGCGCACTTGCACGGCTGGATCGAGGATCCGCAGATCGATTGCATCATCACGACCGGGGGGACCGGCGTTACCGGGCGCGACGTCACCCCCGAGGCGCTCGCGATGGTATGGGACAAGGAAATCCCAGGCTTCGGCGAGTTGTTCCGCTGGCTCAGTTACCAGACCATCGGCACCTCGACGGTCCAATCGCGCGCTACGGCCGGGGTTGCCGGCGGCACTTATATCTTCGCGCTTCCCGGCTCAACCGGGGCGGTCAAGGACGCCTGGGACGGAATTCTTTCGACCCAGCTCGACAGCCGCCACAAACCTTGCAACTTCGTCGAGCTGATGCCGCGCCTGCAGGAGCGTTGAAGTTCAGCCGACGATCTCTTCCGGCTTGAAGAAATAAGCGATCTCGATCGCTGCATTCTCATCGCTGTCGGAGCCGTGCACCGAGTTGGCCTCGATGGATTCGGCGAAAAGCTTCCGGATCGTGCCCTCGTCAGCCTGCGCAGGATTGGTCGCACCCATGATATCCCGGTTGCGCTTCACGGCGTCCTCGCCTTCGAGCACCTGTACCACCACCGGGCCCGAAATCATGAAGCTGACGAGATCGTTGAAAAACGGCCGCTCTTTGTGGACCGCGTAGAAGCCTTCGGCTTGCTCGCGCGTCATGCGGATGCGCTTGGAGGCGACGACACGCAGGCCGGCTTCTTCAAGTTTGGCGGTGACCGCTCCGGTCAGATTGCGACGCGTGGCGTCAGGCTTGATGATCGAGAAAGTGCGCGTCGCGGCCATCGCCGTTCAACTCCGTATCGAGCTAAGGGAAAGTGGCGGCTCTCTAGTCGTTGGCGCAGGGCAGCGCAAGGCAGCTCTATGCCTGCCCCCAGGCGCTCCCTGAATGACTGAATATCTCGCGCTTGCAAAACGTGACATAATGCAAACATTGCGATAGCGGCTTTCGCCCATCCTCGCGCACCAGCGCATCCGGATGAGAAGCCATATTTTGGAATTGAGATGAGCAAGTCGTCAGAATGGGCCCTGGATAGCTGGCGCAACTTCGAAGCGCGGCAGCTGCCCGAATATCCTGATCAGGCCGCATTGGCCGAGGTGGAACGCGAGCTTCGCCGCTTTCCGCCATTGGTATTCGCGGGAGAGGCACGCGCGCTGACCGAGGAGCTTGCGCAGGCGGCAGCCGGCAAGGCTTTCCTGCTCCAGGGCGGGGATTGCGCCGAGAGCTTCGCCGAATTTCATCCCAACAATATTCGCGACACGTTCCGCGTCATCCTGCAGATGGCGGTGGTGATGACCTATGCGTCCAAGCTACCGATTGTGAAGCTCGGCCGCATGGCAGGGCAATTCGCCAAGCCGCGCTCCGCGCCCATGGAAGAGCAAGGCGGCGTCAGCCTGCCGAGCTATCGCGGCGATATCGTGAACGATATCGCCTTCACCGAGGCAGGCCGCATCCCTGATCCGGAACGGATGATCAAGGCGTACAGCCAGTCGGCGGCGACGCTCAACCTGCTGCGGGCGTTCGCTCAGGGCGGCTACGCCAACCTTCACCAGGTGCATAGCTGGACGCTCGATTTCATGGGGCGCAGCCCCTGGGCCGCGCAATATCAGGCAGTCGCCGATCGCATCGGCGACGCGCTCGATTTCATGGAAGCGTGCGGGATCAGCCCCGATACCGTTCCCCAGCTCAAGACGACGCAATTCTACACCAGCCATGAAGCGCTGCTGCTCTCCTATGAGCAGGCGATGACCCGGCAGGATTCGCTGACCGGCGACTGGTATGACACCAGCGCGCATTTCGTCTGGATCGGCGACCGCACGCGCTTCGAAGGTTCGGCCCATGTCGAGTTCCTGCGCGGGATCGGGAATCCGATTGGCATCAAGTGCGGGCCAAGTCTTCAGCCCGATGTGCTGCTGCGCCTGCTGGACACGCTCGACCCCAACCATGTGCCCGGGCGGATCACGTTGATCACCCGTTATGGCCATGACAAGATCGAGAAAGAGCTCCCGCCGCTGCTTCGCGCGGTCAAGGCAGAGGGCCGGCCGGTGCTATGGTCGTGCGATCCCATGCACGGCAATGTGGTCAAGGCAGCGAACGGCTATAAGACGCGGCCGTTTGACCGGATCCTGGCGGAGGTGCGCGGCTTCTTTGCGGTGCATCGCGCCGAGGGCACTCATGGCGGCGGCATCCATGCCGAAATGACCGGCCAGAATGTTACCGAATGCACCGGCGGTGCGGTGGCGATCACGGACGAGGCGCTCGCAGACCGTTACCATACGCATTGCGATCCGCGTCTGAATGCGAGCCAATCGATCGAGCTTGCCTTCCTTTTGGCAGAAATGCTCAACCAGGAAATGCGCGAACGGGAGCGCGTCGCCGCCTAGCGCCACCCGGTTTTGTTAAATGGTGTGCACTATTGGGTAGTCGTTTCGGAAACCTAATGGCTTTTCAGCGTTGTCGTTGCAGGATCGACGACGCAGGAGAAGAGCAACACCAATGCAGCCGATGGACAAAGCAAGGACGGGCGTCGCCGGTCTCGACGATATTATAGGCGGCGGGTTAACGAGAGGGCGACTATTCTTGGTGGAGGGCAGTCCGGGCACGGGCAAGACCACCATCGCCTCACATTTTCTTCTGGCGGGCGCGGAGGCAGGCGAGCGCTGCCTCTACGTCACGCTCTCCGAGACCGAAGAGGAACTGCGCAGCAGCGTCGCCTCGCACGGCTGGGATTTCACCGACAAGGTCGACATTTTCGAACTGGCGCCGCCCGAGGAACTGCTCGATGAAAATCAGCAGCAAAGCCTGCTCTATTCCTCGGATCTTGAGTTAGGAGAGACTACCAAGCGGATCTTCACCGCGTTCGAGCGCGTCAACCCATCACGCGTCGTGCTCGACAGCCTCTCGGAAATCAGGCTGCTGGCGCAAAGCTCGCTTCGCTATCGTCGTCAAATCCTCGCGCTGAAACATTATTTCGCGCGGCATAAGACGACCGTGCTGATGCTTGACGATCTGACGGCGGACGTACTCGATAAGACCGTTCATAGCGTGGCCCATGCTGTGATCAGGCTCGAAGAGCTGTCGCCCACCTATGGCGGCGAACGTCGCCGGCTGCGTGTGCTCAAATATCGCGGCCAGATCTTCCGCGGTGGCTTCCACGATTTCGTGATCGAACGGGAGGGCGTGCGGGTCTTCCCCCGCCTGGTCTCCGCCGAGCACAAGAAAAGTATCGCTCGCACGATCGTGCCGACCTATTCCCCGGCGTTCAACGCCCTGCTCGGCGGCGGCATCGATCGAGGATCGAGCACACTCATCATCGGCCCCTCCGGTACCGGCAAATCGCTGCTCGCGCTGACATTCGTCAAATCGGCGATAGAGCGAGGCGAGCAGGCGGCGCTGTTCGTGTTTGACGAGGAACTGGGCCTGCTATTTGAAAGAGCTGAACAGCTTGGCTTTCATCTTCAAACAATGGTGGATAGCGGAAAGCTGCTGGTCGAACAGGTTGATGCGGCGGAGCTCACCCCCGGTGAATTTTCGGAGCGTGTTCGCGATCGCGTGGAGCAGGGCGGCGCGCAAACAGTGGTGATCGATAGCATCAACGGTTATCAGTCCGCCATGCCCGAGGAGCAGGCGCTTGTCCTGCATATGCATGAACTTCTGCAATATCTGAATCGGCAAGGCGCCACCACCTTCTTGACGGTGGCGCAGCACGGGCTGGTCGGCGATATGCGCGCGCCCGTGGAAGTCACTTATCTGGCAGACACCGTAATACTTTTGCGGTATTTCGAAGCGGCCGGGCGAGTCCGGCGCGCAATATCCGTCGTCAAAAAACGCACCGGGACTCATGAGGATACGATCCGCGAGTTCAACATCGGAAAGGCAGGCATCATTTTGGGAGAGCCGCTGACGCAGTTCCAGGGCGTATTGCGCGGCGTGCCTACGTTGATCGGCGAACTTCCCGAGATATCCGGCACGTCGATCCGGTGACGAACGCGCCGTGAACCGAACCTCGCGAGAGGATGTGGTGATCCTCGCGCCGCGCGGGCGGGATGCGCCATTGGCGGCTTCGATATTATCGGAAGCTCGGTTCGAAACCCGAATCGCTGCCGATACGGATCAGTTCGTGTCGATGCTTCGAGGCGGGGCTGGCTTCGCCATCGTCACCGAGGAAGCGCTGAAGGCAATCGATCTGCGCCGAATCGCAGCGTTCATCGCCGATCAGGAAGAATGGTCCGATTTCCCATTCATCCTGCTCACGGAGCGCGGCGGCGGCTTCGAACGCAATCCGTCGGCGCAGCGCTATCTCGACCTTCTCGGCAACGTCACCTTTCTCGAGCGTCCTTTCCACCCGACCACGCTTGTCAGCCTCTCAAGCTCGGCCCTGAGAGCACGACGTCGTCAATATGATGCGCGTGCCCGCCTCGAACTGATTCACGAGGCCGAACAACGCTTGAGCGTTGCGCTGGCCGCCGGTCGGCTGGGGACCTGGACGGTCCACTACCCCGAGCTGAAACTTGAGGCATCGGATCAGTGCAAAGAGCATTTCGGCTACAAGTCGTGGCAGGACTTCAGCCGCGAGGAGTTGCTCGCAAGCATCCATCCTGACGATCGGATCATAGTACAGGACAGGATCGAGGCCGCGATGGCCACAGCTGATGACTATGAAATAGAATTCCGCTGCTTTCACCCGGGCGGAGCCATGCACTGGCTTCAGGTTCGTGGCCGGCCCACACTGGATAACAGCGGAAAGCCGCTCCGCCGCACAGGGGTATCGCAGGACATCACCGAACGGCGGGAAGCCGAAGAGGCATTGCGGCAGCTTGCGGCCGAGCTCGAAGAGCGTGTCGAGCAGCGCACACGCGAACGCGAGGCGGTTGCCGCCCAGCTTCACGAAGCGCAGAAGCTTGAGACGCTTGGTCAGCTGACCGGTGGCGTGGCCCATGACTTCAACAATTCGCTGACTCCGATACTGGGCGGCTTGGACATGCTGCGGCGGATCCATGGCGATGACCGTTCCCAACGCTTGATCGATGGCGCACTGCAGGCGTCAGAACGTGCGCGGACGCTGGTCTCGCGATTGCTGGCATTCGCCCGCCGGCAGAATCTCGAAGCACGGCCGGTGGACACCGTCGCACTGGTCGACGGCATGCTCGACCTTATGAAGCGCTCGCTCGGTCCACGTATCGAAGTACGGCTCAATACGGCTGCGCAAGTTCCGGCCGCAATGGTCGATCCCAATCAGCTTGAGCTTGCGCTACTCAACCTTGCCGTCAACGCCCGCGACGCGATGGACGGCGAGGGAACCCTCACCATCGGCCTCAGGCACGAGCAATTGCCGATGGACAACGGCTTTGGAGTGGAGGCCGGAAGCTATGTGTGTCTCGACATCGCCGACACCGGAATCGGCATGGACGACGAGACGCTGAAGCGGGCGATCGAGCCATTTTATTCCACTAAGGGGATCGGCAAAGGCACCGGCCTGGGCTTGTCCATGGTGCACGGCCTGGCCGCCCAATCGGGTGGCGCGCTCCGTCTTGCCAGCACGGTCGGCAAGGGAACCACCGCATCCTTGTGGCTTCCCGTGGCGGACCAGCCGGCTGCAAAGATCGTAGCGACAGCGGACGAACCAGTGAACGTCGACTATTCGCTGAAGGTGTTGCTGGCAGATGATGAGGAGCTGGTCAGAGTCGGCACGGCGGATATGCTGGCGGACCTCGGCCACCGGGTCGTGCATGTGAGCTCGGGCGCGCAGGCGATTGCAAAGCTTCGCAAGGAAGCGTTCGATCTGTTGGTGACCGATTTCCTCATGCCGGGAATGAGCGGAATGGAGCTGGCGCGGGAAGCTCGCGATCTTCATCCTCAGTTGCCGGTTTTGCTGATCACCGGATTTGCCGATCTTGCTGGATCAGCGACGATCGACGTCAATCGCCTTGCCAAGCCTTTCCGGCACAACGATCTTGCCCGTGCGATCGCGGAAATCGTCGAACCTACAGTAGCGGTTGAGGCTCATGCGGGCTGATTGCCACAATCTCGAAAAATCGAGCCGACGGGCGCGGAATCCTTCTTCGATTTAGCATTTTTTTAAGCGCTGCGAACGCATTATGGCGGCATGCAGCGCACAACCGAACAGGCTCCCAGACCAGGCGCCCAGCCTGAGCGACTCTTCCTGAGCCTGCGCCTTCGAAATGGTCAAGCATGGTCCATCAGCTTCTCACCCGAGCTGGAGAAATGCATCGGCCGCTATGCGCGGATTCCAGAATTTGCACAGGCGGGACATCTGTTGAACATCCATGGCCCCGAAGGCCTGACGTCGGCGGCCTGAACTCACACCATGCTGATCAACGTCTTCAGTGTCGCGACTCGCGATAAAAAGCTAAGCTGGGCTGTTCGAGCTGCCTTGCTCGAAACATTGTTCCAATCGAAGCTTGCCCTCTTCATCGGGGCGATAAGCGGCGCGGCTATGGTCGGCGTAGTCGTTAATTCCGATCCATCGCCCTGGCTGATCGCCTGCGGCGTTCTTCTCGTGCTCTCCGGAATGGCGCGGGTCGTTAGCTTCGGCATGTTCAAGCCCGGCCCGACCATCGCGAACAAATGGGAAGTTATCTACCATGCGGGCGCCTGGGCTTATGCGGGCTTCATGGGTCAGTTCACATTTCTGACCCTGCTCATCAGCACTAATCCCTTTTCTCACCTGATCACTGCTGCGACCTCAACAGGCTATGCCGCGGCTGCCGCGAGCCGCAATACCGGCCAGCCGATCATTGCCGTCGGGCTGCTGCTTCTGTGCACCGTGCCGTTCAGCATCGCGTTGCTGGTGCATCCGTCGATCCCGCACATCCTGCTGGCGGTGACCAACATCCTCTTCACCCTGGTGGTGATCGACATCACGCTGCAAACCTACAAGACCGTGCTTACCGCCTTCGTCGACCGCGAGGAAAAGAAGCGGCTCACCGAGGTCTATGAGAAGCTTTCCAAAACGGACCCGCTGACCGGCATCGACAATCGCGTCACACTCAAGGTCAACCTCGACGCGCTGCTCAAGGCGGGCGAATCGACGGTCGCCGTCCTCTGGCTCGACCTCGACCGCTTCAAGCAGATCAACGATACGCTGGGCCATGCAGCCGGCGACGTGGTGCTTCACGCAGTCGCCGGCCGTCTCAAAAAGCTGGCGGGCGAACAGGGCAAGATCGCGCGCTTCGGCGGCGATGAATTCATCATCATCGTGCCGGTGGCAGGTGCCGAAGCCGCGCTGGCCCTGGGCGAGGAGATTCGCCGGACCATCAGCGAGCCTGAAACGACCGATGGCATGACGATCGATTTCAGCGCCTCAATCGGCATCTCGATTTCGACGGTCGACGAACAATCAGCCGACGATCTTTTGCGCCACGCGGACGTCGCGCTTTATGAAGCCAAGGCCAAAGGCCGCAATTGCGTCGTCATCTTCGATCCCGAGATGGAAGAACGGTTGCTCAAGAACAAGCAGATCGAAAACGATCTCAAGCGCGCCATACTGAACGATGAACTCGAACTTTACTTTCAGCCGATCGTTGACTTGAGATCAGGCCGGGTGAAGAGTTTCGAGGCGCTGTTGCGTTGGCATCATCCCGTGCACGGCGGCATACCGCCCGGTCTGTTCATTCCGATCGCCGAGGGAACCGGTCAGATCGATGCCATCACCGAATGGGTGCTTGACCGCGCATGCGCGGCCGCTGCCAAATGGCCCGATGACATTTCGGTCTGCATCAACATTTCCCCGCCGCTGCTCAAGACGCGCAAGCTGCCGCCGATGGTGCTGGAGGCCTTGCTGAAGCATAGTCTGCAGCCGCGGCGCCTCGAACTCGAGATCACCGAAACGGCGCTCGTCGAGGACAACCCCAATGTCCGGATCGTGCTGGACGGCTTCCAGAAGCTCGGCATCAGGCTCTCGCTTGACGATTTCGGCACCGGCTTCTCGTCGTTGAGCTATCTGTGCCGCTATCGGTTCGATGTCATCAAGATCGATCGTTCGTTTACCGCGGATGTCTACCGCAGCGGCGAAGCGCGCGCGGTCGTCCAGGCGATTTCGACTTTAGCCGATTCGCTTGACCTGACCGTTGTGGCCGAAGGCATCGAGACGAAACAGCAGCTCGATTATATCCGGAGCCAGGGTTGCGGCGAGGGGCAAGGCTATTATTTCGCCCGGCCCATGCCTTATAAGGAGGTCGCCGACTATCTGGCGAAGCCTGATTATGATTTCGACAATATCGAAGAAGTCAATCAGCGCCTCAGGCAGATATCCGATGGGACAGTGCGGCGGGCCGCGCCTGTGCGGCGGCGAGCCGGCGCATCATCTTGATGTTGTGAGGCTGTAGGCGCACGGCCGTCTCAGCCCAGATCTTCACGATCCGACGAAGCTCATCGACAGTGATGGGATTGATTTCGCGCGCTGCACGATAGACTCCATAGTGGCCAGTCTGGCGCTTGCCGTTGTGCGCGACATAATCCGCCACCGCCTGCTCGCCCTGGCCTGGCTCGGCAAGAATATGGACGAGGCCGAGGTCGTACATCTCTTCCGCTGTGTAGGTCCGGCCGCTCAGCATCAGCTTTTCCGCCTGCGCGGCGCCCAACTTGCGTGTCAGGAAGACATGCGCGCCCACCCCCGGGAACATCCCGAAAATATGATCCGGAAAGGAAAAGCGGGTTCCACGTTCGGCGACCAGCACGTCGAACGACAACGCCACTTCGAAGCCGCCGCCAATCGCGTCGCCCTGGATCAGAGCTATGGTCACGATCGGGAGATCGAGACTCAGGATATTCTGGTACAGTATGTCGACGCACATATTGCCATAAGCCACCAGCGCCCCGACGTCCCGCGCTTCGGCGCGATCGGCGACGAATTCCATGTCGCCACCCAAATTGAACGCACCGGGAAATCTCGATCCAAGGACGAGATATTTCAAAAGGCCGCTATCCGCCGGGAAGGCACGCTGGATTTCCTGCTGCCACGCCTGCAAATCGCGAAGGATGGAGAATGTGAACGCGGGCCGGGCGATCGGCGTCATGAAGCTCCACAGCGTGGCTGCGGTTTCATCCCACCGAACCTCGATCTCAGCGAGATCAAACCGAAACCTTGGCGTGGGGGTATGAACAGAGCCGACCCGACGCTCACCGGCAGTTCGCATCTCCGATCTCGCTCGCGCGAGATTCACCGGCTGATCCGTCATGAAGTACCCCCTTACTTACAACTTGTTAACTATATTATGCCGGGAGGGATAGCAATAGGGTTCATTGTTGACTCACAACGACTTACGAGCCGTTCTGCGTAAATTACGCAGGAAAGTGGCGATAAAAATTGAGTCAATACAGAATCTTACGACGTCCTTTATTGGGACGCGGATGTTTCGGCGCCGATACCAAAGGTAAGCGAGGCTAAGATTTGCTGTCGAAAAGTTGAGAGAGCGACCGGTCCAGCATCACCAACTGCCATAAGACTCGCCCATGGTCGCAGCGGCCGCTATGATGTTCGGAAATCATGCCGCCAACTGCCGCAAGATCGAACCAGCCCGTTTCGGCTAAGGTTGAATTGCACGCGACTTGCATCGCTTGATCGGCAAGCGGGCCACGGAACCAGGCGCTGATCGGCGTGACAAATCCCATCTTGGGCCGGTACAAGATCTCGTCGGGAAGATATTTGCGCAGCGCGCGCTTCATCAGCCATTTGCCGGTGCCTCGGCGAACCCGCATGCGCGCCGGCAGGCGTGCCGCGAATTCGAGCAGGCGATGATCGAGCAGTGGTTCGCGCGCCTCGAGGCTGACGGCCATGCTCGTCCGGTCGACTTTGGTCAGGATATCGCCGGGCAGCCAAATCTTGATGTCGGCATATTGCGCACGATCGAGCGGCGAACGGGCCGGCGCCTGCTGCATCGCGCGGACATAGCGGTCTTCAGCGCGGTGGCCGGCGATATGGCTGCGAAAGCTGTCCGCGAACAGGCGACGGCGCATCGCTGCCGATGTAACGCTTACGGCATCGGCATAGGCTTCAGCATCGCTCAACGCCATCGCAGCCAGCGTCGTTTTGGCGCGCAACGGCCGCGGCGCCCAATCAAGCTTGGGATAAATGGCACCAAGCGTTCCGAAGAGCGGGCCGCGCAAAGCTTGCGGCAGCAAAGTCCGCATCTTGGCCTCGCCGTTGAAGAACACGTGGCGCCGATAGCCGGCCAGCGCTTCATCGGCGCCATCACCTGAGAGCGCGACCGTCACATGCTGGCGCGCCAGCTCCGACACGCGGTATGTGGGCAGCGCCGATGCATCCGCAAAGGGTTCGTCGAATGCGGTGACAAGGCGATCGATCAGCCCAAAATCATCCGAATCCACGATGCGGCGATGATGGCGGGTGGCAAAACGCGCGGCGACGAGGTCGGCATAATACGTTTCATCATGATCCGCCTGATCGAACCCGATCGAGCAGGTCGTCACCGCGCTGGCGCTCTCGCCTGCCATCAGTGCGACCACGGCCGAGCTGTCCACCCCGCCCGACAGGAAGGCGCCGAGCGGCACATCGGCGATCATCCGCTCGGCAACCGCATCCCGCATATGCGCGATCAGCTCGTCTTCGAGACGGGCCACGCTGCCGGAGGTCCGCTCGGCAAAGCTGATGTCCCAATAGGAGATCGGCGTCGGTAGCGCCTGACCCCGCTTCAGCGTCAGATGGTGGCCCGCTGGCAATTTGCTGATGCCGTCCAGAAGACATGTGTCGTCGGGAACATAGCCATAGGCCATATAATCCTCGACCGCGGTCAGCTTCGGCGTGCGTCTGACGAGAGGATGGGCGAGCAATCCTTTGAGCTCGGACGCGAACAAGATGCATCCATCGCTCAGCTGGGTGTAGAAAAGCGGCTTCACCCCCAGCCGGTCGCGCGCAAGGAACAGGCTCTTGCGAGCATCATCATAGAGCGCGAACGCGAACATGCCGTGGAAATGCTCCACGCAAGCAGCGCCCCAGCGGCGCCAGGCATGGAGGATTACCTCGGTATCGCTGTTGGTACGAAAGACGGACCCCGAGCGCTCCAACTCGGCGCGAAGTTGCCTGAAATTGTAGATCTCACCGTTGAAGCTGACCGTCAGCATCCCGTCGGCGCTCGCCATCGGCTGTTCACCGGTGGCAAGATCGATGATCGCGAGCCGGCGATGGCCAAGCCCCACGCCGGCAGCAGTCCAGACGCCGCTGCCGTCGGGTCCGCGATGGACCATCACGTCCGTCATGGCGCGCACGCGCTGCGGGTCGACCGGCTTGGCCGTAGCCAAGTGAAAAATGCCGGCGATGCCGCACATAGGCTTAGCCCGCCTGGCCGGACATGCGGTCGGCGAGCTGGTCTACAGGCCCGATTGCTTGAAGCAGGTCGATCATCGCGGGCCATGCCCCCTGCCCGGCATTTTCAGGTGCGGAAACAAGGATGGCGACTGCCCGCTTGGGGCCCCCGAGCAACTTGGTCTTGAGCGTTTCGGCTTTCACCCTGAACTCGTTTCCGGTCGTGATCGAACCGATCCGATAGAAGGTGATCACGTCGCGGACAATGTCGCCAGGGCCGGTGATGCGAAAAGCGCGGCTGCGCGGTGGTGCTGGCCGATCGTCGGTCCATGCCCAATGGCTGTCGGGCGCGACCGCGCCCTGCCCGTAGCCGACCAGTTCATGTCCTTCCGCCTGTGCTGCGAAGATGGCGACCGCGAGATCCACCACCCTGCCCCGCCGGTCAACATAGCGTGCGATCAGCAGGCGATCGGCCCCCGCGAAATTCGGCCGCCAATCTGGAGGGGCGGCAATCTGCTGCCACCCGGAGACCATCGGCAAGCTCGTGGTCGCAGGCAGTTGCACGCGACCAGCCGATGCAACCAGCAACCAGAGCAATGCGACCAAGGGGATCAAGATCGCACCCGCAAAGCCGGGCTTCCATGCATCAGTGGCGCCTTGCGGCTGCTGGAGCCTCGCCGGCACGATCCAGGGATCGCCGACCTTACGATCGAACCAGCGCCAGCTGCCCGCA
>Ga0207703_10001722_pt1 | contig 19665 bp, 15 predicted proteins | sample KBSSwiS12_FD_184304 | JGI IMG/M metagenome (GOLD analysis project Ga0207703, IMG submission 184304) | Switchgrass rhizosphere microbial communities from Kellogg Biological Station, Michigan, USA - KBS Switchgrass S1-2 (SPAdes) (version 2) | ecosystem: Host-associated > Plants > Roots >...
GCCGGCCAGCGACTCGCTCAGATATGTCTCACCCAGCAGCACTTTTCGAAGGGCGATCAGAAGCTGGTCGGAGGCCGCCTGCTTCATTATGTAACCACTGGCACCCGCGGCCAGCAGCCGCTCGGCGTAAATCAACTCGTCGTGCATGGAGAGAACGAGCATGGGCAGCTCGGGACGCTGAGCATGCACGTCGCGCACGAGCTCGAGGCCATCGCCCTGGGCGAGTGATATGTCAACGATCACCACATCCGGTGCCAGAGCACGGATTGCCGCGCGAGCCTCGCGCTCCGTCTGAACCTCGCCGCACACTACGAGGTCGGGCTCCGGCTCAATCATCCGCCGCAACCCCTGCCGCACAATCGGATGGTCGTCCACGATCAGAACGCGCCGCTGAGCGGTGACAGCAGAGAATGGCACGCGTGGAGGGACTTTCATGAAAGGCTAACCGCCCGAGAATAGGGACATTGGACCTGAGGCACCCGAACGATCAATGCGGCGGTGGTCCCGGAAGACGGGGCGCGGACTCACGCTCAGGCCGGTTTCCCTCCTGGCCGCCATCCAGCGGGCACGAGCAGCGCACCGAGGCGCCGCCATTCGTTCCTGACTCGAGTATGAGATCGCCACCCAGCATTTGCGCACGATAACGCATGATCTTCAATCCCAGGCCCCCGTAGGCTTCCGGCGTGACCTGCTCGAATCCCCGGCCGTTGTCATCGACCCGCAGATGCAACTCGCCGCCCGCGGTTTCCAGGCTGATGGTGACATCGCTGGCCCGGCTGTGCCGAATGACATTGGTCAGGGCTTCCTGCACGATCCGATAAACGTGGGTCGCCGATGTCTCGCTCAAGCGCAACGGCTCATCCAGGCTGGTGTTGAAATCAACATGGACTCCATAGCGTTCACTGGCCCGAGCCGCCAGTGTCTGCAGTGCCGCGGTCAATCCACCGCGTTCGCCACTGACCGGTGACAGGCCGCGGGCCAGCGAGCGAGTGCTCTCGATGGCGTTGTTGACGAGCCCGATCACTTCCTCCACTTCGGGGCGGGCGCCGGAGCCTTCCTTGCGCAATTGCGCCGCTACCCCTCGCAGCATCAACGCGATCCCGGTCAGGTCCTGGCCCAGCCCGTCGTGCAGGTCGTTTCCGATGCGCTGTTGCTCGCGATTGGCAATCTCAATGATCTCCCGCTCCAGGCGCTTGCGCTCCGTGACATCATTCAACACCGCGAGCCAGCGTTCGGTTCCACTGATGCGCAACGGAGTGATGACGCAAGTGGCCACGAACCGTGAGCCGTCCTTGCGCTGACATTCAAACTCCACCGGCGCGATCTCGCCATCCGCGCCATTGTCACGCAGCGTACGCTCGAAGCGCTTGCGCTGCAGCGCGGGCATGCTGAACAGGGGGTCAATGGATCGGCCCAGCAGCTCCAGGGCATCGAAACCGAACATCTTATCGAAAGTCGCGTTGGTCAGTGTAATCAGATGAGTTGTCGAGTCGATGAGCACCACGCCTTCGCGCATGGTTTCCAGGATCCGCGCCTGCGTGCGCAGCGCATCCTGCTGGGCGTGCCGTTCCGTCACCTCGGTGATATTGACGACGGCGCCGAAGATCCGGCCATCAGCCTGCACCGCGCGGGCCCGCAACTCCAGGTAACGCGGCCCCCGCTTCGGATCGACGATGACCTGGTCGAAGTCGCGGGGCTCGCCCGTGTTCATGACATGCTCGAATATCTCATGCATGTAAGCACGGTCGGCCGGCGGCGCAAAATCCTCTACTGGCGCGCCGATCCAGCCATCGGGCGGGACACCGTGCATTGCACGATTCAGGAACACACATTGACGCTGCCGGTCGAACAGAGCGAGCCAGTCGGCGGAGCTGGCAGCAACGGTCTGCAGCGTCATCTGCGACTCGCGCAGGGCGATCTCTGCCCGCTTCCTTTCGGTTACGTCCGTCACCGCAACAGTTAGCGACCGAATCACGCCGCTGTCAATAACCGGAACGACCCGATGCTCGTGATGTGACAAAGTGTTGTTGGAATTGGGATGGCGCAGCTCAAACCGCGCGGGCTCTCCAGTGACCAGCACGCCGCGATAGAGTTCCTCCACGTAGGCACGATGCGCCTCGGGCAGGAAATCCAGCAGGCAACGGCCCACCACGGCCTCCGAGCGGTGCTCGCCGAACGGCCGGTTCATGAACCGTACCCGCAATGACTCGTCCACGAGGAAAAGCCAGTCCGGCGTGTTTTCTGTTACCGCTCTCAACACCGCTTCGGACTCCCGCACAGCCTGCTCGGCGAGCTTGCGGATCGTGATGTCATAGGCGGATCCCAGGACCCCGGTGACGGCGCCCGTCTGCGGATCCCGCACGGGCAGCGTACTAACATACAACCACTTGCGCTCGCCGTGGATGGTATGAATGCGGGTCTCGCCCGCCTGCGGCTCACCCTGCAGGATGCGCACATGACGCGCTGCAACGATGGGCTTCCAGTCCTCGTCAATCAACGAGTCCCAGCGGCCTTGTTTATCCTCCAACGAGCAGCCGAAGATGGCCTGCATGCCATCGCTCGCCCAGACCGGCTCCGGCACGCCCTCGGCGTTGTACCGGTACTCAAACACATAACCCGGCGCCATCGACGCCACGGTCCGATAACGAAACTCGCTCTGCCGCAAAGCTTCCTGCGTCTGCACGCGGTCCGTGATCTCCACGAGGAAACCAACCATCCGCGTGGCCCGGCCATTGGCGTCCCGTTCGGGAACCCGCCCGCGATCGAGCACCCAACGCCAACTGCCGTCCTCGTGGCGTAGACGATATTCAGCTTCGTAAAGCTCCTTGCGGCCGGCGATGACATCCTGGACCTCGGACTCGACCCGTGCCGCATCTTCGGGGTGCACGCGCTTGTTCCAGAAGGCCCAGGTGCGATCACCCGCCTTGGGAACGACACCCAGGATGCGATAGTAGGGCTCGGCGTGCCGAGCTTCGTCGTTCGTCAGGTCCCAGTCCCACATACCGCCGCGTGCGCTTTCGAGCGCAGTCTCGAGACGCCGTTGACTACGGATGTATTCGAGCTCTGCTTCCTTGCGCTCCTCGATGTCCATGCAGACGCCGACCATGCGCAGAGCGGCGCCGTTGGCATCGCGCTCAACGACACGGCCACGCTCAAACAACCAGCGCCAACGACCCTTGCGGTCGCGGATGCGGTACTCCGCATCGTAGTAGTCAGCTTTGCCAGCGACGTGATCGCTGAAGCGAGTCGCCGCGGCGGTCACGTCGTCAGCGTGGATGTTGGCATCCCAGCGGGCAACATGGTCCATGCCTTCGCAGGAATGCAGGTCCAGCCGATCACACCAGTCGCTGTACCACCGGGTGCGCTCGGTGCGGAAATCCAACTCCCACAGCCCCATGCCGGCGCCCCAGACAGCGGTTTCCAACCGCGCCTCACTCGAGCGCAACTCGCGTTCCGCGCGCTTCTGCGCGTCGATGTCGAGGGAAACACCAATCGCCGATGTCGCCTTGCCTTCAAAGTCCCACGCAACCGCCCGGCCGCGAGTCAGCATCCACTTCCACTCGCCACTCGCCGTACGAATCCGGTATTCAGCCTCAATGGAGGTGCACTGGCCGCTCAGGTGCTTGCGGATCTGCATCTGCACCGCCGATCGGTCGTCAGGATGAATGCGTGACGCCCAGGGGTTCGGGATGCTCTCCCACTCCTCGCGGGTGTAGCCGGTCATCGCAAACCACAGCGGGCTCATCACGGCTACGTCGGTTGCAACGTGCCACTGCCAGAAGGCCGCGCGCGCACCCCATAGCGCTGTTGCCAGCCGGGCCTCATTTTCCTGCAGCGCGACTTCAGCGCGTTTGCGGTCGTCGATTTCCAGGCAGACGCCGGCGACTCGGCCAGGCAAGCCATTGTTACCAGTTGTAACCACGCGGCCCCGGTGCAGCAGCCAGATCCAGGCTGTCTCACCGACCAGGGCGCGATATTCGAGGTCGAAGCGATCTACCTTGCCGTGACGCACGGCGTCGAAGCGGCGGCGGAACTCGCCCACATCATCGGGATGAATCCGGCGTGTCCAGCACTCGAGGGTGTCGGGACCTTCGCAGGGATCGAGACCCAGGGAGACGCACCACACCGGGTCCACGGAAAACACGCCGCTGCTGATGTCCCATTGCCACGTTCCGACCTGCGGGACTTCGCAATGGACGCGGCCCGGCAGAGAGCCGGCCGTGGCTTCGGAGTCGTGGGGAACTGCAGCATTCATTGCAGACATCATTGTCGCCTACGTTCTCATCCTAGTAACCAGATACCCGTCGCGCGATTACGCGGACACGCTCCCCAAATCGTTGGCTGCGTATGCTGCGGCGCGATTGCGCGCGGAAATCGAGACCTGTGTGAATCTGCACCGACTGTGGCTGTATCTCAAGATTTCTGACGGCTTTACGCTGGGGGCCGCCAAGACAGCTTTTACATAGTGGACTCATAAACGACACAGGAGGTCTCATCTTGAGCGAGCGCACACAGCTAAATCCGGCGATAGCGGACTATTCACAGTGGCAGGCGCAGGATTATTTCAATACCTATTACAGCGAGGTCGTGCTCCCCGATGAGCAGGTCGTGCTGGCCTACCAGATAGAAACACTGAAACGCAGCGAGCACAAATTCGGACGTGGCCTGGAATACGGCTGCGGCCCGACGCTTCACCGCGCGATCGCGGCAGCCCGTTATGCATTCAGAATCGACATGGCCGACTGGCTGACCGACAACCTCGCGCAGGTGCGCGAGTGGGTCAACTCGACGAGCGCCAACACCGACTGGAACCTCTTCACCGACTACATCTTAACCTGCGAAAACAGGGACGAGGCCAGGAATGAGGCCATTGATGGCGGCCGGATCCAGCGGCGCGAGGAACACACCCGCAAGGTGATTCGCAACCTGCACGTGAGCGATGCCCGTTGGCGGCACCCGTTGGGGCCTGAAAAACAGGGGTTTTACGACCTGGTGGTGTCAGGGTTCTGCCTGGACGCGGTCTCGAGCGACAAGCGTGTCTGGGCTGGGTGCATGTCGAATGTGCTGTCGACCTTGCAGCAGGGCGGGCTGTTGATTCTGCACGCGCTGTACCGTTGCAGAGCCTACAAGGTGGGCGAGCGGATGTTTCCGGGCGCTGACCTGTCCGAGGACGATCTCGTCGCCTCCCTCCTGGCCAACGGGTTCGACCGTACCAGCATGGACGTGCACGTGATTCGCTGCCCCGACAATGCTCAGTACGGGTATGCGGGGATTCTGGTCGCTTCGGCCAGGAAGGAGTAGCCCGGCGCCGATGGACAGCCCCGGCATCGCCCGGGGTCTGTCTCGGGAACCCGACACATTTATTGGGAACTTTGCCTGCGTGAAAACGCTCACCTCATACAGAGTACAAAAAAGGGAAGGAGCATCCGTCCGTGAAAACCTCTGGAAACTGGATCTGGCAACCACCTGCCGAAGCCATCGAGACCATCGCCTCAGTGCTGAGCGCGCATTGGGCTGCTGCGAAATCGCAACAGCTGGATGTGTTCTGGCCGAAAGCCGCCCGTTGGCGGACTCAGCTCACCACCGCACGAGAGGCGGCAAGCTCATCAGATACGCTTCCGGATCCGCATCCGTGCTGAAGCCGAATTTCGTGCCCCGGTCATAGACGAGATTGAATTCGACATAACGTCCCCGCTTCACGAGAAGCTTCTCACGCGCCTCGTCATCGAACGGGGTGTCTTTTCGGCGCGCGACCAGTGTTGGATAGACGCCTAGAAAGGCCTCGCCAACGGCTTTGACAAAGGCAAAGTCCGCCGCCACGTCAGCGCTCGCCAACTCATCGAAGAAAATTCCGCCGACGCCGCGGGGCTCCTGCCGGTGCGGCAGGAAGAAGTAACGGTCACACCAGGCTTTGTATTCGGCGTAGGCGTCCGGGCGGTACGTATCGCAGGCGGCTTTCAACGCCGCATGAAAATCACTCGTGTCCTCGGCCATCGGAAAGGTTGGAGTCAGATCCGAGCCACCACCGAACCAGCCACGGCTCGTGTGCAGATAACGAAGGTTCATGTGCACGGCCGGGACATAGGGGTTGGTCATGTGCGCGACGAGTGAGATTCCGCAGGCAACAAAGCGCCCGTCCGACTCTTCCGAGCCGGGCACCTGACTCCGGGCCTGGGGGGAAAACACGCCCCAAACGTGGCTGAAGTTGACACCCACCTTCTCGAAGACCTTGCCGCGCATGAGGCGCGACTCGCCGCCACCCTGGAGCCGGTGCCCTTCGGGCTTGCTCCACTTGCGGTGCTCGAAGCGGGTGTCAGTTTCAAACTGCTCGAACGCGGCGCAGATGCGACTCTGCAGGTCGCGGAAATACTCACCCGCCGGGCTGGCCATATCGGTCATTTTGAGCTGCTCTCATGCACATGGTCGACGAGGCGGGCCACGGCATCCGGACTGGTTTCCGGCCAGATTCCATGGCCCAGGTTGAATATGTGACCGCGCGCCGCACGGCCTTCCTGCAACACGATGTCGATGCTGCGTTTGAGCTCCTCCGGTGGAGCAAACAACGCGGCCGGGTCCAGATTTCCCTGCACGGACTTGCCCGGTCCCAGAATCCGGGCGCATTCACTGAGGGGCGAGCGCCAGTCAACGCCAATTACATCAACATCCAGGTCAGCCACGCTCTGCATGAGCGCCGAGCCCTGGTTGACGTAGTAGATCAACGGTACGTCGGTTTTCTTCCGTAGCGTCGCCATTGTCCGGCGCACCGCGCGCAATGCGAAGCGGTTGAATTCGCGGGGCGCCAACAGGCCGGCCCAGGATTCAAACAACATCAGGGCCTGCGCGCCCGCGGCTGCCTGTGCGCCCAGATACGCGGCCATTGCGTCGCCGAGGTGATCGAGCAGACGCTCGGCCGCGGCGGGCTGCGAATACAGGAACGAACGGGCTACTCCGAACTCCTTGGAGGGCTTGCCGCTCACGAGATAACACAACAGCGTGAAGGGCCCGCCCGCGAAGCCGATGAGCGGGGCGCCACGGGGCAGCTCCGGCCGGATGAGTTTGATTGACTCGAGGACAAAGGGTAAATCTCGCTCCGGAACGAGCGGCGGCAGGGCATCAATCTGTGCGTCGGTGCGGATTGGATTGCGCACCACAGGCCCCGGATCAAAGTAGAGATCGATCCCCATGCCCTGCAGCGGGGTCATGATGTCACTGAACAGGATGGCGGCATCCAACTCGAAGCGCCGCAACGGCTGCAGGGTGACTTCGGCGGCCAACTCGGCTTTCCTGGTCAGCGATTCAAAATCCACCTTCGCCCGGAGCTCGCGGTATTCCGGCAAATAGCGCCCGGCCTGGCGCATGACCCAGATCGGGGTATGCGACACCGGTTGTCCACGGCAGGCTGCGAGGAAGGTGGACTGACTACCCGATGTCATTTCGGCACCCGCGTCTGTTGTGGCGCGCTGGCGGCCATGGCGCCAGGCGTTGGGGTTGTTGGCGCGCTCATGCTGCCAACCATTCCGCCATCTTCGGCGCGAAGTAGGTGATGATCAGGTCTGCGCCCGCCCTCTTGATCCCGGTCAGCGTCTCGAGCGCCGCAGCTTTCTCATCGATCCAACCGCGCTCGGCGGCGGCTTTGATCAGGCTAAATTCGCCTGATACCTGGTAGGCAACCACGGGCACATGCACCTCATCGCGCACCTGGCGGATGATGTCGAGGTACGCGCCCGCCGGTTTCACCATCACCATGTCAGCGCCTTCCTCGACGTCGAGCAGCACCTCGCGAAGGGCCTCGCGCGAGTTCGCCGAGTCCATCTGGTAGGAGCGTCGGTCGCCGAAGGCTGGGGCTGATTCGGCCGCTTCGCGAAACGGTCCGTAGAATGACGAGGCGTATTTAGCCGCGTATGAAACAATCGGCGTGCCTGAGTGACCTTCACGGTCGAGCAGGTTGCGCATGGCCAGGATGCGGCCGTCCATCATGTCGCTGGGTGCAACGGCGTCGGCGCCCGCCTTCGCGTAATTCAACGCCACTTGCGCCAGCGTCTCCACTGACGTGTCGTTCTCGATCTGACCCTTCGCGGTGACGTGGCCGCAGTGACCATGGTCCGTGGAACCACAGAGGCAGACGTCAGCCCACACGATGAGGTTTGGGCAGGCGTCTTTGATGGCAGAGATCGCCTGCGCGGCGAGACCTTTGGGATCGAGGGCAGCGCTGGCCTTGGAATCCTTCTGTGTCGGCGCCGCGAACAACAGCACTGACGGGATACCGGCCGCAGCGACGATGCGTGCCTCCTTGACTGCCTCGTCCACCGACAGCTGGGAAATCCCCGGCATGCTGCTGATGGGGTTCTTCACCCCGCGCCCGGGGACCACGAACAACGGATAGATCAGCGAGTCGAGCGTCAGCCGTGTCTCGCGCACCATCCGCCGCCAGGCGTCTGACTGCCGCGTCCGCCGCGGTCTCTGCAACGGATATCCCATGATCAATCCCTCGTCTTCAATGAGCGAAATGTGGTTTGTGCGAGTCCGCTCAGGTTGGCGGTCTCGGCCATGATTGGAGTACAGCCGTGCTCTTCGAGCGCACGTGCTGTGGTTGGACCGATGGCGATTACCTTGGCGGCTTTCAGCAACCGATCGAAATGAGGTTTTGCGAGCGCGTGTTCCAGCTCGATGACGGCCGATGGGCTGGCGAACGTGACAGCGGCAATGACATCGCGCTCGATCCACGCTCGGCATGCGTCAACATCGAGTGAAGCGGGCTCGGTGCGGTAGGCCTCGACCTGGGTGACGGTCGCACCCAACTGAGTCAACCCCGCCGCTATCGTCGGCAAAGCACGTGAGCTTGCCGGGAAGAGCACCCTGGTGCCCTGCATCGGCTTCGTCGCGAACTCTGACACCAACGCCGCGGCGTTGGCATCCTCCGGCAGCAAATCCACCGGCCACCCCCGCTGACGTAACACCTGGCCGGTCGCCTTCCCTACTGCCGCCACGCGAACATTCGGCGGCGGCGTCTCGACGCGCTCAATAACCGCCGCCACTGCGTGTCGGCTGGCGAACACGATCCAGTCGTAGGTGTTGATATTCTCGAGCGCTTCTTCGAGCGCACTCGTCTCAGCCACGGCGACACTGACCGCTGGCCACAGCAACACCGTCAGCCCCAACTCGCGCAGCTGCGTGCTCAGCGGACCGTTGTCCGCCTCCGCGCGCGTGACGACCACGAACGTGCGCGTATCCGCACCTCCGGCGGCCTGACTCTCGCCAGTCGCGCGCGGGTCGGTAGCGCGGGCCATTCCCGTGGCGCGCTGGCCATCGTCGGCAACCGATCGCACGGCTGCAGGCTGGGCGGCTGCAGGCTGCATGGCTGCGGGCTGCGCGGGTGGGGGCTGCGGCGCGGCCGCGGGTTGCCCGGCTGTAGGCCGAACGGCCACGGGCTGCTGCGCGGCTGTCGGCTGCACGGCCGGGGGCTGCATGGGTGGGGGCTGTGCGACTGTGGGTTGCGGTACGGCTATGGGCTGCATGGCTGTGGGCTGCGGCACGGCCGGGGGCTGCGCGACTGCGGGCTGTGGCGCGGCTGGGGGCTGCGCGGCTGGGCCGTGGCCCACCCAATCGTCCTGCCGAGCGTCAGCCGCGGGTCGCGCGGTCCGTCTGCGAGCCGGATCGCCGTCCTGACTATTGTCGGTGGGAGCTTTTGACGCGCCGTCGTCCACTCGACCTAACCTCCCGTCGCCAGACTGCGCGCCGTGCGCTCGTTGGCCATCAGGCTGGCGGCGCCTTGGGACAGCAGATCATCGGCCACCGTTTGACCCAGGGTCGTGGCGTTTTCCAACGAGGCGGCGAGCTGCGACTTCGCCTGGATGTTCTTCTTCCCGTCCAGCGAGCAAACCACCGCTTGCAGTCGCAGGGTTTCACCGTCGAGTGAGCCGATGGCGCCCAGCGGAACCTGGCACCCGCCCTCGAGCCTTCGCAACAGCGCTCGCTCGGCGGTTGTCGCCAACCGCGAGGCGCGGTTATCCAACTTCATCAGCCAGCGCCCGGCATCCGAATCGCCGGTCCGCATGCAGACGCCAATGGCGCCCTGCGAAACAGCCGGCGGGAACTCATCAATCGGCAGCAGCTCGGAAATGTGCTGATCCAACTCCAAACGCCGCAAACCCGCAGCAGCGAGAATGATGGCGTCGTAGTCGCCGTTCTTCATGCGCTCGATGCGCGTCGGCACGTTGCCGCGCAACTCCAACAGCTCGATATCAGGTCGCAAACGCGCAATGAAGGCGCGGCGTCGCAGGCTGCTCGTGCCAACGCGGGCGCCCTTCGGCAAATCCATCAACCGCGCGCCGGACCGGCTGAGCAGCGCGTCGCGCGGATCCTCGCGCTCCAGTGCAGCCGCCAGCTCGATGCCGGGATCCAACACGGTCGACAGGTCCTTGAGACTGTGGACGGCAATATCAATCTCATTGCCGAGCAGCGCCTTGTCGATTTCCTTCGTGAAAAAGGCACGGCCACCGATCTGCCACAACGGCACATCAGTGCGAACATCTCCCTCGGTCTTGATGCGGACCAGTTCCACCGCAGGCGCGCCCGGCTGTGACTCGATGAGCGCCTCGACGTGATGCGCCTGCCACAACGCAAGCGCCGATCCGCGCGTGCCGATCCTGAGAACGCGACTGCTACTCATGCTCCGCCCCTGCCATGACTGGAAAACCATAACCCAACGCTCAGCAAGAACCGCCGTCTCATGGCTCTCCCTCGATCATGAACCGATATCCCACGCCCCACACTGTCAGAAAGTGCTTCGGGTTGGTGGGGTCGCGCTCGAAGCGCTTGCGCAGCCGCAGGATGAAGTTATCCACCGTCCGCGTCGACGGAAACACATCATAACCCCACACCTTTTCCAGCAGATCCTCGCGCGAAACAATCTCGCCCGGATGCTCCGCCAGCACCTTCAATATCATCGCTTCCTTTTCAGTGAGCTCCTGCGCGATCCCGTTCCACGAACGGGCGCGAAACGCCCTGAAATCAACTTCGTTCCCGGCAAACTGCAACACCGCGCTGGCCGGCGTCGCCGATGCGCTTCGATACCAGTCCCAACGCCGCAGAATGGCACGTACGCGAAGCAGGAACTCCTGCAGGTGAAACGGCTTGGCCATGTAGTCATCGCCACCCGCCTCGAGGCCCGTCACCCGGTCCGCCGGATCACCGCGAGCCGTCAGAAACAACACCGGCGTGCTGTCGCCCCGCTGGCGCAGCGTACGGCAGACCGTAAATCCATCGACACGAGGCAACATGACATCGAGCACAATCAATCCGCACTGCTCGGCCGCGAGCCAGTCGAGTGCCATCTGCCCATCGGTAGCCGTGTAAACCTCGTGACCTTCGGCCTTCAGGTTATCCACGATCCCTGCGGCGAGGAGCGCGTCATCCTCCACGACGAGGATACGGTTGAAAAACTGGGTGGCTGTGTTCACATGGGCTCCGCCGGCGCCACGGGCCAGGTCAGCACAAACTGCGCGCCTTGGCCAACACCTGCGCTGTGCGCGCTGACACGGCCGCCCGCGAGCTGCATCAGGCGCCGGACGATGTAAAGACCGAGGCCGGTTCCGAAATAGCTGCTGCCCCCACCCGGGTGCAGCCGCGTGAATTTTTCAAACAATCGCGCTCCATCCGCCGGGCGAAAGCCAACACCGGTATCCTTCACCGCCAACTCGATCTCACCATCGAGACGGCGTGCCGTCAGCGAGATCGTACCACCGCCGACCGGCGTGACCGCGGCAATGGCGTTCTCGAGCAGGTTGCGAACCACCACATCGAGCGCCAGTGCATCGGCGAGAACATACATTTCGCGCGCAATGTCGCAGGAGACAGTGATTTTCTCCTTCTGAGAGCGCAGATCGAGGTGCGAGACGACGCGGCCGACCGCGCCACTCAGCTCGATCGGCTCGACCTTCAGGTCGATGCGGCCGCGCTCCAGGCGGTTGCTTTCGAGAATCTGCGTGACCATGGCCGTCATCCGACTCAAGTCCGACAGCATCCGATCAATGAGAGTGCGCGACTGCTCAGGCGACAGCGTTCGGATTGCCATCGTCTCCAGCGACAACTGCAGGCTCGCCAAGGGAGTTTTGAACTGGTGAGACACCAACGCGAGGAAGTTGTCCTGCTCCTGCCTGACCCGTGCTTCGGCGCGCAGCGCACGGAAAATCACGCCATTGCACAGCGCCAGCGCCAACAGGAAGAACCCGCCTTCCCAGGCATATTGATTGATCCGACGGTGCTCCTCCGTCGTGAGCATCTCATCCACTTGCGCAGACAGCGATGCCCGCCGCCCGTTGATGGAAATGCCGGGCAGCATCGACTCGATTTGCTCCGCCGGGGCGCCGGAATCCAACAGGGCCTGCGCGGCGAGGATCTGCTGGCTGTACAGTGCGCGGGAATCGCGCACCTTTTCGATCGCGGAGGAACGCTGATCGAACAGCCACCAGCCGACCTGCACTGCCGCCACTACAACCAGGGCGAGCGCAGTCACCTGAAAGACCCGGGTTGCTTTCATTTGAGGGTTGTGAGCGACTCCCGCAGCGCGCGGGTGAGTTGGTCAATGTCCGCGTTGGTATGCGCCAGCGACAGGAAGCAGGCTTCGTAAGCTGAGGGTGGCAGGTATACGCCGCGTTCCAACATGGCGTGGAACAACGCGCCGTAGCGCTGCACAGCCTGCGGGCTCATCGACTCGGCGGTCCGCGGAGCGGCCGCATCGTGGAATGACATCCAGAACAGCGAGCCAGACCGCACGAAGTGAATCGGGAACGAGGCCTCTTTCAACACGGGGAGCAGCGAACGCTCGACCTGCGCGCTGATCTGCTCCAGGCGCTCCCAACCTGACTCGTTGATCATGATGTCGAGGGTGGTGATGCCGGCTGCCATGGCGACTGGGTTGCCCGAGAGGGTGCCAGCCTGGTAGGTGTCGCCTAGCGGGGCGAGGCGTTGCATGATCTGGCGGTTGCCGCCGAATGCGCCAACGGGCATGCCACCGCCGATGACTTTGCCGAAGGTGGCCATGTCGGGAACAATGCCGACCAGTTCAGCCACGCCTCCGCGAGCTAGCCGGAAGCCCGAAATGACTTCGTCGAATAACAGGAGGGAGCCGTGCTTCCTGGTGACATCACGCAGCTTCTGGAGGAATTCGCGACGTTGGAGCAGTAAACCGTGGTTGGCGGGTACTGGCTCGATGATGACGGCCGCAATGCGTGAGCCTTCGCGCGAAAACAACTCGTCTACGGCTGCCTCGTCATCGAGTGGCAGCACTCGCGTGCATTCGGTGAACGCTTTTGGTACGCCGGCAGACGAAGGTGTGCCGAACGTTGCCAGGCCGGAGCCTGCTGCTACGAGCAGGTGATCTGCGTGGCCGTGGTAACAACCTGAGAATTTCACTATCAGGTCGCGGGTGGTAAATGCCCGCGCGACTCTGATTGCGCTCATGACGGCTTCGGTGCCGGAGGACACGAAGCGGACCTGCTCCAAGCCAGGATACGAGGCGACAATCCTCTCAGCCAGTTCAACTTCGCCGGCGCATGGCGCCCCGAAGGTAGTACCACTGCGTGCCATCTCTGTGATGGCTCCAACGACCGCTGGATGCGCGTGACCCAGGATGAGTGCGCCCCACGAATTGACGAGGTCGAGATACTTACGGCCGTCAGCGTCTACGAGATGCTGGCCCTCTCCGCGCTGAACAAACAGCGGAGTTCCACCGACGGCCTTGAATGCGCGCACCGGCGAGTTGACACCACCGGGGATGACCCGGCAGGCGCGTTCATACAATTGTTCGGAACGGGGGTGTTTGGTCACAGTGTTACTCTTGAAAGGCCAGCGCGACTGCCGCGCCGGCGCGTTAATTTAGTCTTTGGCCCAGCCGGTGCTCACCGGCTGGGCGATCGTGTCGACGACGCCGGTGGCCCATCGGCCCGTGGTGTCGCCATTGGCTTTCCAACGGCCCGTGGCATCAAAGTCCCCGTTTGTCGACCGCGTCAGCCGCGCTTCGCGGAAAAATGCGTCAACTGCATCAGTGCTGGCATGTGCGGCGGCGGCGCGCATTCCTGCCAATGGCAGGTGCGCCAGTCGACGCGCTACCGTTGATGCGAACTTTTGCAACAACTCACGCTGGGTAGCGTCGAGGTTGTTGAACTCCTCCGCCAGGGCTCGCTCGGCTTCCTCGGCGGCGATCTGCTCGAATGATCCCCGCAGTTCAGCCAAACGCCGGCCAATCGCCCGCGTAGCGAGGTCGCTGCGCAAACGGTTCAAACGCTCATCGATGGCCGCTCTAACTGGCGCTAGTCGCATCAACTGCGACAGCCGACGCTCTTGCGCGGCCTGAATCAGGTCATCCATTCCAACGCGGTCAATGCCAGCCGCCCGCGTGGCGTCCGGGTCTGCGTTGGGCGGCACACCAAAATCCAACAGCAACGGCGTCCTCGCACCCGCCGCAGCAGCAATCTTCTGCAGGGACCTGCCGTCGAGAACTGGCTCGCTGCCACCTGCAGCCAGCACCAGTGCGCCCACTTCGGATGGGGCCGCGCGAAACTCATCCAACTGCACAGCCCGGCCGCCAACGCTCGCGGCGTATTCTTCCGCGGATTGCAGAGTTCGATTGACGACGAGCAGCGGAATGCCGGCGTGGTGGAGGATCATCCCACAGCGCCTGGTCATCGGTGACACACCGACGAGCGCTACCGTCGCCTGCTTGCCATTGAAGTGGCGAATGATTCGGTCAGCTGCGAGGTCGGCGAGCGATGGGGTGCGCACATTGGCTTCGAGCTTGTGCACACGATAAGCCATGCTCAGCGCTTCTCTGAGCAGCTTGTCCAACGTCGGGCCACACACCTGCGCTTCGCGGGCAGTTTCCCAAGCCAGGCGGATTTGCGCGGCGATCTCTTGCTCACCCGCCTGTGCTGAATCCAGCCCGCAGGCGACAAGGAAGAGATGCTCCACAGCAGCTTCGCCAGTCCACGCGCGGAGAGTGCGCGTGGCCTCCCCACCGACCGGCTCGCGGCCAATGAGTGCACGGAATACTTCGCTGCGGGCATCACCGGCGGGCGCGCCGTCCGGCATCGCGAACAGGATTTCTACGCGGTTGCAGGTACCGACATAGAAGACTTCGGAGACGCCTAAGGCGTCACGCAAAGCAGGCAGGCGTGCGGCTACGTCGGTCTTGGGAACCGAAAACCGAGCGACCTCATCGACGCCCACGTGCCGATAGGAAAGACCCACCACGCCAATCTGGTGCATGGCGAGAGGAGACCACGGCCGGCGGGACTGTGTGTCACTGAACAGTCACGGCTGCTGAACGCAGCGCGATTGTTCACTGGCGGCGGCACGCCGCCGCGGAGGACACGCCGCCGCCCCGTTCAGCAGGCGGCTAGGCGCCCACGGCTACGCGCCCCGGGCTCGGCGCTCCCGGCTACGCGACCCGGGCTAGGTGCCCCGGGCTAGGCGCCCCCGGCAAAAGGCGCGACTTTTACCGCTCCACGCCAACGACTACTGCGCAGGCAGCGGCACCTGAGGGGCCAGCGCCGACGGCTGGCACTTTAAAATCAGTCGCGGCGGCTGTTGCGGATCAGGCTCATCACCAGGATGCCCGCCAGGAAGCCGGCGCCCAATGCCCAGGCACTGGCCCGGTACGGCTGAGCTTCGACGCTCTGTTGCAGATCGTCCATTCGCGAGCTGGCCCAGTCGCGGGCCTGCTGCGCGCGCGCCCGCGCGGCATGGGCCGCTGCATCTTTAGCGGCACGCAGGTGGTCCTTGACCTGGTCCGTATCCGCTCCCGCCCCGTAGTCGCCGTTCTTTGAGTTCATGCTGAGTGTCTCCAACCGTGTCCAGTAAAGCCGTGTGGCCTTCAACGGGGCCGCCCACCTGTTGTTCCATTGACGCCGGCAAGCCGGCGCGAAGGGCACGCTGTGACTCAACCCGCGGCTACGCGCCCCCGGCTAAGCGCCCCCAGCTACGCGCCCGCGGCAAAATGCGCGACTTTTACCGCTCAACGCCAACGATGAACCTCAGCGAGTCAGGCGTCAGCTTTCGTCCTGCCAGGCGAACCCGTCACGGCTGACCAGCGCGCTGGACGCCGCAGGCCCCCAGCTGCCGGCGACGTATGACTTGATGCGCTCGTCGTGCCGCGCCCATCCCTCGCGGATGGGGTCAATCCAGCGCCACGCCGCTTCCAGCTCGTCGCGACGCATAAACAGGGTGAGGTTCCCCTTCACCACGTCCATCAGCAGACGCTCATAGGCATCCACGGGCTTCTCTTTGAAAGACCCCGCCAGGTCGAGCGCCAGGTTCACCGGCTTCAACCGCATGGTCTCGCCAGGCTTCTTGGCCAGGATAGTGAGAGTAATGCTCTCCTGCGGCTGCAACCGGATAACCAGCCGATTGGGCGAGCGGTCACTCGAAGGCCCCTCGAAAATCGAGTGCGGCACGTCCTCGAGTGTCACCACGATCTCGGTCAGCCGCTCAGAGAGCCGCTTGCCGGTACGCAGGTAAAACGGCACACCCGCCCAGCGCCAGGTATCGATCTCAGCCTTCAGCGCGACAAAAGTTTCCGTCGTGGTGTCAGCAGGCACGCCCGCCTCATCCAGGTAGCCAGGCACTGGCTGGCCGCTCACGGCGCCGGCCCGGTACTGCGCGCGCACCGTCTTGGTCTGCACATCGCGATCCGCAATCGGCCGCAACGCCCGCAGCACCTTCAGCTTCTCATCGCGCATGGCATTCGGATCACTGCTCGCCGGAGGCTCCATTGCGAGAATGCAGACGAGCTGAAGCAAATGGCTCTGCACCATGTCGCGCAACGCCCCGGTCTGATCGTAAAACTGACCTCTACCCTCCACGCCCAACTGCTCGGCCACCGTGATCTGCACGTGCCGTATACGGCCGCGTCGCCAAAGTGGCTCAAACAAGGTATTTCCGAAGCGCAGCGCAATCAGGTTCTGCACGGTCTCCTTGCCCAGATAGTGGTCGATGCGATAGATCTGGTGCTCGCGGAAAATCGCACCAACACTCTGGTTGATGGCCTCGGCGGAGGCGCGATCCTGGCCCAGCGGCTTTTCCAGCACGATGCGCGTCTTGGGCGTGACCAGGCCCGCGCCAGCCAGATTGGCGCAGATATGCGTATACAGACTCGGCGCCGTTGACAGAAAAATGACTCGCACGACCTCGTCACGGCCTTCGAGCAGCGTCGCAACCTTCTTGAAATCCTGGGCCTGCGTCGCGTCAACCGTCACGTAATCCACGAGAGCCGTGAACGACTTCCACCGCTCTGGAGTAAACTCTTCCGGCTTGAGGTACTTGCGACACGTCTCTTCAATCTGCGCGATGTAGACTTCACGGGTCTGCGCGGTCCTGGCGACGCCCACTATGCGAGCGCCGGTGCCGATATGACCCGCCAAATGCCTGCGGTAAAGCGCCGGCACCAGCTTTCGCAGGGCGAGATCGCCGGTTGCTCCAAAGAGCAGCATGTCGAACGAAGCCCCGGCAGAAGAGCTGCCTGGCTGGGTCTTGGGAGCGACGCCCGCTACGGGCTCTGCTATCTGCACGCTATCAAACCTCCGAACAATTCCTTATAAGCTCGCACACTATCCGCAGCATCTCGTTACGACAGTGGAAATTTTTTCATGCCGACGCCAAACGCCCGATTGAACCCGATCGTAATCCAGGTCACAGAACGCGTCCGAGATCGCAGTCGCAGGGAGCGATCTGAATATCTGGCGCGGCTGCAGTCGGAAACGGCGGCGAACAGCACTCGATCAAAATTATCCTGCGGCAACCTGGCACATGGATTCGCGGCGGCGAGCTCTGCCGACAAGGACGTGCTGAAGCAACTGCGGTGGCCGAATCTTGCCATAGTTACGGCCTACAACGACATGTTGTCCGCGCACCAACCCTTCGAAGGCTATCCAGGCCTGATTCGCGCGGCCGCGCGTGAGGCCGGCGCCACGGCGCAGGTTGCCGGCGGCGTGCCGGCGATGTGCGACGGCGTGACGCAGGGGCAGTCCGGCATGGAGTTGTCGCTTTTCAGCCGCGATGTCATTGCCATGTCAACCGGCATCGCGCTGTCGCATGGCATGTTCGACGGCACCCTGTGCCTGGGCGTTTGCGACAAAATAGTACCAGGGCTCGTCATGGGCGCATTGGCGTTCGGCCATCTGCCTACGATCTTCGTTCCGGCCGGTCCCATGACCTCGGGCCTGCCCAACAAGGAAAAATCCCGCATCCGGCAGTTGTTCGCTGAAGGCAAGGCCACGCGCGAGGCACTTCTTCAGTGCGAGGCCGACAGCTATCACTCGGCCGGCACGTGCACGTTCTACGGAACCGCCAACAGCAACCAGATGTTGATGGAGGTCATGGGCCTGCACATGCCGGGCAGCGCGTTCGTCAATCCCAACACGCCGCTGCGTGACATGCTGACGGCGGCCGCCACCCGCCGGGCCGCGAAAATCACCGCGCTCGGCACCGAGTACATTCCGATGGCCTTTGTAGTCAATGAAGAGGCGATCGTGAATGCGATTGTGGGTCTGTTGGCAACCGGCGGATCGACCAATCATACGTTGCACCTGGTTGCGATGGCGCGCGCCGCGGGGATCACGATTGATTGGAATGATTTCAGCGAGCTCTCCGACGTGGTTCCGTTGTTGGCGCGGATCTATCCCAACGGCAGCGCCGATGTGAATCACTTCCACGCCGCGGGCGGCATGGGCTTTTTGATCCGCGAGCTGCTGCAGGCCGGGTTGCTGCACGAGGATGTGCAGACAGTGGTTGGTCGTGGGCTGAGCGCGTATACACAGGAGCCGTGGCTGTCAGCCGATGGTCTCGCCTGGCGCGACGCGCCGAAGGAAAGCGGCGACACCAACGTGTTGCGCCCGGCGAGCAATCCATTCAGTGCCGATGGCGGATTGAAGCTTTTGCGCGGCAACCTCGGCCGCTCGGTCATCAAAGTGTCGGCGGTCACGAGCGAGCACCGGGTCGTTGAAGCACCGGCCCGCGTGTTTGATTCGCAGGAGGCTGTCATCCAGGCCTTCAAGGCGGGCGAGCTCACCCGCGATGTGATTGTCGTAGTCCGGTTCCAGGGCCCCCGGGCCAATGGCATGCCGGAGCTTCACCAACTGACACCGGCGCTGAGCTCGCTGCAGAGCAAAGGTTTCAAGGTTGCGTTGGTCACCGATGGACGCATGTCAGGCGCTTCCGGCACTGTTCCGGCCGCCATTCACGTATCTCCCGAGTGCCTGAGCGGCGGGCCGCTGGGCAAGGTGCGAGACGGCGACATCCTGAGGCTGGATAGTGTTGCCGGAACGCTGGACGCCCATGTGCCGTCTGCAGTGTGGGATACACGAACCAACGCCGAAGCGGATTTGAGCGGCAATCAGCATGGAGTTGGCAGGGAGCTGTTCAGGCTGTTCCGCACGAACGCCGCGGAAGCGGAATATGGCGGCGGAGTGTGCGTCCCCTGAGGCGCCCGCTGCGGCGGCAGCTGCGGATCACGGCGTCGACGCGCGCCTGGCGACCGAAGGCGTCAGCCCTCCATGTCGTGCTGAATCGACGCCAGCGTTTGCGGTGACTTCGCCCTGAGCACCGCAAACCAGACCGCCCCCAGCACCATGTACCCGAAAAACAAAAACGGCAGCGTGTTGTAGGGATACG
>Ga0207703_10001726_pt1 | contig 19647 bp, 10 predicted proteins | sample KBSSwiS12_FD_184304 | JGI IMG/M metagenome (GOLD analysis project Ga0207703, IMG submission 184304) | Switchgrass rhizosphere microbial communities from Kellogg Biological Station, Michigan, USA - KBS Switchgrass S1-2 (SPAdes) (version 2) | ecosystem: Host-associated > Plants > Roots >...
CGGTTGCGCTAAACGCTGGCGCCGTCCCCGCGGCTCAATCTTCCCCAGGTGAATCCGTAAACAGTGACGAAGACAAAACATATGAGCGGCACCACGAAACCGATACGCATCGAGTGCTGGTCCGCGATGTGCCCCATGAAAGGCGGGGCAATCGCCCCGCCGACGATGGACATCACAATCAACGACGAGCCGAACTTTGTGTGCTCACCGAGGCCGCGTATGCTGAGCCCAAAGATAGTCGGAAATCCTACCGACATAAAGAAGAATGAAACGAACATCGCATACATTCCGGCTTTCCCGCCACACATTGTGACCGCGACCAGCGTCACATTGGCCACAGAGTAGAGGGCCAGCACGCGTTCGGGCTTGAATTGGCTGATCACGGCACTGCCGCACAAGCGACCAACCATGAATAGCACGAACCCTACAGCGCCAAGCCACCGCGAGGCTTGTAAACGGGTCGCCCCCGGATCATTCTCCAGGACGTAATTCACGCAAAAGCTAAAAATGCCGGTCTGTGCCGCCACATAAAGAAACTGCGCGGCCACCCCGAAAGTGAAGTGCTTACGCCGGAACAGGTCCCAGTTTTTAGACACTACCAGGAAAGCAGCCACATAGGCAGCCACCAATAGCACGTATTTCGCAAGCTGGAAAAGGGCTTCGTTCAATTGCAACAACGTCCACATCACCTGAAGAATCGGAACGATGAAGAAATACAGCAATCCGCAAACCGCTGCCAGAGTAAGGGCGATCCACATCTGTTGCGTGCCGGTGGGCTTGAGCCGGTTGTCCCCGGTTGCCGCGCTGCGACTTTCATCCGCAGCATGCAAATCCGGAATGCTCGATACAGCAAAGATGACTAGCAGCAACACGACAAATACACCAATGCCGATATACGGAGTCGTAAGGCCGGAGTTGGCGTTGGTTCCATCGGCGCTCGAAAAAATAAAATAACCACCTACGATCGGCCCTAAGATCCAGCCGAGTCCGTTAGTAGTTTGTGCGATGTTGATACGCGTGGGTCCGCTTTCGGGTGGTCCGAGTAGGGTGGCGTAAGGATTGGCAATGGTCTCGAGGAAGGTCATACCCGCAGCAATCACGAATAGACCCAGCAAGAACGCCCAGTACGTGCCGATATGAACCGCAGGAATGAACCAGAAAGCGCCTGCAGCAATTAGCGAGAGCCCCAGCAGAATCCCGCTTTTATAACCGAATTTTTTCGCGATCAAACCTGCTGGAATAGCCAGGAGGAAATAGGCGAGATAATTGGCCGCTTGCACCAAACCGGACTGCTCTTTGTTGATCCGCAGCGTATCCTGAAAGTGCTTGTTGAGGATGTCAATCATTCCATTACAGAATCCCCAGAGCAAGAACAATGAGGTAATCAAGGCAAAGGTAACGGCAAAGTTCTTTCCATCGCTTGTCCGAAATAAACCATCCTTTGTCGGCGGCGAGGGTACGGTGGTCGTTGACTGAGTTGTCGGTGTATTCATTTGTACACTGAATATCGTTGTCCGCTGGGGACAATAACCGTTACCGTTACCGATGTCAACGCATCAATAACAAAAAACTGATAGTGACGCGACATCTCTCCGTAACATGTCAACGAAGCAACGCCGATACCATTTTAAGGCAGCTGTTCCAACCTAGGATCAGGCCTGGAAATGTCTTATATACTGATTTACCAACTATGAGCATGCGTATGAAGGACATTGCCAGGGACCTTGGACTATCAGTTATTACCATTTCCAAAGTCCTACGCAACCTACCTGATGTAGGAGACGAAACCCGCGAGCGAGTTCTCGCACGGGTGAAAGAACTCGACTATCAGCCAAATCTGGCGGCACGAAGCCTTGCTACTGGACGAACCTACCTCGTGGGCCTGGTTGTACCCGACCTGCTTCATCCATTCTTCGCAGAAATCGCAAAAGCCCTTTCCGATGTCTTGAAAGGAAGCGGGTACTATCTAATCATTTCTTCTTCGGAAGAAGATCCGGACATGGAAGAGCAGGAGATCAAGCAATTGTTGGCTCGCCGGCTAGACACACTAATCATTGCATCCTGCCGTCCGACGGTAGATCTGTTCTTTCGGATCGAAAAACATGAGACCCCGTACATTTTGATCGATCGCATCTTGCCCGGCCTTACTGCAAATTTTGTGGGAGTCGACGATGAGGCCGTCGGAAAGTTGGCTACTAAACATCTAATCGAAATAGGCTGCAAACGAATCGCCCACATTCGCGGTCCGGAAACCAGCACGGGAATGCGCCGTCTTGAGGGATACCGCGAAGCACTGACGCGGGCCCGAATGAAAATCAATGATGATTACATCATCACCGAACTCAAAGGAGACGTTGAAACTAAGCAGCGAGGTCGAGATGCGATGCGCCAGCTTTTGAGCCTGAAACCAAGGCCTGACGGTGTCTTCTGTTTCAATGATCCACTTGCGATGGGTGCTATGAATTATGCGCTGGATCATGGCCTGCGAATCCCCGAGGACCTCGCAGTTATCGGCTGTGGCAATTTGCATTACGATGACTCGTTGCGAATTCCACTTTCAAGTATCGATCAACACAGTCGCCAGATCGGCGAAGAAGCCGCGCGCATTGCGCTTGGAATACTAAACTCGAAAGTAGCTCCCAAACCCCGAACTGTAGTCCTGCAACCAAAAGTGATCGTGCGCCAATCCACACAACGGCGCAAAGAAAAAATTCATTTCTCCAAGTCGCATGCACGACCCTAACCTCCCCAATGTCGGTTGAATAAGATGTGCCTGGAAGGCGTCGTTCGCTTGCAGAATTCGTTAGCTGGATTTCTGACCTCTTTCCGGCTGCCCGGAACCGCAAGTGTCTTAGCGTAAATGACTTTTTGACTTCTTTGTACGTTAGCGGTACCGTAACCGAGCAAACAAAACTGCGTTTTGCAGGTCGCAGAGCCAGAACTTATTACTAGGGATTGTTATGAACCGAAGACGATTCGTGATCTCGAATGGAATTGCGGCGCTAGGCGCCATCTTACCCTCGCTAAGTTTTCCTGCGTCGACTTCCATGACTTCAGAACGGTTTCAATGGACCACGAGCGATCTGCTTTTTTCCTTCGACGTTACCGATGGGAGGTTGCGACAGAAATGCTTGCTTCCGACTGGTTTCAAACCGGATGAGACACAGCATTCTTCGGGAGTCGAGGTTGCCCTTCAATGCAGCGGAGAAAATTCTCCCGATCAAGGCATGAAATCCGGCATGGGCCAACCCGGACGCCGGCTACTGCTGGATGAACATCGTGAAGAAAAGACGAGCTTTGGCAAACGGCTTGTGTTCAGCCATAGAGACCCGACTTTGAAGCTTAGCGTCGAATCAATCTATGACTCCATGGATGGAGTTCCCATGGTGAGACGCTATTCGCGGGTCATCAATGGCGGAAGTTCACCAATCGGGATCGAGTTCCTGAGTTCAGCCATGCTTCATGGCCTCGCCAGTCCCCAGAGTTATGACCATGAAATGCGCATTCATGTTGCTGTGAATAGCTGGATGGCTGAGGGCCAGTGGCACTCACTGCGTCCTTCCGAGATGGGCTTTGTAGAGAATGAACGCACGAGTTGGTCGCAAGCGCATGCGGGTAGTGTTGGAAGTTGGTCCACAGAGCGGTATCTGCCGATGGCCATGGTCGAAAATACAAGAATTGGCCTCACCTGGTGCTGGCAGATTGAACACAATGGTTCCTGGTATTGGGAAATCTCGAACGTCTCGGCACGTGACAATAACGCCGACGACGTCTACGCATACTTGGGAGGTCCAGACGACCTCCACTCCCAATCGTGGAAAAATCTCAAACCCGGCGAAACCTACCAAACTGTTCCGGTGGCGATCGGATGCGTGCGCGGCGGGTTCGGTGAAGCCGTCGATGCCTTGACCCGTTATCGGCGCAAAGCTTGCTTAAAACCCCACAAAGACAACTCGCGATGCTCGGTGATCTTCAATGACTACATGAATTGCCTTTGGGGAGATCCGACCGAGGCGAAAGAGTTGCCGATGATCACGGCCGCTGCCAAGGTCGGCTGCGAATATTTTGTGATCGACGCCGGATGGTATGCAGACCTCCACGAAGATTGGAGTCAAACTATTGGCGCATGGGAACCCTCTGCGAGCCGATGGCCAAAAGGGCTGAAGTTCGTTCTTGACCAAATCCGGGCTTCCGGGATGATTCCGGGCTTGTGGCTCGAGCCGGAAGTAGCGGGCGTAAAGTCAGTGCTCGCGCAAAAGCCCGACAGCTGGTTCTTGGTGCGTCACGGCAAGCGCGTCTTAAAGAATTCACGATTTATGCTCGACTTTCGCAATCCCGAAGTACGAGCATACCTCGATCAGGTGATTGCCCGACTCATAAACGAATACGGCGTCGGATATATCAAGATGGACTACAACGTCGATTCTTTGCAGGGAACGGAGATTAACGCAGATAGCTTCGGCCAAGGTTTGCTGGAACACAATCGCGCTCATCTTGGCTGGTTGGATGCGATTGTCGACCGCTATCCCGAGTTGGTGATCGAAAACTGCGGCAGCGGGGGCGGGCGCATGGACTACGCGATGCTCAGCCGTCTTCAGTTGCAGTCCATGACCGATCAGGAAAATTACTTAAAGCTGCCGGCGATTTTGGTTGGAGCTTCCGCAGCTGTTTTGCCGGAACAACTTGCCATCTGGTCTTATCCCAAGCCAGATGCGGACGAGGATCAAGCCAGCTTCAACATGGTGACAGCTATGTTATGCCGCATTCACCAAAGCGGCCGCCTGGATTCCCTTTCACCAGCCGCATTGGGAGAAGTCGCCGAAGGTATCCGTGTTTACAAGGAAGTCCTGCGGGAACACATTCCGGCATCGGTTCCCTTCTATCCTCTTGGAAAGTCGGATGTCACTGACCGCAACGCACCACTGGCATTAGTAATGCGGTCTCCAGGAAAAACGGTTATGGCGCTGTGGAGAATTGACGGGCCGGCAATCACCAATGTGCCCTGGGCCGGGGATGCCGTGCTTCTCTATCCCACGAATCTGGGAATCGCAGTTAGCACTATCGACGGCCATTTAAGGGTTGAGTTCCCACGGCCTCACATGGCTTGTCTGATTGAAAAAGTATGACCTCACAAAAGACCGGGGAGGCCCCCCTTTACCCTCTCCTCTACCGGCATATTTCCCACCGCCCGGCCTGGTCAAGCTCTAAGCGTTCAAGCATTTCATCATTTACGTTCCTTCAAAATCTCTTCAATTCGAGACTTAGGAAAAGGCAAATGATCTTCATTCTGTTTCAGCCATTGGTAGTAGTCCTGTTCGATCGGATCAGTCCAGCGCGTATCAATTTGGCCCGCTGTATACCTGCCTTCTTGCAGGCGCTGGTGTCCAAAGAGATCACGCAGATGCGTCTGTTCGGAGGATTTGACTACTTGTTCAGCCAATTGCGGCGGAATGAAGATGACCCCACCATTGCGTCCCAGCACGACATCTCCGGGCATGACCATCACGTGACCAATGCGAGTCGGCGCATTGATGCTCACCATGGTGGAGTTCAAAAGCTTACCTGTCTTCAGCGATCCATAGTGGTGAGATGGATCGTAATAACGAACGAAAGCAACGAAGTCTGGCAGTTCATCCAGACCGTTGATGTCGCGTACCGCGCCATCGTAAACAATTCCGTTTCCCGATCTGGCATAAATTGCATTTCCCACATTGTCACCGATGGAAGGCCCGGCCTCCTTCAAGCCGAAGTGATCACAGGTGTAGACGTCGCGCTTTTGCAGCATGTCCACTGGCCAGGCGTTCATTGCTCCCAGCCTGTGCATCTTTGCGCCTTCTTCTTCCAGCAACTTCTGTACGTCAGGCCGGCCGGGCATCCAGGTCGCGGTTAGGGCACGCCCGACTAATACTTTATCTGGATGGATGGAAAGCCAACCATCTTCGTACTGATGCATGAAACCGTTTTGCTGTAGGACTGCCCAAGCTTCCTCGAGTGTTACTCGCTTCATGCGGTCTAGAATGTCGTCAGGGACCTTGGGGCGGCCATCGGCAAAGCGCTCGCCATGCCAATCCGGCGTGTACTTGATCAGGTCGTCAGAAGTAAAGAACCCTTGCTGTGCCCATGCACATGACGCAACTGCTGCGATACGCAACAAACCAAAAATCGCACGGAAAATCCAATTCAGTTTTCTCTTCATGATGCCGTTCGCTCCAATGTCGGTTCAGGCTTGGTTGGGTGCAAACCAGGTCGTTCCCGGAATTTGCGCTTTGCGCGCAACTTCTTCATTCATCTCAACCCCAAGGCCCGGCTTGTCGGTCACGGTGACATAACCCTTCTGGATGATTTCACCTTCCTTAACCCAGTTCTTCCAAAGATCGGGGAAGTTGATCCAGTGCCATTCGCAGCACAAGAAGTTGGGGATTGAGGCACAAACGTGCGCCGTGGACATCATGCCAATCGGCGACACCACACAGTGCGGCGCTACCGGCACGTAGTAGGTCTGAGCAAGGTTGGCAATCTTCCGGCTCTCGGAGACCCCTCCGGTCTTCTGAAAGTCCGGCTGGATAATATCTGCGGCATTCTTCTCCATTACCTCTCGAAATCCCCAGCGCATGTACAAATTTTCGCCTGTAGCAATCGGTGTTGAGGTGGACTGGCGGATGTCGGCCAAGGCGGCAACGTTCTCGGGTGGTACGGGTTCTTCCAACCAAAGCAAGCGGAAGGGCTCGAGTTCTTTGGCCACACGTTTCCCCGTACCAGTATCGTAGCGGCCGTGCATGTCGCAGGCGAGTTCCATTTCCTTAGGAATGGACTCCCGCACATGTTTGACCCATTTCACCATGCGGTCTACTTCTGCGTTGTTAGCGGTCCAATTTGTTCGGTCGAAGCGGTTGGGATCGTTAAACTGATCCAAGTCAATCTTCATGGCGGTGAAGCCCTGGTCTTTAATCCACGGAAGCTTCTTGTCAGACTCAGGCCCCAAAGGATCGTCCATATCAGAGTCGCAATAGATTCGAACTTTGTCGCGGAACTTTCCACCGAGGAGTTGATAGGCCGGCAATCCCAAAGCCTTCCCCGCCAAATCCCACAAAGCGATCTCAAGGCCGGCAAGCGCTGTCACATATTGGCCGCCCTGCGCACCTGCAAAAATTCCTGAGACACGAATTCTTTCCCACAACGCGTCCACATTTAGAGGGTCCTGCCCAACCAAAAACCGGCGGAACTGGTTTACCAGCGTCACCGTTCCGACGGCAGCATCCGTGGATTCGCCTTGACCGTAAAGTCCATTGTCTGTGTAAACGCGAATATGGACTTGCAGTCCATGCACGCGGACCTGCGCGGTGCGGACATCTGTGATCTTCAGCTTAGGACGTTGATATGGAGTGCTTACATCCTGGACTGCCCCGGCCAGAATAGGTAATGCAAAGGTTCCCGCCACGGGCAAGACTGCATTCTTAAGCATATTCCTGCGTGAAAGTAGACTCATCCGCCATTTCTCCCAATGTGAATTCTCTTAATACGAAATTTTGATCACGTCTTACTTGGCCTGGCTGATGGTGGATCCGGACCAGCAAATTGAATCCACGCTCCTAGAAAACGGCGCTGATCACCAACATCCAGAAAATCAGCACCCATCGGATGCGGCTGTAAAGAATGTTCATCGTAATCAGGGACAGATTTTGAGCCTCGGGAAAGGTACCACGAAATTTATCGTGCGAGTTTCAAAGGGTGGAACGTCGAAAATAAAACGATGGTAGACGACAAATGAAAGGTTTGAGACCTCAAGCATGCAAGCGGCTCCGTGTTACGGCGGTAACGCTCTCAGGTCAAAAAGCAGCGCATCAACGCTGCAAGACGTTAGTCCCGGCTTCAATGGTCACGCATATCCAAGGTTGAGAAAACAAAAAGCACTTGGCTCAGCGGACGATGGAAACGCTCCTCAAGGTTACTGCGGATCGTCACTATTTTGATCCTGAAGGTGGAGACGATGTTTCTTCGAAGCCGCCGACAAAGCACTCCAAAATTAGTCACCGCAAGCAAAGTTCTCCTTCCCAAAGTGTCCTTTTGTACAAGTCACTGCCAGCAAGATGTTCACTGGCGGCGCGACTTAGGTAAACGATTGTCTAAAAATCCACCGCTCCCAACCGCTATTTCATGAAAACAAAATGCAAATAAATCTTGACAATTGTTTACAGAACAATGTAAAGCTCTTTCGGTAAGAAAACGTTTACTGTCTGGGACTAAATCGATTTCTGAAATGCGGTTGGTGGGGTTCGCGGATCTCTCGCTTTAGAGGTCAATGATTCGCAATGAATTTTTGGCAGCAAAAAAACGGAGAAAACTATGAATCGTGAAACGACCCAAGTGCGGCACCTTCCAAACAGTTCCTCACACGGAACGTCCATGTGGGGAGCTTCGGTTGTGCGGTTCACCTTTATCGCTATTCTGCTAACGTTCGGCACAGCCGTCTGGGCTCAGGACAACGCCACCATCAGTGGGACCGTTCTGGATCCTAGCGGCGCTGCAATGGCCAATGTTGCTGTTTCGATTACCAACATCGCCACCGGGCAGGTTAGAGAAACAGTTTCCAACAGTGCGGGCGATTATCGTTTCCCCAATGTTGGTGCTGGTACTTACAATCTAGCTGCGTCGATTACCGGTTTTCAGAAATATTCGAAGACTGGTTTGGTAGTACACGTCGCCCAGACCCTCGAAGCAAATGTCACCTTGAGCGTTGGTAGCATACAAGAGTCCGTGACTGTGCAGGCAGATGCCTTGCAGTTGCAATCGGAAACCAGCGAGATTAGCAGTTTGATCAGCGGCCAACAGGTGACGCAGATTGCCACGAACGGCCGTAACGTAACGTCACTGGCATCGCTCGGCATGGGCAAGTCGAACAACCTGCCCTCGTATAGCGGTGCCGTCGCGCTGACCAGCGCCAACGGTATCAGCTTCAATGGGACCCGCAACACTCACAACATCTGGCTACTGGATGGCGGCGAGTTGAATGATCGCGGTTGCGGCGGCTGCTTCAGCTCCCTGCCTTCCGTCGATGCTTTGGCCGAATTCCAGACCCTCGACAGCAACTACGGTCCCGACTATGGAATCGGTTCCGGGGGAACTATCGCCATGGTTCTCAAGTCTGGAACCAAAAGCTTCCACGGATCTTTGTGGGAGTTCAACCGTAACGAAGTCTATCAAGGCAATAACTATTTCTTGAAGAAGCAAGGCAAGGAACGCCCGGAATTCCGCCTGAACGTCTTCGGCGGCAATATCGGAGGCCCGATCGGAAGCAAGACATTCTTCTTCTTCAACGAAGAAGCGCGCCGCCAGATTCAGGGCAGCGTGCCGACCGCGACAAATGCAATCCCGGCTGCGAATTTCCCAACACTCGGCCAGGACTTGAACTATGTTGTTCCTAGCACGACCACGCCGATCGTTCCTCAGACCACGGACCCAGCTAAACTGGCTCTCTATGCCCAAGATGGCTTGGTCGCAGGAGGCGCGTGGAACCCTGGTAACGCGCCTGGGACAATATTGATTCCGGCCAACCTGATTGATCAAAACATGGTTCGGTTGCTGAATGCAGGAACATTCCCGAAGCCGAATTTCAACAACGGTACCCAGTTCTTGCTAGCCGTTCCTCAACCTACGAATCTCCGCGAGGATGTGATTCGCATTGACCACACCATCAACAGCAAATATCAGTTGATGGGACACTACCTGCATGATGCGGTCACGCAATCTTTCTACCCGCCGCTCTGGGGGAACAGTAGCTATCCGACGGTTGGTTCGGCAATGAAAAACCCGTCGTGGTCATCCACCATAAAATTGACGCAGACGTTCTCGCCAACCTTGCTTAATGAAACCACCTTCTTGTTCAGTGGTAATACGATCCACCTCGATCCAGTCACGGGGCCCGGCGAAACAACTTTCTCGCAGCCCGAAGGCTATACGGCTACGTCGTTGTTCCCGCTAGCCAACAACAGGCAAGCTCGGCTGCCAGGAGTCACGCTTGCAGGTCAACCACTCGGCGTCACCTGGAACCCAAGCTACTATCCTTGGAAGAACTCTTACTTCGGCTATGAACCCCGCGATGATATGTCGTGGACGCGTGGCCGGCACCAGTTCAAATTTGGTTTCAGTTGGTTGCATGCTGTAAAGAACCAGGAGCTGCAGGCAAATACCAACGGGACATTTACGTTTAACAATAGCTCGTTCGCCAAAGACGGAGTTCTTAATATGCTGCTCGGTGATGCTGACACCTTCCAGCAATTGGAATTCCTGGCTGGTAAGCACTGGGTGAACGACAACTACTCGTTTTATGGGCTTGACAATTGGAGAGTCAGCAATAAGTTGACCCTTAACCTGGGATTCCGGTATGAAATTCTGCCGCATGCCTTCGAACGATATGATCAGTGGTCAAACTTTGTCCCTTCAGCTTACGATTATTCTTTGGGTAATCCTGTCGTCCAATCAGGACCGTTAGCGGGTACGATCGATCCTACTCAACTCACGATGTTCAATGGCAAACCGTTCTATCTGAACGGCATTAAGTTAGCAGGGGTTGATGGTTTCCCCAGGGGCAATGTCCAGAACTATTACTTCACCGGCGAACCAAGAGTCGGGTTAGCGTATGCTCTGGGCAATGACAACAAAACAGTATTACGCGCCGGGGCCGGAATCTTCTACGAACGTGTTCAAGGCAACGACGTATACAACGCTGCCGTGACTCCGCCGTTTGCTTTCCAACCTCAGGTGAACAACATTTATTTCTCTGATCCAACGATCAGTGCCGATACTGGTGCTGCGGCAGGTCAGTCCGTCTTCCCGGCCTCGATTCAGGCCTCTCTTCAGTATGGCTATAAACCACCGGGGACTTTAATGTTCAGCTTGGGTGTACAGCGGCAACTGGCTCAGTCAGTGGTTGCGGTTGTTCAGTATGTTGGAACCAGAGGATGGGACCAGAGCACGAACATTCCGATCAACACCCTGCCAATTACTGATGTGGCACATCGGCAGGCGGTTGCTACCGCTGGCGCAAAACCGAACCTGTACAGAATTTTCCCGGGGTTCGGTCCGATCAACCAGGAGTCGGTGAATACCAACTTCAGCTATAACTCATTGCAGATGGGCGTGCGCATGGAGAATCGCCATGGGCTCACGATGCAGGCGGCCTACACTTGGTCGCATGAGATCGACCTCGTCAGCAACGATCTTAGCGCTGTGGCGAATCCTTTTGACCTGAGTTATAACAAAGCGTCAGGTCAGCTGGATCGCCGCCACATCTTCAACGTCAACTATGTGTACAGCCTGCCGTTCTTCGCGCACAGCACGAATAAGGCGGCACATGGAGTCCTGGGAGGTTGGCAGTTCTCCGGAGTCACGTTTATCCAATCCGGATCGACAGTTAACAATGGTACTGGTGTCACCTTTGGAACCGATGTACTCGGTTTAGGCGGCAACGTCACCAATCGTCCAAACGTTGTTGGGCCCATCAAATACACCAAGTCACCAGATGGCTGGTTTGACAAGACTGCGTTTGCCGCACCAACTGCCGAGTGGGCCGGCGGAGCGAACCATGGGTTCGGAAATGCCCGCAGAGACACAATTGTTGGACCAGGACTGTTGAACTTCAACATGGCCTTGTTCAAGTCCATCAACCTGACTGAAAGGATGAAGTTCGAACTGCGGTTCGAATCCTTCAACACCTTCAACCATGTCCAGTTCCAAAACCTGAGCACCAGCTTTACCGCTAGCGACTTCAGCAAGCCAACGACGACCTACGATCCTCGGACCTTGCAGTTGGGAGGAAAGTTCAGTTTCTAAAAGTCAACCCGGGAACGAGTTAATGGCGCGGCGGGATATCGCCGCGCTCTCTTTTTTGGTGTTATGCATGACTTGCTGTGCTGCGCATCAGCTATAAGACAGGTGCGAATGCGAGTGGAAATGCGCATAACAAGACATCTATCTGCGTGCCATGCCCTGTTTCTGCTTGTAGCAATTTCTGTAAATGCCCGAGCCAGACTGCGGCAGATCTGCAACACAAGGCTGCGGCCCTGGAACAGGCAGGCAATACCGCTGGAGCCACTGTGGCGTGGCGCACACACTTCCACTTTCACATCGGACGGGGTGCCACATGCTAAACGAGAAAGACAGACGACTCCGTTTGCAGGAACTCCAACGCTTAGGCTACTCTTGCACAACAACGAATAGGGCTCGATGGAGAAGAATTCGACTTGGTTTCCAACCTAATACCCGAGGACAACGGCTTTGCGGTAGATGGTATTTCGCGGAAATCGGGCAACGTGAGGCGCGGGCGCATACCGCTATCCATCGTTCATGTGGTCGAGCATGAACTTTATATATGCGAGCGGCAGGCGACAGCTGCTTGAACATCTTGTTGGCTTTTTTCGCTTCAATAAGAACATGTGATCCCAATCACAAGCCTCTGTGAAGCTGTACGCCGACAATGCCATAGGACTTGCGGCATTCTGCAGGTGGATAGTGGCTGACTACCTAGCCGCAGCCCACAGGTGGCCGATGAATCGTAAGTTAAAAACCATGGACGCCAACGAAGCAGTGGCCCACGTCGCCTATCGCCTCAACGAGGTCATTGCCATCTACCCCATCACTCCCTCTTCCGCGATGGGGGAATGGGCCGACCAGTGGGCTGCGGAAGGTGTTCCCAACATCTGGGGGACAGTCCCCCGTGTTGTGGAGATGCAAAGCGAGGGTGGCGCGGCAGGCGCAGTCCACGGCGCATTGCAAACCGGTGCCCTGGCCACGACGTTCACCGCGTCGCAAGGCCTCTTGTTGATGATTCCCAACATGAACAAGATCGCCGGCGAACTGACGCCCACAGCGTTCCACGTTTCGGCGCGCACCCTCGCGACCCACGCTCTTTCAATTTTCGGCGATCACTCGGATGTGATGTCGTGCAGAACTACGGGATTCGCGATGCTGTGCTCCAACTCGGTCCAGGAAGCAATGGACATGGCGCTGATCGCGCACTCGGCAGCTCTCGAATCCCGTATCCCTTTTTTACATTTCTTTGATGGTTTTCGTACCTCGCATGAAGTGAACAAGATCGAAATGCTGAACGAGGACGACCTGCGCTCCATGATCAACATGGATCGTGTGTTCGAGCACCGGGCGCGGGCGCTGTCGCCAGATCATCCGGTGTTACGCGGGACAGCGCAAAACCCCGATGTTTACTTCCAGGCCCGCGAAGCAGTGAGTCCTTTCTATAAAGCCTGCCCGAACAAAGTGCAGGAAGTAATGGACAAGCTCGGCAAGCTGGTCGGGCGGACATATCACTTGTTTGATTATGTGGGTGCATCGGACGCTGAGCACGTGATTGTGATGATGGGCTCAGGAGCCGAAGCCGCGCAGGAAACGGTCGAGTATTTGATTGGGCAAAAGAAAAAAGTTGGGCTGTTGAAGGTGCGGTTGTATCGTCCGTTTTCTGTTGAACACTTTTTGCGGGCGCTTCCCCCCAGTGTTCGCAGCATTACGGTGCTCGACCGCACGAAAGAAGCGGGAGCGGCGGGCGATCCTCTTTATCTGGATGTGGTCAATGGCATCCAGGAAGGACTCAAGTCCAATAGGGATCGTCCGACCGTTCCCCCGATGGTGATCGGTGGCCGGTATGGTTTATCGTCGAAGGAACTTACACCGGCAATGGTGAAGGCAGTATTCGATAACTTCGCGCCAGGCACGCAGAAGGACCACTTCACTGTTGGCATCAAGGATGACGTCGGCAACTCCAGCCTGAGCTACGATCCTAACTTTTCGATTGAACCGGACAACGTCGTCCGTGCGATGTTTTATGGGCTGGGAGCGGACGGTACTGTAGGCGCGAACAAAAATTCCATCAAAATCATCGGTGAGAACACGCCAAATTACGCGCAAGGATATTTCGTCTACGACTCAAAGAAATCCGGTGCGATGACGGTTTCGCACCTGCGCTTCGGCCCGAATCCAATTCATTCCACATATCTAATCTCAAAGGCAAATTTCATCGCTTGCCATCAATGGATTTTTCTTGAGCGCTACAACATGCTGGAGTCGCTGGTCGAAGGCGGCGTGTTTCTGCTAAACAGTCCTTTTGGGCCCGAAGAAGTATGGGAACATCTGCCACAAGAAACACAGAAACAACTTATTCAAAAGAACGCCAAGTTCTACATTATTGACGCCTACCAGGTGGCGCGCGACACCGGAATGGGATCGCGCATGAACACCATCATGCAGGTCTGCTTCTTTGCTATCTCGAAAGTTCTGCCTCGCGAAGAAGCGATCCAAGCAATCCGCAAATCCGTCCGCGATACCTATGGCAGAAAAGGCGAAGAGATCGTCCAGAAAAATTTGAAAGCGGTAGACGAGACTTTGGCCCATCTCCATGAAGTCAAAGTCCCGTCAGAAGTCACAAGCAAAATCACGATGCCTGCGCCATTTTCGGCGGAGGCACCCAAGTATGAGCGCGAGGTGCTCGGCGCCATTTACGCTGGCCACGGCGATGATCTTCCCGTGAGCACTTTTCCATGCGACGGAACTTTCCCGACCGGTACGGCAAAGTGGGAAAAGCGTAACCTCGCGCTCGAAATTCCCGTGTGGGACACCAAGACCTGCATCCAGTGCGGCAAGTGTGCCATTGTGTGCCCGCATTCAGTGATCCGCATCAAGGTCTACGATTCGCGCGAACTGGAAGGCGCTCCATCATCGTTCAAGTTTACCGAGGCCCGGGACAAAGAATGGCATGGCATGAAGTACACCATTCAGGTGGCGCCGGAAGACTGCACCGGCTGCGGAATCTGTGTAGACGTCTGCCCAGCCAGGAACAAGAGCGAGACTCGGCTGAAAGCCATCAACATGGAGCTGCAGCCGCCCCTGCGCCAACGGGAGAATGAAAACTGGAAGTTCTTTCTGAGGATTCCCGAACTCGACCGGCGCAAAGTCAAGCTGACCACCATCCGTCAGCAGCAAGTTCAAGAGCCGCTGTTTGAATTCTCCGGCGCATGCTCGGGATGCGGCGAGACTCCGTATTTGAAGCTGGTATCTCAGTTGTTCGGCGATCGCGCCATTATCGCGAATGCTACCGGATGCTCCTCGATCTATGGCGGCAACCTGCCAACCACCCCGTGGGCAAAGAACACTGACGGCCGTGGCCCAGCCTGGTCCAACTCTTTGTTTGAAGACAATGCCGAGTTCGGCCTAGGCTTCCGCGTCTCCATCGACAAGCAAACGGAATTCGCGAGAGAACTGGTAATGCGACTGGCTTCATCTATTGGCGAAGATTTCGCCAGCGCTTTGCTCACTGCGCCACAAAAAGATGAGGCTGGCATTCATGACCAGCGCGAGCGTGTTGCTTTTCTCAAGAAACAATTACAAAAATTAGATTCGCCCGAAGCGAAACAACTTCTCGTCCTCGCCGACATGCTGGTGAAAAAAAGCGTATGGATCGTCGGCGGCGACGGCTGGGCCTATGACATTGGCTACGGTGGCCTTGATCACGTGCTGGCTAGTGGAACCAACGTGAACCTCTTGGTGCTCGACACAGAGGTCTACTCCAATACTGGAGGGCAAGCGTCCAAGTCCACCCCACGGGCCGCCGTAGCCAAATTTGCCGCGGGAGGGAAACCAGGTCCTAAGAAGGACTTAGGGCTGATGGCGATGAGCTACGGGAATGTCTACGTCGCCAGTATTGCTATGGGCGCGAAAGATGAGCACACGCTCAAAGCATTCCTAGAAGCCGAAGCTTACGACGGTCCCAGCCTGATCATCGCGTACTCACACTGCATCGCCCATGGCATCAACATGACGACCGCCATGAGCGACCAGAAAGTTGCCGTGGATTCCGGACACTGGCTGCTCTATCGCTATAACCCGGAGCGGACTCTCCTGGGAGAAAACCCTCTACAGCTTGATTCGCGCACGCCCACGAAAAAAGTCAAAGAATTCCTGCAACAGCAAACGCGTTTTCAGATGCTGACCAAAAGCAAGCCAGAAGACGCAAAGCGGCTATGGCAACAGGCCCAGCAAGACGTGGAAGTACGCTATCGCATGTATGAGTATTTGGCACAACGTGGAAAAGAAAAGCCAGCCAAGCAGGAGGCAGAAGCTTCTCATCATGCACCGAGTACGGTGGAACAACTTGTTGGTTCACGTTAGAAAATCTGGCGAACGAGGAGTCTTTCATGCCTGACCTAAGCACAAAATACCTCGACCTCCAGCTTCGCACTCCGCTGGTTGTATCCGCGTCGCCGTTATCTCACGAGCTAGACAGTGTGCGCCGCCTAGAAGACGCGGGTGCTTCCGCTATAGTGCTTTTTTCCCTTTTCGAAGAGCAAATACGGCAGGAAAACCAATTGCTGCAAGAACACCTAGAAGCAGGGTCGGAAAGTTATGCAGAAGCTCCAAGCTATCTCCTACAGTCTCTCGATTTTTATGCTGGCCCGGAAGAATATATCGAGCACATCGTTAAAGTTAAAAGGGCCATAAAAATTCCTGTAATCGCGAGCCTGAATGGCGCCACCCTGGGCGGATGGATTGACTACGCGCGGCAAATCGAACAGGCCGGTGCGGATGCAATTGAATGCAACATTTATTTCCTGCCAACCAGCATGGCGCTGTCCTCGGCGACCGTTGAAGACACGTACCTTGACATTCTCCGTGCAGTAAAGCTCGCAGTCCACATTCCAGTTGCAGTAAAGCTCAGCCCTTTTTTCAGCAATATGGCCAATATGGCTAAACGGCTCGACGAGACGGGTGCGGACGGTCTGGTTCTGTTCAACCGCTTCTATCAGCCGGATATTGATCTGGAAAATATGGTCATAAGGCCAAACGTACTTCTGAGTACAGCGCAGGATCTGCGCCTGCCATTAACTTGGATTGGAATCCTTTACGGACGCGTTAAAGCAAGTTTGGCGGCAACCGGCGGAATCCAGTATGCAGAAGATGCGATCAAGATGCTGATGGTCGGGGCCAACGCTACCATGATGTGTTCGATCCTGCTCCGAGAAGGCCCGCAGCACATCCGTTTTGTAGAGCGTCAGATACAACAGTGGATGGCCGATCACGAATACGAATCCGTCATGCAAATGCAGGGAAGCATGAGTCAGCTGCGTTGTGCTGATCCATCCGCCTTCGAGCGCGCCCAGTATATGCGGGCAGTAAAAGGAATTCAGCATCTTCGCAGTGATGACATCTCCTGGGCACGGATGCGCGCCGATTAACCTTCCAGTGATTGTGGTCACCGGCATGTGTAACTAAGAGCGAGGCGGGTCAATAGAAGTGAGGTCACAATGCGATCACCGTCACGGATGTGCGGAGACCATCACGAAAAGCAACCCATGTCTCCGGGCGGGACCTTTGAAATGTGGTGGCCAGGGACGGAGTTGAACCGCCGACGCCAGCCTTTTCAGAGTTTACATAAAAAGTGATTCTAACAACTTAGAGGTGCCGCCCGGCGCTGCAAGTTGTTGCAAGTCTCTACAGAAAAAACCAACTGCGGGTAACTTTTTTCGAACCGAAAGGTGCGCTTGCCGACTTCGGCCGATATCAAAGCACAGAGTTCATACGTCAAATTGCCGGCAAAAAACAACACAGCAGAGTAGCGGCAACCCCGCCTCTGAAAACATAAAACTAGAACTTCAAGACCTTGCGGACGACGAATGGACTTTATTGAGACCTCGATTACACTTAAACCCTCGTCACCGTATTTGCGTTGGAATTCGCTGAACCACGGAATCTCCCCTTTGCAGCCGTGACACGACAGCACTGGGTCGCATAACGCCCGATCCGCTGATGTGAGTTGAGTGGTGGGTTGGATTCTCTTTTCGGTTTCAGGCCTCCGACGGGACTCGCATGGGAACAAGAAAGTTGCTGGCGAGGAGATAGGCGAATAGATGTCCGAGAGGCGGCGCGCACCGCAGTTGGCCGGCAGAAACCCATCCCTTCGTCTCAGTCCACTCCCAACCGGTAATGGAAACACTCTTTAACCATTCCCCCAGATCGGTGGCGGTCATCGGATAAACGTAGATGCGGACATTTTGGGCGAAGAGACGGGCCAGTGCCTCCAGACGTCTACCTTCAAGATTGCCGTACGCGTCTTCAGACGCCCGGATCATCAGGGAAAGACCGACGACAAAACGTACAGGCGCCTTCGTATGGCGGTTGACCAGAGCTGTCATGTGGAAAAGCTCGGGTTGGCGAAAAAGCAGCACGTCGCCGCGAGCAGCCAGAAGCGCATCGATGCGACGCAGTAAGTCCGGAATTTCGGGGGCTGGTTCGTTTGGCATGAACGGAGCAACCGTCAGGCAAAAAAAACCAGTGGGTGCCGACTTCGCTTCGCCAAGTTCCTCCTGTAGCTCCTGAATGCCCGAAGCCAACATTCGCAAGTGAACTTGCGAGTGAACTGGATCGGTGTGGCCAAAATATCCCGGAGCAAGCACGACGGCTTTCTTATGGAGAACCTCGGTAGGGGGAACGCTGGAGCCGTTAGAGGAGAAATACACAGCTTCCGCAAGTCCGGCACGGACCAAGTGAACTAGCAGGGCACGACGATCCCAACTCCCAAATGCCGGCCCGCGAAGATCTACATAGTCGATCTCGATTCGCTCGGCAACTACGTCAACTGCCAAGCCTTCCAGAAATAATTCCTGGGTTTGCACTTCATAGAATGCGGCGTAGATAAGATTGACGCCCAGAATACCGATGGCCTGCTGTTGGAGGACATTGGAAGGATCGCGCATATTGACGTGCAGCAGGACGTCATTGGGAGGGCCGCCGGGCTGCGACTGAAACCGGAGACCGATCCAGCCATGTGCGTCGTTGGTTCCGGCGAAGTTACGGGCGGAGACAGTATCAACAAAGCAAAAGAACCGAGTTTGCGATCCACGGGATTTGCTTAATTGCGTGAGGAGCTGGGTCCATTCGTTGTCCAGCATCGCCTCGAGCCGTTGTTTGGATACGTAGCGCGATCCGGAACCGTAGAGATCGTCGCTGACTTCCTTGTCGTAGGCGGAAATCGTTTTGGCGACAGTGCCGGACGCTCCTCCGACAAGTAGGAACCAGCGCGCGACTTCCTGTCCGGCGCCGATTTCGGCGAAGGAGCCGAAGGTGGATGGATCGAGATTCAGGGTGAGCGCTTTGTGGTGAGTGTCGAGTTTTTGAGCGGAAGGCATAATCAAGATTCAGTCGATCACGAACTCTTAGTGCGATTAACCGCAGGGACAATTCGATAGTTCGCGCGATAAACCAAATTGTGCAGATCGCTGGACGCGATGGCCCGAAGTATCGATAGCTGGGTCGCTGCATCCTCGTCACTGAACACGTTCAGCGGCCAGTCATGAACTGTTGTTCCTCGAAGATGAGGGTGGTGGAAGCCGCCTCCGAAATAGGGTTGATCGCGTCGTGGGCTTTGAGCTGGCTTGGACAGCTCTTCTACACTCAGGATACGGATCGGCTTAGACTCAACCACTACGATGCCTCGTTTCTGCAATTGTAATGGTTTGTTTGAGCTCGGCCCAAAGACTCGATCTGTAATTTTGTTTTGTTACAAGAATCACAAAACATGGCAGCAGACAGTAAGTAGTGCAGATTCAAGGCTCGCAGTGAACCCTGCAGGAGTCCGACCAGCATATCGCC